>Ga0207646_10003709_pt1 | contig 17042 bp, 18 predicted proteins | sample KBSK5502metaG_FD_184343 | JGI IMG/M metagenome (GOLD analysis project Ga0207646, IMG submission 184343) | Corn, switchgrass and miscanthus rhizosphere microbial communities from Kellogg Biological Station, Michigan, USA - KBS K5-50-2 metaG... | ecosystem: Host-associated > Plants > Roots >... | reverse complement strand
TCGGCGCGGTCAGTCAGCAAGTTGCCAGGGACATGGCGCGCGGCGTTCGTCATCGTGCCAGAACTGATTTCGGATTAGCGGTGACGGGAATCGCGGGTCCCGACGGTGGCTCGGAAGAAAAACCCGTGGGTCTGGTTTACATCGCGCTCGCCGACGATGCACACACCGAACACAAGAGGTTGATGCTTCCCGGCGACCGCGAATTGGTTCGCTGGCGTGCTTCGCAGGCGGCATTGGATATGTTGAGAAGAAGATTGATTTGAACAAGAACTATGGCTGTTCCTTAGGTCGCTTGAGGATCTTAGTTCCGCACGATGCTGTTCTCGGACATGAAGGATCGATTCCACTGACCTCTACCGTAGCAGTCATGGTTTTGCCTCCGAGTTTATTACTGTCCACCGAAATAGAAGCGGTGCCCTGACCTTCAAGAATAGTCCCTTCGTTGACGGTCCAATTGAACGCCAGCTCAGGCGGCGGCGAGCCGACAACCACGTGCACTGTGAAACTCACCTTATTTCCGGCCTCTGTTTCTTCCGGGCAGTCAACGGCGATTGTGGGACATAAAATGCAAATAAATGTTTCTCTCACAAAGCGAGAGAGGTCGCCATAATAAGCCCGACAGAGTTCGCGGTCTTTGTTTGCCGGAACATACACAATCTGTTCGACGGCATCCTTGTCCATGCTGACGATTACGCCTTCATCATCGTCGACCAGTGCTCCTGACCTTAATGGCGCTTCTTGCGAAGGCCCCAAAGACCAGAGACGTTTCTGATTAAGGCCGAGGCTCTCGACGGTGATCGGAAGTTTCGGGATTACCAACATCTGCAGTACGAGATCGGCGGGCAGTCGTCCTATACATTCGTTCGAATTGTGGTCATTGGAGTAAACGATAGACACATCCTCATTTTGGAAACTGTATTTTGCACCTCGATCCTTGGGATCGGTACCGTCGCCTAACGCCTGAACGACTGTTGTTCTATTTGACACCAGCGGTACGATGCCACGCCATGCTTTTGCTTCTGCGCTAGCAACGAGCGACAAGAGGAACATTGTGGTGAGCGCGGCGGTTATGAATCTCATTAGACTATTTTGCTGCAAGTGGGAATCGTTCTGGACATTTAATTGATTCAACGGCAAGATCAACATCCAACTTTGGCCAGTACAAATGATGTTCGTTCAGAAGTTCCAGATTCTGAATTGCTGAAACGGACGCCTCCTTAAACCACGGAAAGCTTTCGAACGAAAGAAAGTACTCCTTCTCGTGAAGGAGCAACCAAATTCCGTGCTTGGAAATCTGCGAGACTCTAACTTCCGGAGTGTTTTCCATTTCGTGGCTGAGTTTATTCTCGTGAACTGAAAGATTCAACTAGCCTGCGAAGCAGGCGGCATATTAGTAGCCACGGGCGTAAGCCCGTGGATCAGTAACCCTAAGTTAATTCAAGCCCGCTTTAGCGGGCGACAGAAGTGCGTGCCTATTGTCTGTCGCCCGCTAAAGCGGGCTTATTAATTAGAGGGGATGCGTTACCCAGGGTTCCGCTCGCTGCACTCGCTCCACCCTGGGCTAAACTCTGCCGCCCGCTAACGCGGGCTCGTTGAGAGATACTACTTTGCAGGAGTGCAAATGGAATTTTGATCCAAAAGCGCTTCGAGCAAATTCCGGTACGCTTCCGATGGAAGATCAGGGACATAGGCTTCCACTCTTGCTCGCTCTAACAGTGGCAATGAATCTCTCCTTTCGTTTAGAGAACTCCTTCATGCGTTTCAGAGCCTCTTTCCTGGTTATCACGGCACGCCGTGGACGTTCGATCTTCGCTTCGCCTACCGATTTCGCTTTTCGCATAACGTTACCTGGTTAAGTCACTTTCTATAATTCTCTGGAGGATGTCAACCGTTAAAATGTTGCTAAAGCCACCACGAAGGAAACCTTACTGAAGGCTGGAGCTCAGTTCATTTCAGCGAACGCCAGGTCTATATTGCCAAATTTCCATTCGCAAGAATCTTGCATGCGCATGCAAGACTGGCTGAAACAATTCGTTAACTTTCCATTCTGCAACTCCCGAAACAGCTTGGCCGGCAGAGCCCTCCCTCAAGGTCGGGCTTCTGACACGGGGCGCACTCGATAAAGCCAGATGTTCACGCGCATGAATCGTGAGTGACTGTTCATTACAGAGACGAAGGTGCCTATCCCATCTCCGTGCTCCAGGTCTGGAAACAGCTTTGCCGGAGTGGAGTCAACCTTCTTGATGAACACCAGATACTCGACGTTCTTCTCTTTCAGAAAAGCGAGAAAGCTTTCGCGATCCTTTGGCGCATCAGAGGAAGTCAAAAACCTCTCCTCCGCAATTCCGGAGAGGACTGTGACCGTGCCTTCATCGCTAAAGATGCGTGTCCTCGCGTTTGGTTGATAGTGATCGCGAAGACAATCCGCGACCGCGCGCTGGGCGCGATATTGATTAAGCGAACCAACTGCACCGGCGAACTGGACGCTCCAATCGCAAACGCAAATCACGATTACAATGACGAGGAGCCGGCGCGCCCAATGCGGTTTCTGTTGCCGTAGTTGGAGCACCGTCCACGCCAGAATCGGAATTCCCAGACTGAAAAGGATGAGGCCATAGCGCGGGAAAATGATCGGTTGCTCGTGGGCTAGGTAAGCAACTGATAGAAGAGCCAGGAAGGCGAAGAAAAAAAGCACTGGCGCCAGAATCAGTTGTATGCCTTCTGCTCTTTCTCGTCGTGCCACAAGATCAGGAAGCCTACGCACCACGAACCAACCGGCGGCGAATGACGCGAGCAGTACTGCAACGTCTGCAGAGATGAGCAGGGTGGCGGCGTCCTTCAAAACCGCCACTAACGGAAAATGAGCCAGTGCGGGATTCATGGCGAGCAACCAATCATGATACTGCTGACGAGCTCTGAAACAAGCGAGCCAATCGCCGGTCGCTTTCCAGGAAATGTAAAACCAGAACAAGGGCGGAAGCAGAAGGATGACAAGGGCCACCAATGAAATGCGCCGCTCTCTAACAAACTGAATCAAGGGAATCAGGGCAATGAACATCCAGCTCTCGACGCGTGTTAGTCCCGCGAGTGCGGCAAACATCGCGGCGAGAATCCAACCGCGACGCAAGGCAAAATAAAGACTCGCCAAAACAAAGAAAGCATGCGGCACGTCGGTCATCGCCGAAGCCGAATAGAAAATATGAAGCGGATTCAGGGCGATCAGCGCGAAGCTCACGAGCGCCGCCGCACGATTGGCGGTCAGCCGCAAAGTCATGTGGTAGACGAGCACGCAGGAGCCGATTCCGAAAATTGCCGATACTACTTTACCGGTATAAAACCCATTACCGACAAACACGTTGATGACTGCCGAGATGAATTGATATAGCGGCAGCCAAAATCCGTAGAGGTCCGTAATCGCAAACGTCCTCGCCGTCAGCTTCGTGCTCAAAACCCCGATATCGCGAATGTATACATAAGCGTCCCCGAAAGCGTTGGGCAGAAAGAAGGCCCCAAGAATTCGGGGAATTGCTGAGACGAGAACCAGCGCTAGCCAAAGGACTGTCTGGTTGGATGGACGGCGCATGGAATCAAATCGGAATGTGAGAATACCAGAAAACTGAGCGGCCTATCGCTTCGACTAAGAGAGGACTGCCAAGTGAGACGATTGCAGCCTCTTAAGATGTTCAGCAACTCCTATCAGGACGATACCCAAGCTGATAGCCGCTTGTTCCCCGTAGTCTTGCTTGTTATAGTCAGTTTTCGCTTGGCACAATCTGGTGATGGCAGCAGTGACGGAAGAAAAAGTTCTGGCTAGTAACCGCGCTGCGTTTCACAACTATCACATTTCAACGAAGTACGAAGCCGGGGCGGCGCTGACCGGTACTGAAGTGAAGAGCGTCCTGGAAGGCCGCATTCAGCTAAAGGACTCATACGTGGGAGTTCGCGAAGGCGAAGCATGGCTCTTTAATGCCCACATCTCGCCGTACTCCCACGGAAATCTTGCGAATCATGATCCGCTGAGGACGCGCAAGCTCTTGTTGCACCGGCGCGAGATCGATCGCCTCGAGCAGTCGGCAGCGATTGATGGGATGACGCTTGTGATCACTCGCGTGTATGTGCGGAAGAGTAAGATCAAGTTCGAAGTCGGAGTGGCCAAGGGCAAGAAGTTGTACGACAAGCGCGAAACGGAAATGCGTCGCATAGTCGAGCGAGAAACGCGCGCGCAATTAAAGGAACGTAATCGCTAGTATCAGGTCCGACTCGACAAGCTAAAGCTTGTCGGACAATTTAGAAAAGAGGATCAGAAATGGAAGTAAAAGGAAGTTCTCAGTCATTTGACAAAGTTGACGTGCAAGCGCTGGCAGTGCCGGTCTTCACCGACGAAAAGGCGGACAAGGGCTTCCTGAAAACACTGGATTCCGCGGTCGGCGGGCTGATTCGCAACGTGATCGAAGCGGACGAGTTTACGGCTAAGGATGGAGAGACGGCTTATTTCCAGGTTGCGAGCAATAGATTGAAGGCCCGGCGGCTGCTGTTGATTGGCTGCGGCGACCGTGCTGCCTACAAAACCGCGCAGGTCACGCAAGTGGCCGGGACCGCAACGCGCTTTCTGCGAAGTAAGAACGTGAAGACGATAGCCATTGCGCCCCGGAGTGAGGGTGAGGTCGAGAAGGTCGCGCGGACAGTCGTAGTGGGCGCGATCATGGGCCTGTTCGAACCTGATAAGTATCGCACCAAAGACAAAGAGGAGCGCGAGGTCGAACAAATCGTAGTAGTAATCGAGGGCGCGGACAAGAAAGCGTTGCAGATCGGAGCGGAACGGGGTCGCATCATCGGAGAGTCAATAAACTTCACGCGCGATTTGGCAAACGAGCCGGGCGGATTCCTGACGCCGACAATCCTGGCAGAGCGAGCAAGGTCAGTCGCGAAAGAATTCGGCCTCAGCATCGACGTCCTTGATCAGAGGCGCATGGAAAAATTGGGAATGGGATCGCTGCTCGGTGTCTCTCGTGGCTCGGATGAACCACCAAAGCTCATCGTCTTGAAATATGAACCACGAAAGGCCGGCAAGGGATCCAAAGACAAATTGTTGGCGCTCGTCGGCAAGGGAATTACTTTTGACTCCGGTGGCATTTCTCTGAAGCCGGGAGAGAACATGGAGCTGATGAAATACGACATGACCGGAGCCGCCACGGTCATCGGCACCATGCGCGCGATCGCGCAATTGAAGCCGTCGATTCCAGTCCTCGGAGTCGCGCCGTGTTCAGAGAATCTGCCCTCCGGAAAGGCGACCAAGCCCGGAGACGTCTTAAGAGCGATGACCGGAATAACAATCGAAGTCATCAATACCGATGCCGAGGGTCGGCTGGTTTTGGCTGACGCGATCGCCTACGCAAAGAAACTAGGCGCAACCCAAATAGTCGACATGGCGACCCTCACTGGCGCAGTCTCAATCGCTCTGGGTGATGTCAACACGGCGATTCTCGGCACCGATCAGACGTTAATCGAAGCGCTGATCGACGCAGGAAAAGAAGTCGGGGAAAAGTTCTGGCAGTTACCTCTCGACAACGAATACACCAAGCAGATCAAGAGTGATATTGCCGATATCAAGAACGTTGGCGGAAAGAAGGCCGGCACCATTACGGCCGCGGCGTTCCTCAAAGAATTCGCGGAAGACACATCATGGGCGCACCTTGATATCGCCGGCACCGCGTGGGGAGATCCCGCGACACCCTATCGATCCAAGGGGCCAACCGGCGTGGCGGTGCGCACCTTAATAGAATTCATCGAACGCTCTGCTCGTCAGGATGGCAATGGAAAAGCGGGCTGATTACGTGGCCGTGTTCCAATCCTTGTCGGCTACCGGAAGCGGCATCTACCGCCGCCTTCAAGACAAACCAGTCAAATCGAAGGCTGGTACTGGTGCAGTTTGAGAAAGTGGCACGGGCGTCCCGCCCGTGAATACACGCGCAGGATGCGCGTGCCACATCAAACTGCACCAGCAATCGAAGGCCAAACCGCTCGCGCCTGCCAATCAGGAAATGTTAAAATCTCGCAGAATGGCGCTGGGACAAGCCACGGATTAGCTGCGTGTCCCTCATAAAGCATTGCCCCCTTGCAATGACTGACTACTATCACGTTCTCGGAGTTAAGCGGACAGCGACCGCGACGGAGATCAAGTCCGCTTATCGCAAGCTGGCGCGTAAACGCCACCCGGATGTGAATCGGGGATCGGAAAAGGCTGCGCGCGACTTTGCCATCCTTTCGCTCGCGTACCACACGCTGATTGATCCTCAGGAGCGCGCCTTTCATGATCAGCAACTCGACCAGGGCACGCGGGAATCTCCCTTTTTGGGCCTGGACAACAATCCGCACGCGCAGCGAGCCGCCAATTTTGCCGCCCAGGCGCGCTGGGATCGGGTCGTCAATCAAATCCTCGAGAATGATCGGCACGAGAACATGGAGCGCCAGCGGGCAGTCTTCACCACCGTCTCGCTTTTTCTCTCCACATTTTTTGTGGCGATGATTAAGCCGCCACTCTGGCAATCGTTCGGTATAGCGGGACGCGCGGTTTTGGTAGCGCTGTTTATGACCGGCGTCTGGCACCTGGCGCGGCGGCTGCGAGAGTACTTCCGGCACTATACCTACAAGCCGGAAGACATTCATTACTCGATTACGAGTGAAGAGAATCGCCCGGCCCAGCCATTCACGCGCTTCTCAGCCTATGCATTTTTGGTCGGCGGTTATATCGTAAGCCTTGGCGTCGGTCTTTTCATCGGCTGGCATGCGCAGGATTTCTTTTCAGATCTGACCTTGCTCTTTCGTCATCATGTTCCCGGGCCAGGCGGCGCTGAATCGTATTCAGCGACCGCGCTCATAATTTCAGATCTGCTGTTCTATCCGCCGATCGCAGTCCTGATTATCGATACAATGCACGCGATAGCTTCGCGGATAGACACGGGCTGAGTCGTCAAGCGCACGGTTCCCAGGTTATTTTTTCTATCGACACGATTATGCGAGTTTCATTTCCAGGTCGCTTATCGACACTTTTTATTACCGCGGCAGTCTTGTTGAGCGCCGCGGCCACGAATACATTTGCGCAGGGCGGCGACCGTATGACGGCCGTGCAGCGTGAAATTCAGCGGCAGCGCCAGCGTCTTACCTCGTCCGAAGTGGAAGAGCGTCGTGACGCACTGATGCGGCTGGCCAGATTGAAACGGCTCGACGCGTCGCGGGCCGCGGTAGTCGGATTGAGCGATCCGGCGCCGATGGTTCGCGTTTCGGCGGCGCATGCCATCCTGTCGCTGCCGCCGCAGGAGGCAGTCGCGCTCCTGACACCGTTGTTGCAGGACAAATTAGAATTTGTTCGTCGCGAAACGGCGTACGCGTTAGGCGAAACCCGCAGCCGTTCTGCCGTCGAACCGCTCGCGAACGTTCTGCTTTCAGATAAGGAGGCGGGAGTTCGCGGCGCGGCCGCAGTCGCGCTTGGTCAAATCGGAGACGAAACCGCGGTGCCGGCGCTGGTCCAGACCCTCGGCGGACCGACGCCGCAACCAAAGAAGAAGAAATCAAAAGCTCGCGAGAATGAATTCGTCTTGCGCGCCGCTACGCGGTCACTGGGACAGATTCGCAGCCGAGCGGCCCTAAACATTTTGATCGCCACCCTGGGAAACCAGGAATACCCGAGCGACGTTCGGCGCGAAGCAGCCATTGCGCTGGGAATGATCGGCGATACCGCCGCAGTCCCGTCATTGCGCGCAGCTTTTTTGTCCGACGACCCCTATCTTTCCGCAGCCGCGCGAGAAGCATTACGCCGGCTTAGGGTCTCCGTGAATTAGAAGGGTGGCACGAGCGTCCCGCACGTCAATCACGCGCAAGATGCGCGGGCCACCAGTAGAAAAAGGCGCCGGAGTTTTCTCCGACGCCTGTTTGCATCTCGTCAACGTTAGGGCTCGATTAGAGTTCGCTCTTCTCGCCGCGTCCCTGTCCTTTCCTCGCAGCCTTACTTTCTTTCGCTTGCGGTATCGGGATACCGACACTGCCCGAGCGGGCTGCCAGTGGTTCCTCTTCGCGAACTTCGGGGCTAATCTCCTGAATGAGAGCGCCGCCGGATTTCTTCGAGAAGATCAATTTCTTGTCGCTGGGATTGAGTCCAACGTTGACCAAATCGCCCAAGCCGATCTGACCGGTCGCTACTAGGTTCGAGAGCGGATAGACAAGAAAACGCTCGATCGCCCGTTTCAGATGCCGAGCGCCGTATTTGTAATCGATGCCTTCCTCGAGCAGCATGTCCTTCGCTGCCTCTGAACATTGAAACACAAACTTGGTTCCTGCCGACATCATGATCCGATCTTGCACTGCCTGCAGTTCGAGGTCGAGAATCGCGCGCAGATGATGTTCTTTCAGCGAGCGAAAGACGACCACTTTGTCGATCCGGTTCATGAACTCCGGCGAGAATTTACGCCGCGCGGCCTCGACCGCGGTGCGATAGATCTTCTGATCGACTTCGGTGTCCGGATGTCTAACACCTTTGCCCGGCGCGAAGCCAATTCCGCCTGAAATCAATTCAGACATCTCGCGTGCGCCCAGGTTCGAGGTCATCACGACCATGCATTTCGAGAAATCAACGCGGCGGTTGTCGCCGAGCGTCAGCGTGGCCTTGTCGAGAATTCCCAGCAGCAGTTGCCAGAGCGAATCTGAAGCCTTTTCGATCTCGTCAAAAAGCACCAGCGTAAGCTTTAACTCTTCTGTGTGCATGCGGTCGAGATTTTCTTGAGTCAGCATCGGAGAAGTCTCGCGATGGCCCAGGTATCCCGGAGGCGAGCCGATTAACTTGGCGATTTCGTGGGAATGCTGGAATTCCGCGCAGTCGATTTTCACCACGCCGTTCGAATCAGAGAAGAGAACTTCCGACGCGGCTTCGATCACCCGCGTCTTGCCCGATCCGGTCGGTCCAAGAAACAACATGGTGCCGATCGGTCGGTTGGGCGGATTCATGCCGGCCAGGAAAATCTGGTAGAGGCCGCTCATGCGGCGGACGGCCCGCTCCTGTCCCACAATCCGTGCTCCGAGGCGGTCTTCAAAATCCCGCGCTCTTGGGCTTTTTTGCTCAGGATCGAGCAGGACGGTCTCGTCAATCTGTTTTTCCGGGGCTTGCATCTCTTCTAATTCCATTTCGGCAATCATGATTTTGTTCCTTGCCGGCGTCCATCATTACTGGCTTTCGCCGCTGCTGGATCCTCCCACCAGCACTCATGCAAAGAACGATCCGCTACGATAATTGATGCATAGCAAGGGTCCCGAGTTCGCTTTTCGAAAAACGGAGCACTCAGCCGGTTTCTGATCGCTGCCTACGCTATATATACGACTCCGTCAAAAATGTCACCCAAAATATTAGGGCCGAATCTAACGGGTTTGTCACAGTCGGGTTACGTCACAACTACATACGTGACATTTCCCGGCACAAAACCGGTGACATTTCGTGTTGGTGTCTTCGAAAGATTATGAGCTGCGGCTGAAGAAACACACCGAAAGGGATTCGGCATGGCGGGAAAGGTCTGGAGGTTCGGATTCCCCGTGTAAGTGGGGTCAGTCGTAGTACTCCAGCCCGAGATGCGTGATCAAATCTTCGCCGCGCAGGTGGCGGAGCGTGTTCTTCAGCTTCATCAGTTGAATGAAGATGTCGTGTTCGGGATAGAGGGTGGGAGCGGTCATCGGCGATTTGAAATAGAACGACAACCATTCCTGCACGCCCTTCATGCCGGTGCGCTGGGCCAGATCGAGGAAAAGAGCCAGATCCAGAACGATGGGCGCGGCCAGGATCGAATCACGGCAGAGGAAGTCAATCTTGATCTGCATCTTGTAGCCGAGCCAACCAAAAATATCGATGTTGTCCCATCCTTCTTTGTTATCGCCGCGCGGCGGATAGTAGTTGATGCGGACAACGTGAGAAAAATCCTTGTAGAGCTGTGGATAGACGTCGGGCTGCAGGATGTATTCGAGCACCGAGAGTTTAGATTCTTCCTTGGTCTTGAAAGAGTCAGGATCGTCCAACACCTCACCGTCGCGGTTGCCGAGGATGTTGGTCGAATACCAGCCGTGTAGTCCAAGCATGCGCGACTTCAAGCCCGGTGCGAGAATCGTTTTCATCAAAGTCTGTCCGGTTTTGAAGTCCTTACCGCAGACAGCGACGCCTTGTTGATTCGCCAAATCCATCAAAGCCGGAAGATCGACTGTCAGATTCGGCGCGCCGTTGGCGAAGGGTATGCGGGATTTCAGCGCGGCGTATGCGTAGATCATCGAAGGGGCGATGGCTTTATGATTTTCCCGCATCGCCTGCTCAAACGTCTTAAGGTTGCGATGCACGGCGTGCGTCTTCAGAAAGATTTCGGTAGAAGCTGCCCAGATCATTACCAGCCGGTCGCACTTATTCTTGCGTTTGAACTCGGCTATGTCGTCAATCAACTGCTGGGCCAGCTGGAGCTTGTTCTTGCCTTTCTTAACATTCGTGCCCGTCAAACGCTTTACGTAGGTCTGGTCGAAGACGGCCTGCATCGGTTTGATCTTCTGCAGAGACTTGCGCAGTTTTGTCAGTAACTCTTTTTCCAGTACGCCTGCATGCGTCGCGGCCTCAAAGGCGGAATCGGGAAAGATGTCCCAGGCGCCAAAGACCAGATCCTGCAAACTCGCCAGGGGCAGGAAGTCTTTTATCTTTGGTACCCGGTTATCGGTCCGTTTTCCCAGCCGAATAGTGCCCATTTGCGTGAGACTTCCTATCGGCTCGGCCAGGCCTGCTTTGATTGCCTCGACCCCCGCGATGAAGGTTGTGCTCACCGCTCCCAGTCCGACCAGCAGTACCCCCAGGTTTCCTTGCGCCGGCGCGATCTCCGCGCCCTTCGTTACCGGCATTCCTTTCAGTTACCTCCACGATCAAAACGGATGATTGACAAGACCGACGATGATACATGAGAGCGGATTGATTCGCACGTCGAGCGCACACTCGATCCGTTTAGAGTCGGGCTAATGCCCGACGAAGCGGGCGGTAGCCCGCTTCTAAACAGCTCCCGCGCATGACACCTCCAACACTGCCGCCGGATTATTGGTAATGAGGGCGTGAATTCCGAGACGAAGAGCGCGGCTACTCCATTTTGGATCGTCAACGGTCCAGACCACCGAACACAACCTCCTGTCGGCCGCCAACCTGACGAGGCGACGAGTTGCCATTAAGCGGTGCAAAAGGATCTCGTCCGCTCCACAGTCAACCGCGGCTGCGATTAGCCGATGTCCGGTTAGGATTTTGGCCGCACTGCGCTTTGGTTCAAATAAAGCGCCGGTGCGGATCGACGGGTCGAGCTGTTTGATTTGGGTGAGCGCCTTCAGATTAAAACTCACAACTATGACGAGGTCCTGTAATTCGTTCCTTTTGATGAGATGAACCACTGAAGCCGGCAGATCGACGTTTTCCTCACGGGTATTGTCCGCTTTCATCTCAAGATAGATCACAGAATTATTGGGCTGGTTCCGTGTCTTGAAAAAGTTGAAGACCTGATCAAGCGTGGGAACAATTTCGCGGCCGTATTCATCGCGAGCCAGTCGCGGGTGCGCGCGGTTGAACCAATCGCCGACGGTGGTCCGGCCCAATTCTTTCGAAGTCATTTCCGAAACGACTCCTTCACAAAGGCCGGTGCGCCGCAGATTCGAGTCGTGAATCACGACCGGAACACCGTCACCTGACAGCCGCACATCCAGTTCGACGCCATCTGCGCCACTCTCCAACGCCAGAGCGAACGCCGCCAGAGTGTTCTCCGGAGCCATCGCTGAAGCTCCGCGATGAGCGATGATTAGCGGAGTGTTAACGAAAGGATTTTCCAAAGAGTCCAGGCGAGCCTATTTTTGAACGCGCGCCACGGTCTGGTCGCCGTTTATTTGTTTGAGTTTTATGTCGACCGTGCCGAGATTCAACTTCACCTGCGCCCACACGGGAAGATGACGGCTGTCGTCGGTAATCCAGATCGAGAGTTTTCCATCCGACCGGATCATGCGATCCTGGCCGAAAATGGCCGGCTCGACGCGCACCGCGTTAACGCGCCCCAGCACCGTATTGATTCGCTTACGTTCCGTAACTGCTATCGTCACGCGAAACAGGCGGCCCGAATCGATGACCGGAATCTCGAACGACTTTCCGAGTTCGAGATTTTGCGTGCGGAGAAAGTAAATCATTGACAGTACGTCCTGAATGGGTGCTGTGAAATCCAGCGAGGTTACTCTCGGCGGCTGATTCTGATTCGGATCGCGTTCGGTCCAGGTGACTATGCGTTTTTCGTAATCAAAGACCGCTTCGCTGATTCGCACCCGCTTACCCTGTTCATCGAGCTTGTTAGTCCTAAGAGCGCTAAACCTCTCCGGGTCGACGGAGGATTCGACATGTTGATGAAAGCGAAAACCGGCCAGTCTGGTAAAGAAACCTTTGCTGACCACATCGGCCGTCAATTGCAGAGGATCAGACGCGCCTTTGGATTTAACTGGCACAGGCTTAGCGCTGAAGCGGAACTCGCCTACATCAACGCCTCGCAGCAGCGCTCTCTTGAACTCGGCTTGATAAACCAGTTGTTCACCCTTCGCAAACGGAAGTGATGCCGTGACCGGCTGTTGGGCACGTGGCTGGACTGTTGCTGCCAGGAACAAGCACGCGAATGCTAGAATTGAGACCAGCTTTTTCATTGCGACGAAGTAATCGATTCTTATTTGAAATACGCCTCCAACGCCAACAGCGCCCACGCTACGACCAACCCAATAGCTGCGCGATACTCGCGATAGCGCCGGTACAACGCCGGTTCAAATCTTTTTTCGGCCCCGCCCGCTTGTTCATAACGCCAGAACCGCGGCAGAAACAGCGGCACTGCGTGCGCGTAGCGCTGATGGCTCTCGCCAAACAATGCGGCCAGCGTGGTCGATTCGACGCGCATCACGGGCACATAGATGCCCAGGAACAATGCTGCGAAGGCAATTCCCAAAAACCATCGGCCGGTAGCAATAGTAAAGCCGACGCCAATCAGAAAGCTGCCGAGATAAAGCGGATTGCGGGTGTAGGCGTAAGGCCCGGTGGTCGAGAGGGCGGCATTTTTTCTCAGGTGCCCGGTGGCCCATGCACGCAACACAAGTCCCGGCACAGCGACAGTGGCGCCGACGATCAGGGTCAATGGCCGCGGTCGGGCGAAGACAAAGAAAAGCGCCGCGCAGGCGAAACCAAGCGGCACGCGCCAGCGTTGCATCCATGTTCCGCCTTTAGCCAATCGTTACCAATTCCGCCGGTGGCAGTGCCTGGGCCCGCCCCAAACGATCCGTCACCGCATGGAGCACGCGTTCGACGTCAATGTCCATGCAGATCCATTGCGAGCACGATCGGCGATGACAGTCGACTCGACAACCGATATCGTTACGTTCGACACAAATGTCGGCTGAAAAGGGACTCCCGTTTCGCCACCATTCGGTCGGCCCGAACAGTCCGACTATTGGAGTACGTGCGGCGACAGCGAGGTGAGTTGGACCCGTATCGCCGCCCACATACAGGCTTGCTTTCTTTGCCAGCGCGTAAAACCCCTTCAGAGAAAGAGACACCGCCTGCGCTTTTCCTGATTTCGAATGGGACAAAACCTGCTCAGCCAGTTCGGCTTCGCCCGGTCCGCAGGTCACCAAAGAATGCAACCGGAAATGATTCCAGAGTTCATCGGCCAGCGCGCCAAACTTGTCAGCGCTCCAAAGTTTTGTCGGCCAGCCGCCGCCAGGATTCAGAATCGCAAAGTGTCCTTCGCTTCTTGAAACGGCAGCTTCCACCTCTGCTTCATGGCTGGAATCTAGAGCTATAGGGAACTGAAAGTCTTCCGGCTGGTCGGGAACGGAAATGCCCAGCGCGCTTTCAGCCATCGTCAGATTTTTCCGAATTACGTGCAGACGTTCAGGAATTTGAACCGTTTTGTGGAGCAGAAGACGGCTGGCCGGCTCCCGCAGCGAGTCGCGGGCAAAGCCGAAAATTCGTCGCGCGCCCGACAGTCGCGCGACCATTGCTGACTTAAGTAAACCCTGGAAATCTAAGGCGAGATCGAAGGCGGAGGCGCGTAGCAGACGTAACTGCTGGCGCGGTGCCCGCAGCGTCTCCCCAGACATCAGCCCGCGCCTCAGCGCCTTCGTGTCGACTTCGATGAGGCGATCCAGAAGCGGGTTGTCCCTTAAAATTTCGGCTGAGCCCCGTTCAACCGCCCAGGTAATTTCAAAGTCGGGCAAGGCCTCGCGCATGGCGGCCAGCGCCGGCAGCGTATGAACGATGTCGCCGATACTGCCGAGTTTGACGATAAGAATGCGCATGAGTCATTTAGCAGGAAGCGGTTTGCAGGGCAGCCTTTAGGCTGAACTGGTTGCCCTAAGTATTCCGCCTGAAGGCAGTACACCAAAAAAGATCACTCTTTACCGCTTACACGTTCGATCATTTCGGACGAGGAGTGATTCTTTGGATCACCCACGATCGCCACTTGTCCGCCTAAGGATCGTACCACATCACGCTCCGGAACCGTCTCTTCGGTGTAGTCAGTGCCCTTGGCATGAATGTCCGGCTTGAGGGCGAGCAGGAGTTCCGTGACTGTTGGTTCATCAAAAATCGTGACGAGATCGACGGCGTCCAGGGCCGCCACGATTTCGGCGCGCTGGTCCTGCGACAAAAGCGGGCGGCCTGCTCCCTTCAATCTGGCCGCCTGCTCATCCGAATTGACTGCGACGATCAGGAGGTCCCCCAGAGCCCTGGCTGCTTCCAGATAGCGGACGTGACCGGCGTGCAAGACGTCGAAGCACCCGTTGGCGAAAACGATCCGCTTGCCCTGGATCCTGGCCGTTTCGACGGCGGTAATCATTTCGCTTCGGTCGATGATACGCGAATGAGCTAATAGGTTGTCCTGGTAATGGAGTGGCGTCATTTGCTCGTCATATCGCGATCGACGCGAGAAGTTCATCGGAAGTAACGGTAGCAGTGCCTCGCTTCATCACTGCGATTCCGCCGGCAAGATTCGCCAGACGCGCCGCGTCCGGGAACGACGCACCGGAGGCGAGGGCCAGGGCGTACGTAGCAATCACAGTGTCTCCAGCTCCAGTCACGTCCACGGGCTGATGCGAACCCACTGCTTCGATATGAAAAGGAGGGGAACCGGCTTCGACCAACGTCATGCCGTTGCCTCCGCGCGTCACCAGCAACGCCTGGTAACCGAGTTCCCGGCGCAACTCTTCGGCTGCCAATGCGAGTGCAGTCTCGCCGGCGTGCTCAGCGCCGAGAAGCTCTTCCACTTCGTCTTCGTTCGGTGTCGCCGAAGTGAAACCGGGAAACTGCGAAAGCCTAAAACGCGAGTCGACGAGGACTGGAACCTGACGCGACTGGATTGCTTCGCGAACGATCGCGCCGATTTCCGGAGCGGCAACGCCATAGTTGTAATCGGAAATAATCACCGCCTCGGCATCCACTACTTTCTTCGTCACCGCCGCACGCAATTCGTCATGAAGCTCTTGGCTTAGTTGGGATTCGCCGTCATAGTCTATGCGAATTACCTGCTGGCGAGTTGAATGGATCTGTCCCGCGAGTACCCGAACCTTGGTAGTCGTACGACGTTCGTTCGCGACGAAAACGCTGCCAGAGTCAATCCCGGCATCGCGAAGTCTCTTCAGCAGAATGTCTCCCGGCTCATCATCGCCAACGACTGAAACCAGACTGACGTGTGCGCCCATACTCGCAAGATTGGACGCGCAGTTGCCGGCTCCACCCGGCGTAGTCTCCGTGTGCTCGTGCCGCAGGATGAAGACCGGCGCCTCACGCGACACGCGGCTGATCTCTCCGTAAATGAACTGGTCGGCGATTACATCGCCAATTACGACAACGCGTTTCCGCGAAAAGCCATCCACAATATCCGCCAGGTCCTTCATGCGCCGACCTCCGCGTTTTGTCGCACCATCAAAGCGGCCGCGCGCTCAAAGACCTCGTCCGGCGTGATTGCCGTCATGCAGCGGTGATCGATGGGACAGTCGCGCAACATGCACGGCGTGCAATCGGGCGGGCGGCGAAAAATTTCAGCGTTTGGCGACATCGGATAAGTGGTCAATGGATTGGTTGGGCCAAAGATGACCAGCGTCGGCGTGTGCAATGCTGAGCCAATATGGGCGGGACCGGTGTCATTCGTAATCAACATGTCGGCGATGCTGATGAGTGCCGTCGCTTCCGCCACAGTCGTTTTCCCAGTTAGTACGATTGGTTGATGTTGCGCGTGTTTGCAAACCTCTTGCGAAACCCCAAGTTCACCTGGCGAGCCGATCAATACGACGTTCGCGCCCAACTCGCTCAGACGATCACCCAGGGCCGCGTACCGCTCAGCCGGCCATCGCTTTGCTCGACTGTTGATTGAGCCGGGACAGAGCAGGACGAGCGGTGCGTCAATCCGTTGGCCGTGTTCATGAAGAAGCCCGCGCGCTTCTTGTTTCCGATCAAGTGAGACGTTGAGGTCGAACTGCGGTGCCATCGTTTCGTCTGTTCTCACTCTGTAAAGAAGGCCTTCCAATTCGCTGACGATGTTCAGGTAATAGAAGCACTCGTGCCGTTCATCCTTCCATGCAGGCAAGGGAAGAGGATTCGTTAACAAGAAACCTCGCCGCTCGCTGTTATAGCCGACGCGCATCGGCACGCGAGCCAAAGACGCGATTAGCGCTGCCTCGAAGGCGTTTGGCAGCAGCACGGCGAGGTCGAATCGCTGACGCCGCCACTGTCGAACCTGTTCCCAGACAGAAGCAATGCCGGCGCGCTCATAGATCGAAATGTCATCGACAAAATCAGCGTCGATGAAAATATCTGCGGTACCCGGCCGCGCGACTAGTGTGATGCGCGCATCCGGCAGCATCCGCCGCAACGCACGCAAAGCAGGCACACTCATCACCGCGTCGCCGACCCAGTTAGGGGCGCGGACGACGACGCGTTTGATTTGATTTGGTTGTAGCTTGAGTGCTCGCATCAGCGCCTA
>Ga0207646_10003708_pt1 | contig 17046 bp, 12 predicted proteins | sample KBSK5502metaG_FD_184343 | JGI IMG/M metagenome (GOLD analysis project Ga0207646, IMG submission 184343) | Corn, switchgrass and miscanthus rhizosphere microbial communities from Kellogg Biological Station, Michigan, USA - KBS K5-50-2 metaG... | ecosystem: Host-associated > Plants > Roots >... | reverse complement strand
CGGGACTCGAGCATCCCGGGCAGTGGGCACCGGACGTGCCGGGGGAACTGACTGCTGTTCGCATGCAGCCACCATGCACGCGACCACCGAATCGAGGTAACCGCTGGCGTACTCATTATCTGCGCCGGGATACTCAGGCCGATCTGAGTATCTGGTACCAGAGCACAAGCCAAGGAATGCGCTCAGCCGATACCCTCATAGCGTGGTCGTCTCTTCTGCGCGATGAGCCGGTGAGCCTGCAGGCGCCCTTGTGGCGCTCGATCGCGGTCTTTCGCTTTGCTTCGCTCGCCTACGCGGCTGTGCTGCTGGCGATCAGGCCAGGCGACTACAGGTACTGGGGCTGGGCATGGGTGGTCATCGGCGCGATGACCGTGTGGACGGTCGAGAGCACGGTGGCCTACGCCACGCCCGCACGTCGCACCCGCCTGCTGCTCGGCACCGACCTGCTCGTAGCCGTTCTTGCGCTGCTGTCAACTGCTCTCCTGCAGACGACGCAGGCCAGGCACCTAGGCGCCATGCCGGTCACGGCGACCTGGCTCGCCGGACCCGCCCTGGCCTGGGCCGTCGTCGGGGGGGCGAGGGCTGGCGCGGTGGCCGCGGTGCTGATTGGCACCTGCGTAGTCCTGCTCAGGAATTATCATCAGCCACTAGCCAGCGGGAACCAGAGCACCGCGCTGAACGGACCCATCATCCTGCTCATGGCGGGGATGCTGGTCGGCTATATCTCTACTCTCATGACCCGCGCCGAGCAGGCGTTGCAGCGGGCCACCGAGATTGAGGCCGCGAGCCGTGAGCGCGAGCGGCTGGCTCGCAGGATCCACGACTCGGTCCTGCAAGTGCTCGCCATGGTCCAGCGGCGCGGCACCGAGGCCGGAGGCGAAGCAGCCGAGATCGGGCGGCTCGCGGGCGAGCAGGAGGCAGCGCTGCGGGCGCTCGTCACCGGCGACGGGCCAGCGTCGCCGCTGTTGGGGCAGCGCGACCTCGCCGCGCTCCTCACCCGCGAGGCATCAGCCTTGGTGTCGGTGATTACCCCGGCTGATCCCGTTCTCCTCAATGAGCGGGCGGTCACCGAGACCGCAGCGGCGGTCAGGGCGGCGATCGACAACGTGCGGCGGCACTGCGGACCGGCGGCCAAGGCGTGGGTACTCGTGGACGATGAGGGCGCGGCGGTCAGCGTGACCATCCGCGATGACGGGCCGGGAATCCCGGACGGACGGCTCGCGGAGGCCGCGGCCGAGGGTCGGCTGGGGGTCAGCCACGCGATCAGCGGGCGAATCCGCGACCTCGGTGGTGCGGCGGACATCAGCAGCTCGCCAGGCGCCGGCACCGAGGTCAGGTTGCGGGTGCCCAGGGCCCGCCAGCCGGTCTAGGCTCGCGCCGTGGAGATGGCCGACGGCGCCGGCGCCGGCGCCGACAGCGAACCGCGTACGCGGGTCATGGTTGTCGACGATCATCCGATGTGGCGAGACTCGGTCAGCCGCGACCTGAGCGCCGCGGGCTTCGAGGTTGTCGCCGCGACCGGCGAGGGCGCCCAGGCCATGCGCATCGCCACATCGGTGCGACCGGACGTGGTCGTGCTCGACCTTCAGCTCCCCGATGTCGGAGGGGTAGATGTCACTCGCGGGCTCCTTTCGGCCTACCCGGCCGCCAAGGTGCTGATCTTGTCGGCCAGCGGCGAGCATCGCGACGTCCTCGGCGCGGTGAAGGCTGGCGCGACCGGCTACATCCTGAAGTCCGCGAGCCGCGCCGAGTTCCTTGACGCGGTGCGGAGGACCGGAGCGGGAGACGCCGTCTTCTCCCCCGGCCTGGCAGGCCTCGTGCTCGGCGAGTTCCGGCGCCTCGCCGGCGACCCCGCTCCCGGCACGCCGCGACTCACTGAGCGCGAGGCAGAGATCCTGCGGATGGTCGGCACTGGGATGTCCTACAAGCAGATCGCCGAGCGGCTAGTGCTGTCCCATCGCACCGTGCAGAACCATGTGCAGAACACGCTCAGCAAGCTGCACCTGCACAACAGGGTCGACCTGGTCCGCTACGCGATCGAGCACGGCCTCGACACCGGCCCAGCCTGACCGTGTCGCGGTGCTCGGCGCCCGACGGCTCTGCTAAGTCGAACGATTTGCGCAGGGCGTAAGATCCGCGCCTAATAAGGCCCCTGCGCTACGGCTTGCCACAACCCTTCGGCTTAATTCCGAGATCTGGGTGCCGGGACGTGGCAGCGCCTACCCCAAATGGCTCAAACAGTAATGAACATCGCTAAACGACGCGCGCCGCCGCGCCCAATCGGATTCAGCGGGCAGCTACGCCAGCGTCCGCGCCAGGCTCAGCGCGCCTAGGTATCCGGCCAGCATGACACTGGCGGCCTGGCCGACGGTATCGTCGGCGGGCAGGAACGATCGATGGTGCAGCGCGTGCGGCTCGCCAGTGCCGAGGAACAGCATCAGCGTGCGCCAGCCGCGGCTGAAATAGGAGAAGTCATCCGCGCCGCAGGAGCGGAACGAGGTGTCGACCCTGAACCCCGCCTCGCGGAGCCAGGGCCAGATCGCCTCGGTCAGCGCCTGATCGTTGACGAGGGCGGGCTCGCCCTGATCGATCGCGACCGAGCCACGGCAGCCGAATGCCCGGCAGGTATGCTGCACGATCTCCCGGATAGTGCGTTGCAGCCCAGGCCGGTCGGCTTCGTCGAGTACGCGCAGCGTTCCCCTCGCGACGGCGGTTGACGGGATGACGTTCGCTGCCTGGCCGGCCTCGAGCGTGCCGATCGACACGACGACCGAGTGAGTCGGATCCGAACGCCGGCTGACGGCACTCTGCAGCGCGATCACCGTCTGGCAGAGAGCCACGACCGGGTCAGCTGCCAGCTGCGGGTAGCCGGCGTGCCCACCGACCCCCTCGACCGTGATCTCGATGTCGTCGGTCGCCGCGTTCACCGTGCCTGCCGCGGCTGCCACCGTGCCCAGCGGGAGCTGATGCTGGAGGTGAACCGCCACGATCGCGCTCGGCTGATGCACATCGAGCAGTCCGGAGGCGACGATGTCCCTGGCTCCCGACGGGATGGCCTCCTCGCGCGGCTGCAGGACAGCAAGCACCGGCACGGGCAGGTCCAGTCCCGCGGCCCTGGCCGCCCGGCCAACCGCCGTAAGGGCCGCGAGGTGCACGTCGTGGCCGCAGGCGTGCATCGCGCCGTTCCTGGACGCCCAGGGCACGCCGGTCTGCTCGGTGATCGGCAGCGCGTCAAGTTCGGCCCGCAACGCGATACACGGCCCGTCGGGACTGCCGATCCTGACGAGCCGGCCGGTCTCCGCCACAACCGTAGCCTCGGGCGCTCCGAGCGCGGCGGCGACCGTCGCTGCGGTCTGATGCTCCGAGCCTGACGGCTCAGCACCGGCATGCAGCTCGTGCCGCAGCCTGACGGCGACCTCGATCTCGGCGGCGACGCGGGCCCGTAGCTGGGCTGCCAACTCGGCCATCGTCACAGCAGTACTGGTCATGCCAGCGCCCGCCGCGGCGAGACGGACGAGGGCTGGACCAGCATGATGACGCGACTGGCTGGGCGAGTCAGCCAGGACGGGCAAACTGTCATCATGACTGGCCCAGCCGGTATACGCGGGTCGCGTTGGCCGAACCGATCAGCTCAGCAACCCGCTCGGCATCGGCGGCCGACCACGCTCCGTCGGCCACGAACTGCCCGGTCACCTTCGCGATGTCCCTCCGGAAGCCGATCGCGCCAAGGTAATGCAGCTCGGGCAGGCCGAACGCGTCGGAAGAGTAGAGCATCTTGCCGAACGGCGTCAGCTCGAGCGCTTCGGCCAGTACCGCGGCCGACCGCGCGCCCACGTGGTTGAGCACCGCGCCGACGTCCATGTAGACGTGCGAGAACACGTGTGCCAGGTAGCCGGCGACGCGGTGATGCGGGTAGCAGTGCAGCAGCATGATCGGCGTGCCGATCGGCTCGGTCGCGACCAGGAAGTCGGTCAGCAGCGACGGGTCGGACCGGTGCAGCCGGACATCGGTGTCTCCGAAGCCGACATGGAACTGCAGCGGCTTGCCGATGTCGATCGCGGTCCAAATCAGATGCCTGAGCAGGACTGCATCGTCAACGCGCGCCACCTGATCGCTCTCAAGCGCGCGGAGCAGGCGGCCCGCGGCCGCCGTGACCTCCGCCGAGGCGGGCCTGATCGGGTCGAAGTCGAATCCGAACCGGTAAGCGACGATCGATTTATAACCGACCGCACCCGTGGCTGCCGTCTCGGTGGCGAGTACCTCGGCGAACGTCGCCGCCCAGTCCGCCGCGGTGGTCCCGCCCCTTGCCACCTTCTCGGCCACTGCCTCAAGCCTGACAATGTGGCTGGCCGGCGCCCCGCTCGCCAGCACCATCTGCTCGGGGGTGGTCACCTGGTCGCTCTGGTAGCCGGTATCGACCAGCCACTGCCCGATCCCGGCGGCCGTCAGCAAGCGCCTGTTCACCTCTACCGTGCCAAGTTCAGCGCGGCGCCGCAAGTAATCCTCCGCCGCGGCCGAAGGCTCTAGATCAAGCACGGGGGCGCACCTGCGCCGCATGGTGAATCCGAGCTGGCTGTCAAATATCGTCGTGCCCGGCGCGGGCGGCCCCGACGCCTCGGTCATCAGCAGCTCGAACCCGGCCCGGTCCAGATCGGCGGTGACCACGCCATGGACGTGGTGGTCGATCAGGGCCAGCGACTCGGTTGTGGTCATGCTTCCTCCCCGTCTGCTTCGTCAACCGTGCCCGCATACAGCGCGTCGTATCTCGCCATCCTGGCCAGCGGCCCGTCGCCGAGCCGGTCGACGACCGCGGCGATGACGGCCTCGACGAGCGCGAGCGCCGGCGTGAGGGCGTCGAACGGCGACGGCGACTGCACGCTGGAGGTCAGGATCACGTCCGCGCGGGCGGCCAGCGGCGAGAGGTAAGGATCGGTGAACGCGATCAGCGTCGCGCCCTGGTCCTTGGCCATAGCCGCGGCCCGGACGGTGTCGTGCTGGTACCTGCGGTAGTCGAAGGCGACCAGGACATCCCGCCGTCCGATGTCGAGCAGCGTGCTGCTCCGGTCGGCGCCCCTGGCCGAGATGACGTGCACGTCCGGCCGCAGCACCCGCAAGTGCGCTGCGAGGTACTCGGCCAGCATCGAGCTGAACCTGCCGCCGATCAGCGTCACGCTGCGCCGCTGCTCGGCCAGCAGTCTGACCGCCTGCTCGAACTCGGCGCGCGGCACCCGGGCGAAGCTTGCCCTGATGCCGTCGCAGAACAGCTGCTCGGACCGGCTCAGCGCATCGCCGTCCGCTGCCGACCGCCCGGCGTGCATCGTGAGCGGCGAGAACAGGCGAGCGGACACCTCGGACTTCAGCGACCGCTGGAACCCGGCATAGCTGTCGAACGACAGCTTGCTGACCAGCCGCACGACCGTGGGCGCGCTGACGCCGGCCGCCGCCGCGAGCTTGGCGACCGGCTGGAGTCCCCGGACGGGGTACTCGGCCATCAGCGCCCGCGCGACCTTCCGCTCAGCCGGGGTGAGCTCGGCCAGCTTGAGCTGCAGCCGCTCGGCGACGGTCACGTCGGCATCGCTGGCCGCCGACAGTGCTGCCTCGCCCGGCTCCGCCGGTGGTGCCATGGCCGTCACCACCGCCAGCGGGTTCTGGCCACCACGTCCGCCGGGCTGGCGCCGGCGAACAGCTCGATCTCGGCTCGGCGCACCGCGAGGAACGCCTCGAACATCGGGTCGCCCATCGCGTCCCTGAGCACATCGCACGCCTCGAGTGCGCTGACCGCGTCGTCCAGCGTCTGCGGCAGCCTGCGCGCGCCGCGCTCCGCTAGGTCGGCCTCCCGCAGCCCGACCGGGTCGCCTTCGGTCTCTGGCGGCAACGTCGCGCCATTGTCCAGGCCAGCCAGGCCAGCCGCGAACAGCGAGCCGACCACCAGGTACGGGTTGGCGGACAGGTCGAAGCACTTGACCTCCAGGTTCGCCCGGACGTCCTGCTCACCGGTCGAGCCGGTCACCAGCCTCAGCGCGGCCTCCCTGTTTTCCTTGCCCCAGCACTGATAGGCGCCCGCCCAGTGCGAGGGAACCAACCTCAGGTAACTGGCCACGCTCGGCGCTCCGACGCCGACCAGGGCGGGCAGCGACGACAGCACTCCTGCGGCGAATGCCTCGCCATCAGCGGTCATGGCGTACCTGCCCGGTCCGCTCGCGAGCAGGTTCTGCCCGTCTCGCCACAAGCTGAGGTGCACGTGGCCGCCGTTCCCGACGCCGCCGGCGACGACCGAAGGCGCGAACGAGGCCTTCAGGCCGTGCCGCTGCGAGACGGCCCTGATGGTCTGCCTGACCAGCACACTGTCGTCGGCCGCGCCGACCGGGTCACCGGGCGCGACGGAGATCTCCAGCTGCCCCGCCGCGTATTCGGGGTGGAACTGCTCGACCACGATGCCCTGCTGCTCGATCGCCTCGACGACCTCGCGCGAGTAGTCGGAAAGCTCGATGACCCGCGTCATCCCGTAGCCAGGCCCTTCGCAGGCCGGCACGAAGGTCCCGTCCTGCTCCGTTCCGGCCGCCCATTCGATCTCGAAGGTCGCCTGGGCTGACAGGCCGTGCTGCGCGGCTCTGGCGACCATCTTCTTGGCGAACGCGCGCGAGCAGCCGACGTACGGCTGGCCCTCCTGGGTGTAGCGGTCCACTGGCACCCAGGCCCAGCCAGGCTGGGCGGCCAGCGGGGCGACCCGGTCGAGATCAGGGATCAGCCGCAGGTCACCGCCTGGACCGCCGATGTGCTTGCTGGTGGTGATGCTGTCGTCGACCACGAACACGTCGAAGACCGGCGACATGCCGATGCCCCATCCGGCCGCCCGTTCCAGGCGCCCGGCCGGAATGGCCTTGACCCGGGTGATCCCGGCGTTGTCCACCCAGCAGAGCGCCACCATGCTCACGCCCGCGTCGGTGAGCCGCTGCGCCACCTTGCCGCCCAGCTCCGACCTCCTTGACCGCTCGCTGAGATCGAGTACCGCGCTCTGCGGCGTCTGCGTGCTCACGGAGCACCTCGCTTCGGCTGGCCGCGCGGAGGGCGCGGGATTGTCAGGAACGTTACACAGGGGGCCAAGCTCGCGCCTACGCGTAACAGAAGTATCAACCGCAGGAGAAGAAAAGTGAAGGCCTATGACCCGGCCGGCTACCAACCGCGCAGGTCGATCGGCCAGACGTCGACGATGTCCTCGTCCGAGCAGACGTAGGCCCGCTCGTGATAGGCCATCGTCGGGTCGATGTGGGCCGGTACGAGCCTCACCCGCTGACCAACCGGCCTCGGCGCCGAGAACGTGGTGTGCTCGTCGGAACAGAACCAGACCGTGGAGCCCTCGAGTTCCGGGTTGCCGTGATCCATGCCGAATGCCTTGAGCCCGGCGTCGGCGACCGACCATTCAGCCGAACTGGATATCACCGTGGCGAGCACGGACAGGGCCTGGCCGAACGGCAGCCCGAGCTTGCCGTAGGCCGTGTCCATCAGCGCGTACGACCCGGCCTGGATCTCGCTGGCCCAGGTGTTGCAGGCGTAGGTTCCGGTCCCGCCAGCCGAGACCAGCGTCCCGCCGACGTCGGCGTGCGCGGCCATGAGCGGATCCATCGCGGTCTTGGTCTTCTCGGCCCGCTCGGCGGCATCGGTCAGCCCCACGACGTGGCCTTCGTAGCCCATCACGCCGCGAACCTCAAGCCCGGCGGCGCGGGCGAGATCGGCCAGCCTGCCCGCATCGGCCGGGTCGCAGCCACACCGCGGCATGCCGACGTTGACGTCGATCACCACCTCTCGGACTCCGCCCGAGACCGCCGCTTCGATGGTCTGCGGCGAGTCCACCGCCAGCGTGACCCGGGCGCCGGCGGCGATCAGGGCGCCGAGCCGGCGCGCATCGAGCACCTCGTTCGCCAGCAGCAGGTCCTGGCCGAGGCCCGCGGCCGCCATGCCCTCGCACTCCCGGATGGTCGCGCAAGTGAATCCCTCGTGCCCGGCAGCCGCCTGCCGCCTGGCCAGGTTCGTGCACTTGTGCGCCTTGACGTGCGGGCGAAGCCGCGGCCCGGGCAGCGCGGCGGACATCTCGGCGATGTTCTTCTCCAGCACCGCGGCGTCGATCAGCAGCGCCGGTGTCTGCAGGTCCGCGATCCGCAGCTGTCCCTTGCCGTTCATACCTACCTCCGCTTTTACGTGCCTTGGCGGACTCGCAGGCTGCGCGAGCTCCCTATGGCAGCGGCCCTGATGGTCCCTAACACGGTACGCAGTGCCGGATCTCCGCCGGCAGCCCGGCTCAATCAGCCGCGAGCGCGGTGAGGAGGTCGAGCCTGGCCGCTCGGCGCGCAGGCGCGATCGCCGCCAGGATGCCGGCCGCCGCGGTGGCGACGATGTAGATCGCGATCTGGGCGGCAGGGATCGCGACCGTGGCGGGCCGGGTGAACGTGCCGGCCAGCGCGGCGCCGAGCGCGAGCCCTAGTACGGTACCGAGCACGGCGCCGATCACCGCGATGATCACCGACTCGGCCGTTACCATCTGGGCGAGCTGACCGCGGCGCATCCCGATCGCCCGCAGCAGGCCGAGCTCGCGGGCGCGCTCGACCACGGAGAGCGCGAGCGTGTTGACGATCCCGAGCAGCGCGATGATGATCGCCAGCACGAGCAGCGCGGTGATGAGGTTGAGCAAGTTGGCCAGAGCGGCGCCGCGGCTCTTGGCGAACGCCGCCTCATCCATGAGCTGGGCGCCCGGGTAGGCGGTCAGTGCCCGCCGCAACGTCCCGCGCGCAGCCGGATCGGCCCTGACCAGGTCCACGCTATCCACCCGGCGGCCGCTGTCCGCCGTGAACGTCGCGTTGCTCAGCACGTAGTCGCTGAGCGGACCAACGTTCGCGAACACCCCGCCGATCCGCAGCGTCGAGATGCCGAACGATCCGAACTGGATCCGCAGCCTGTCGCCTACCCGCCAGCCGCGGCCCGACGCGGCTGCCTGGCTGACCAGCAGCCCGCCCGAGGTCAGCGAGGCGACGCTGCCATGGAGCACGGCGAGGTCGGTGAAGGAGCCGATTGCGGCCGGGTCGACGCCGTCCACGTTCTTGTGGGCGGAACCGGCGACGGTGGCATCGGTCGCCCGGACCTCGGTCACCTGCCGCACTCCGGGCTGAGCCGCCAGCACGCGAGCCAGCTGCGGCGCGAGCCCGGTGTCGGTGCTCGTGGCTTGCACGTAGAAACTGGTCTTGGTGGCCATCGCGATCTGGCGGCCCAGCATGGTCCGGCTGGAGTCGACCATCACGGCGGCGGCCACGATCAGTGCCAGGCCGATCATCAGCGCGGCCGAGGCGGCGCTGGTTCGCTTCGGGTCGCGCATCGTGTTCCCGCGGGCGATCGCGCCGGTCCCGCCGCGGAGCAGGGTAAGCGGGAAGCCGATCACCCGGGCGAGCGGCACGGCGGCGAGCGGGGCGAGGACGGTGATGCCGATGAAGCACGCCACCGCTCCGGCTCCGGTGAGAGCCACGGCTGCGCCGGTGGACAGCCCGGCCAGCACCAGCGCGACGCCCGCCGTCGTCACGGCCAGCCCCGCAGCCAGCCGGCGGGAAGAGAACCCGACGGGACCGGGCACCGCGTCACGCAGCGCCTGGACCGGGGCGACCCGGGTGGCCCGCGAGGCGGGCGCTATAGCCGCGACCAGCGTCACTGCGAGCCCTGATCCGGCAGCGAGCGCCAGCTGCCAGAGCGGAACGACAAGCCCGGTGACCGGTAGCGACAGGCCGAAGCCCGAAAGCAGCGCGACCAGGCCCTTCGACAGCGCGACACCGATGCCGACCCCAGCCAGCGCCGCAACGGTCCCGATCAGCGCCGCCTCGGTCAGCACGGATCGGAAGATCTGACGGCGCCCCGCGCCGAGCGTGCACAGCAGCGCCAGCTCCCTGGTCCGCTGGCCGATCATGATGGAGAAGGTGTTCCAGATCACGAACGCGCCCACGAACAGCGCGACGCCTGCGAATACCAGGAAGAACTTGGTGAGAATGGAAAGCTGGCCATTCACCTGGTTCGCCTGATTCGCGGCCGCGCTCGCCGCGGTCAGGGCTGTCACCCCGCGCGGAAGAATCCTGGCCACCTGGTCGCGCAGCTGCTGAGCCGATACCCCGGCGGCCGCTTGCACCTCGATGCTGTCGTAGCTGCCGGCCGTGCCGAACAGCCGCTGGGCGGTGGGCAGGCTGAACAGGGCCAGCGAACCGCCGGCGAAGCTGTCGGCGGAGCCGTATCCGGTGATGCCGCTGATAGTGAACACCCTGGCCCGCCCGGCCAGCAGGATCGTCACCGGGTCGCCGACCGCGAAATGGCCGGTCCGCGCCGATGCGCGGTCGATCATGACCTGGCCGGGGCCGGACGGCGGCCGGCCATCCCGCCGGGTGAAGGTGGCCTGGAACGCCGCATCGGCCGGCCAGCTGGTCGCGATCGTGAACTGGCCGGGCAGGGTCTTCCCGTCGCGGCCAAGCAGCTGTGCATGTCCGGTCACGCCGCCGTCGGCCGCGGCAACATCACGCAGACCGCGGATGCTGGCCAGGATCGAGGCGGGAATGGGCCTGGGCGAGCCGCTCCCTGCGCCGAACCCGCCGCCAGGGGAACTGTGCTGGACGATCACGTCGGTGCCCGTGCTCGCCTGAGTGATCAGCGAGTCAAGGCTGTGCGTGAGAGTGGCGGTGAACACGAAGCTGCCGGCCATGAAGCCGACGCCGAGGGCGATCGCCAGCGCGGTCATGACCATCCGAACCTGGTGTGCCATGAGGCTGCGGAACATTGCACGCATCATCGCTGCTCACTCCCCAGGGTCTTCATGTGGTCAAGGACGGCCTGCGGTGTGGGCCGGTCAAGCTCGCCGACGACGGCGCCATCAGCGAGAAAGACGACCCGGTCGGAGTAGGACGCGGCCACCGGGTCATGGGTGACCATGACGATCGTCTGGCGGAACTCGCCAACGCATCGCCGAAGCAGGTCGAGCACGTCGGCGCTGGCCCTGGAGTCGAGATTGCCGGTCGGCTCGTCGGCGAAGACGATCTGCGGCCGTCCCGCCAGCGCTCGGGCGATGGCCACGCGCTGCTGCTGGCCGCCGGATAGTTCGCTTGGCCGGTGCGCCAGCCGGTCGCGTAGCCCTACCGTGTCGATGACGATGCCCAGCCACTCGCGGTCCGGGCTACGGCCGGCGATGTCCAGCGGCAGCGTGATGTTGTCGGCCGCGGACAAGACGGGCAGCAGGTTGAACGCCTGGAACACGAATCCGACGCGGTCGCCGCGCAGCCTGGTCAGCTGCCGCTCGGGCAACCCGCTGATCTCCTGCGCGCCGATCCAGGCCTGGCCGCTGGTCACCGAGTCCAGACCGGCCATGCAGTGCATCAGCGTCGACTTGCCGGAGCCCGACGGCCCCATCACCGAGGTGAAGGTCGCGGCCGGGATTTGGATGGACACCCCGGCCAGCGCGGTCACCGCGGAGACACCGCTGCCGTAGGTCTTAGTGAGGTTCTCGGCGCGAGCTGCTGGCGCCCTGGTGGTCGAAGTCATGCCTGAAACGTAGATTCAGCGCCAAGCCCAGATCATCCATCCGGGGATCGGTTCTGGGTCTGCATCTGGGGATCTGCATCGGGTTTGGCTCCATCTCAGGATGTAGGCCGGCGCTCGGTCAGTCCCGCGTCATAGGCGAGGACGACCAGCTGCACCCGATCCCGGACGCCGAGCTTGGTCAGCAGATGGTGGACATGCGTCTTGATGGTCGTCTCAGTAACCACAAGCTCGGCCGCGATCTCTGCGTTCGACAGCCCGCGGGCCACCCGCGTCAGGACCTCCCGCTCGCGCTCGGTCACGCCGGCCAGGCGCTGGCTGGCGGTGCCATCCGGATCTGACTTCCTGGCCGCGGCCGGCAACCGGTGCGCGAACCGATCAAGCAGCCTCCGGGTAACCACGGGGTCCACGATCGCGTCACCGGCGTGAACAACCCGGATGGCCTCGATCAGCCGGCCAGCGTCGACGTCCTTGAGCAGGAATCCGCTCGCGCCGCTGCGCAGCGCGCCGATCACATTCTCGTCGAGGTGAAACGTGGTGAGGATGAGCACCCGGCCGTGCCCGGCAGCAGCGATCTGCGCCGTAGCGGCGATGCCATCGGTGATCGGCATCTGGATGTCCATCACCACCACGTCAGGGCGCAGCCGCGCCGCCTGCCGCACGGCATCGGCGCCGTCGCCCGCCTCGCCGACGACCTCGAGACCGGACTCCGACTCCAGGATCATCCGGAACCCGGTCCGGACCAGTGGCTGGTCATCGGCCAGCAGCACCCTGATCACGGTTCCTCCAGCGGGATAACGGCGTGCACGCGGTACCCTCCGCCCGGTCGCGGGCCAGCCGCCAGCTTGCCGTTCAGCATCGCCACTCGCTCACGCATGCCCGCCATTCCGTGCCCGGCGCCAGGAAGTCCAGCGGCCAGGCTGGCCGCCGCGCCGCGACCGTCATCAGTCACCTCGATGTCGAGGGTGTCACCGAACGTCAGGGTCACCGTGGCGGCAGCGGGCCCGGCATGCTTGACCACGTTTGTCAGCGCCTCCTGCACGATCCGGTAGCCGGTCAGGCTCACATCCTCGCGGATGTGGCCAGGCTTGCCCACCGTGTGCACGGTCACCGGCAGGCCGGCGGAGCGCAGCTGGATCGCCATTGCCCTGATGTCCGCCAGCCCAGGCCGCGGCATCCTGGCCTGGCTGACGCCCGGAGGCCCGTCCGGAGGCTCGTCGAGATCCTCCGGTGGCTCACCAGACCGCAGCAAGCCAAGCAGGCTGCGCATCTCCTCGAGCGCCGTGCGCCCAGTCTGTTCTACCTGGCTCATGGCAGCCAACGCCCGATCGGGATCCCGGCCGATGATGCGCTGCGCACCCTGCGCCTGGATCACCACGACGCTCAGATGATGAGCCACGATGTCGTGCAGTTCGCGCGCGATGCGCAGGCGCTCGGCGATGGTGGCCTGGCGGGCCTCGTCCTGCCGCCGGGCGGCGGCCAGCTCGGCCCGTTCGGCCAGGACCTCCAGATGCGCGGCCCGGGCCGCGAACTGGCCGCGGATCACAAAGCCCACAAGGCAGGCGCCGCACGCGGCGAGCACGACCGGAACCGCCGCCTCGGACCGCAGCGACGTCGCGCCGAGCGCGGACGGGATCCCCAGCCCGATCAGCACGAGCACAGCGCCCGCGGACAGCGCGGATGCCAGCCGCCTGCCGCCGTAGACCGCGGCGCTGTACGACGAGATCAGGACCGGGATGAAGGCGCCACCCAGCGACGCCCGCACCGTGGCGAGTCCGGCGACGAGGCCGGCCATGGCCGCAAGCACGGACCCGGGGAACCGCCGTCTTGGGTACAGGATCAACCCCATCGCCACCTGGATCGCCGCCGCGGCGGCCGCAGCGTGCCCGTCGTGATGCCGCGCGGCGAGCGCGCCGCCAGCCCCGAAGGCGGCCACGGCCAGCGCGATCAGCGCGTCAGCCACCTTCGCGGAGACCCGAGGCAGCCGGCTCATCGCTCGCGCCGGCGATTGAGCTGGTCGAGCAGCGTCGCGCAGGCGTGAATGGTCTGGACGTGCGGCACGGCGATGCCAAGCCGTCCGGCCAGCTCGGTCACCGCGCCGGTCATGCACCCGATCTCGAGCTGCTTGCCCGCCTCGAGGTCCTGGAGCATCGACGTCTTGTGATCCCCGACTGCTAGGCCGGCCTCGAGCCGCCGGTCCAGCGAGGTGGGCAAACTGATCCCGAGCCGCCCGGCGACCGCGGCGCACTCGACGAATACGGCCTTGAGCAGGCAGGTCATTTCTGGCGCCGTTCCGAGTTCGCCAAGCGTGGCCCGGGTCAGCGCGGTGACCGGGTTAAACGCCACGTTCCCGATGAGCTTCAGCCAGATCTGGTTCCGCAACCTGGTCTCGACCGGGGCCTTCAGGCCGCCGGCCGCCAGCGCCTCGGAGATCTGCGCGCAGCGCTCGGTTTTCGCGCCGTCTGGCTCGCCGAGCGTGAACCGTGTGCCCTCGATGTGCCGGATCACCCCCGGCTCAGTGATCTCGGTCGAGCAGTAGACCACGCATCCGACGTTGTGCTGGGGGGCAATCGACTTCGCGATGATTCCGCCGGGATCCACGCTCTCCAGCCCGCTCCCGCCGGCCGGTTCGGGCAGCGACTGGAAGTACCACCACGGGATCCCGTTCTGCGCCCAGATCGCGGCCGCGCCGGGCGCAAGCAGCTCGCCTAGGCGCGGCGCGATCGCGGGCAAGCTGTAGGCCTTCAGGGCCACGAATACCACCTCAGCGCCTGCCACCGCGGCTACGTCGTCGGTCACCGGCGGATGGGCAGCGAAATCGCCGCGCGGCGACAGCACGCGGACGCCGTTCTCGCGCATGGCCGCCAGGTGCGCGCCGCGCGCGATCAGCGTGACATCGGCTCCGCCGCGGGCCAGCGCGGCACCCACAAACGCGCCGACGGCCCCGGCGCCGAGCACGGCAAACCTCACGGCTGGGCCGGCCGGTCAGTGCTAGCCCGGGGGGACGACCCCCCGGAGCCCCCCGCGGTGCTAGCCCGGGGGGACGACCCCCCGGAGCCTCTCGCAGTAGTAACGAACTCGGCGACCCGCCGCCGCTGGATCTTCCCGGTCGCCGTCCGGGGTATCTCGTCGAGGACGTGGATTGTGGCCGGGACCTTGAACGGGGCCAGCCGCTCCCGGCAGTGCCCGATCAGCTCCGTCGCGTCCGCCTGAGCCGACAGCGTCACCGCAGCCGACACAAGCTCGCCGTACTTGTCGTCGGCGATGCCGAAGCAGACCGCATCCCTGACCGCGGGATGCGACAGCAGCGCATGCTCGACCTCGGCGGGCGAGATATTCTCCCCGCCGCGCAGGATCATCTCCTTGAGCCGGCCTTCCAGGTAAAGGTAGTCATCGCGCAGCACGCCACGGTCCCCGGTGCGGAACCAGGCGCCGAAGAAAGCCTCGGCGGTGGCCGCGGGGTTGTTGACGTATGCCGACATCACACCGGGACCGCGGATCACCACCTCGCCCGGGATGCCCTCCGGCAGCATGGTGCCCTGCTGATCGGCGATGCCGATCTCAGTGCCCGTCGCCACGCCGACCGAGCCGGCAATCCGCTTCCCCGGCGGCAGCGGGTTCGACGCCATCTGGTGGCTGGCCTCGGTCATCCCGTACGCCTCGAGCATCGGCACGCCGTATCCGCGCTCGGCACGCTCCATCAGCGCGGGCGACAACGCCGAGCTGCACGACCGTGCGAACCGCAGCGTCGCAGGCGCTCCGCCGTCGTCGGCCCGCTCCAGGATCATCTGGTGCAGCGTCGGCCCGGCCGACAGCCAGGTCGCTCCGTGCTCGCGCGCCTGCCGCCAGAACCGCTGGGGGGTAAACCGGCGCGGCACGATCACCGACCCGCCGCCGGCCAGCGCGGCGAACGTCGACGCGACCAGGCCGTGGACATGGAACAGCGGCATCACACAGAACGAAACGTCCGCCGACCCTAGTCCGTAGTGCGCGGCGACGGTCCTGGTCGACGCCATCAGGTTGCGCTGTCGCAGCGGCACCTGCTTCGGGCGGGATGTTGTCCCGCTCGTATGCAGCACGACTCCCACATCGTCGGGCTGACCGGACTCGAAGCTGGTCGCGGGCGAAAGCTCCTTATCTTCAACCAAAATCACGGGCGGCCCGTCACCGGCAGCCAGCGCCGTCAGGACCGTCATCGAGCATTCCTCGGCCGCGCTGGTTGCCGCAGCGGGCCGGCTCGCCGGCATCACGAACACCCGCGGCGCGATGTCGGTCAGGTAGAAGACGTACTCGCTGTGCGTATAGGCCGGGTTGAGCGGTGCAGCGGCCGCGCCGAGCGCCGTGATCGCGAGCAGGAGCTGGACCACGTCGGGGCCGTTGGGCAGCGCGAGCGCAACCCGGTCGCCGCGCCCCACGCCTGCCGCTGCGAGGGATCCCGCCAGGCTAGCCGCCCGGTCAGCGACCTGTCCGTAGGTCAGGACCTGGCCGTCCTCGGGAACGACCAACGCCGGGCGATCGGGATGATCGAGGATCGCGGTCAGCGCCTCGCCCGGGTTCTCCACCAGCATCGACCGTCCTCCAGCGCTTTGTTAGGACACCTGGCCTTCAGTCTGCCGTGTCCTACGGCCAGCCAGCCAGGCTGTCTCGGCCTCGCCGATCGGGGTGGAGGCCGGGCCGCGGACGAATGGCCAGATCTCCTCGGCGATCGAGCGCCAGTCCGCCGTGGCCGACAGCTCGCCGAGGACGGCGAACAGACCGAGGTTGATCCGCTGCAGCACGACATACGAGCGCGGGATCGACACGTACTCGGCGACCGGGCTGCGCACGTCAAAGAACCGGCGCACAACGGCCGAGGAGTAGTCGGGCTTGATCGTCACCGGCCCTCGCTCGCGGATCGTGGCGTAGAAGACGGCCAGGTGCTCGACGACGTGCTCCGTGCGCAGCGGCGCGCCAGGACGCAGGAACCCGGCGATCTCCATGCTGCGCCTGAACTCCTCGGGGTCGTTCCGCACGCACAGGCTGCCGGCCATCTGCATCAGCGGATACAGCTCGTCGGTGCTGAAGTGCTTGACCAGGCCGAAGTCGAGGAATGTGACCCGGCCGTCGCCATGGAACAGGTAATTGCCAGGATGCGGGTCGCCGTTGAATGCGTGCAGTTCGTACAGGCTCCTGAACACGAACCGGTAAATAGTCTCGGCGGCGAGGTCGCGCTCGTGCTGGGACATCCCGGCGAGGTCGGAGAACCTTGAGCCGACCGCGAGCTCACTGGTCACCATCCGCCTGGTGGACAGCTCGCCGATCACCCTGGGCACGCAGATCGTGGGATGGCCGTCGTAGAAGTTGGCGAAAAGCGCCTGGTTGGCGGCCTCGCGCCGGTAGTCCAGTTCCTCCAGCACTCGTTCCCGCAACTCGGCGAGAAGCGCGTCGACGTCCTGGGCCGGCGCGGTGATGCGCAGCATCCGGCGCAGCAGGGCGACGTTGTCGAGGTCGGCG
>Ga0207646_10003707_pt1 | contig 17048 bp, 16 predicted proteins | sample KBSK5502metaG_FD_184343 | JGI IMG/M metagenome (GOLD analysis project Ga0207646, IMG submission 184343) | Corn, switchgrass and miscanthus rhizosphere microbial communities from Kellogg Biological Station, Michigan, USA - KBS K5-50-2 metaG... | ecosystem: Host-associated > Plants > Roots >... | reverse complement strand
GTGCGGCTTGTGCGCTGCGCGGCCTGCAGTTCCGCCCGTTCCGCCTCGCTCAGCGTCACTCGCATCGGCTGCCCCCTCTCCACAGGGGCAGCTTAGCACTTCAATGCTTCACCGTCCATCCACTTAGCTCCCTGCCCTGAAGCAGCAGGGCTCATCCTTCACGCCCCATTGCGGCAGGGGCACGGTCTGCGGCTGCCACGCACCGTCTGCCCTCCTGCGCGGCTTGCATCGAGAGGGATTAGCCACGGCCTTCAGGCCGGGGACGGCTCCCCAATCCAACCACTCGGCGGGGACTGCACCCCCATTGCCGCGCTCATTCGCGCCTGCCTCCGTGCCATCGGCACTCGTACGTCGCGCGTCTTGCTCACGGAGATGTGCATTCTCCACGGAGATGCTCATTTCTGACGGTTGAACATCTCCAGCATCTCCGACATCTCCGCGAAAAATCCTGGTCCAATAGGTACACCACCGGCATCTGTTGCCCTCGTCATTCCCCGTATTCCTCCACCTCCTCGTTATACTTCGGAGACTTCGCCAGTGCTGGAGGGTGAGGAGAAGGGCACCGAGCCGGAATTCAACACGGAGATGCTGGAGATGTCGGAGATGTGCGTCGCGGAGACATGAGCATCTCCGTGCGGCATGCGCATCTCCGCATGTGTCAGCCAGCAGCCCGGCCGCCGGACGCGGACCCGCCGCCAGCTATGCGCGCAGCCACTTCGCCACGTCCCTTTCCTCTCTGCCGTCGCTGTGTGCTCTGTGGTGAGATGCTGTTGTGCGCGAGGGCGAGCACGATCTCCCACCCTCAGCCGCCACTGCCCGGCGTCGCCGTCGGTGGGATAGATGTGGCTGTCGGGGGCGCGGTGGTGGCGGTCGCCGTGGGGCTGGTGGGGAGTGCGGTGTTGGTAGGCGCCTTGACAGGGGTCGGCGTGCGCCGCGCTCGCCCACCCGTCGCCGTGGTGGAGGCTGCCGCGCTGGAGGAGGGCGCGCTCGGCTGCTCCTGTCCGCCGGTCCCACTGGCCGTCACCGTTGAGGCCGGAGTTTGCGCCGGCGGGAGCTGCTGATGCGGGGTGGCGACCGGCGGCCAAAGAACAACTGAACCAGCCAGGGCCACACAGGCAACGAACAGGCCAACATTCAGCGCGAGCAGCGCCAGTCTCCCGGTGATCGCGCGCGGCGCGGTTCGGACGGCACGCGCATCCTCGCCCTCATCCATGCCAGGCGCCTGCGGCTCCTCGGCGGGTGCGCCGCCGCCCTCGTCCGCATTCAGTGTCGTATGCGCATCCGGGCCCGCCGGGACTTCCGGCTCCCAAGCCATACCACCCACCACCCATCGACATACACCGTCAGATTGGCTCGTAGTATCGCGAGCTTTCCCGCCCCTGTCAATAGAGAACACCAGTACGAGACACGCGTCCGCCGGCAGCGCACACCAGCGCACACCAGCGCACACCAGCGCGGCCTAGGCGCCCGCGAACCGCCCGACCGCGAACGGCGCGAGGTCCAGCGGCGCCGGCTCGCCCAGCGCCAGACCCGCCATCAGCGCCCCCGAGTAGGGCCCAAGCTGCAATCCCGAGGCGCCGTGCCCCGTCGCCACCAACACATTCTCGTACCCTGGCAGCCGGCCCAGCAGCGGCAGCCCATCCGGGCTCGCCGGCCGCAGCCCAACGCGCATCTCCTTGAGCGTGGCGGTCGTCAGCCCTGTGGCCACGCGTAGCGCCTCTCCCAGCGCCTCGTGGACACCGCCCGCTGTCATGCGTACGTCGAAGCCGCTCGCGCTTTCGCGTGTGGCCCCCGCCACCACCCGATGTGGCGGGAACGTCAGCAGATAGTGCGAGTAGAAGCCGACGATGACCGGCCAGCGGCTCGTCTCGCTTTCCGGCATCTCCAGGTGCAGAATCTGCCCGCGCTGCGGGAACACCGGCAGCGAGACGCCCAGCGCCTGCCCGAGCGCCACCGACCACGCCCCGCCCGCCACGATTACGGTCTCCGCCGCCAGCCGCTCGCTGCCGACCGTCACCGCCTCCACACGCGCGCCCGCAACCTGCGGCGTCGCATCCCCGAGCACGATGCGCGCGCCGCGACGCTCCGCCGCCCGCCGCAGCGCGTCGCGCAGCAGCCGCCCGTCCACACGCGCGCCGTCCGCCATCGCCACCGCCCCGACCACGGCGGCGCTGAGCGCGGGGAAGCGTGTGCGCGCCTCATCGCCGGAGAGCAGCGTCACCGCGCCAATGTGGCCGAGACCGGCGTCGCGTCGCTGGTTGAAGAGCAGCTCCAGGGCCGGCAGCTGGTCCGCCTCGGCTTCCGACATCGCCACGTGCAGCATCCCGACCACGTCGTAGCCTGTCTGCGTCTCGCCGTCCTCCGCCAGCTGTTCCTGCAGCGCATCGAAGTACGCCAGGCCAGGCAGGCCGAGCGCGAAGAACGCCGGTGGGGCGCCAGTGCTGGTGCCAAGCGAGATGATGCCCGCCCCCGCCGCCGTCGCCTGCCCCGCGTCGCCGCGGTCCACCAGCGTCACCCGCACGCCGCGCCGCGCCAACGCATACGCCGCGCTCGCCCCGACAACGCCGCCACCGATGACGATCACATCCTCAGCCACTAGCCCTGTCCTCCTCTACATTCGGCCGGCGGTGTGCGACCCCGCGGCTCTGAGGAAGTATATGCCACGACAGCCCTCTGCCCCACTCCTCGAGTGGTGCTGCGGCCCCTCGGCAAGGTGCAGCGCGGCGATCATCTCGGCGCCCGCCAGGTCGGCGATGGTGCGTGCCAGCGTGAGCGCTGCCCGAGCAGCTAGCAAAGTGTCACAGAATTGGCACACCGCGCAGGGACCCTTCGCCCGACCTATGCAAGCCATCGTCTGCACCTGCAGATGCCTGCGTGCGCGCTTCATCCTGGCGCACCTCATCCAGCAACTGTGCCACTTGACCCTCAAGGAGTGGGATGTCGTGCGTCGCAGTGTGCCAAACCACGTCGAGGTCTATGCTGAAGTAGCGGTGGATGAGGACGTCACGCATTCCAGTGACGGCGCGCCAGGGAATTTCGGGGTGGCGCTCTCGCCATGCCGGCGGAACGTTATTGACTCCCTCACCAATGAGCTAGATACGCCGCAACACCGCATCCTGGACCTGTGTCGAGGCGAGAAAATCGTCTTTGGAAAGTCCCGCCAGGTACGTTCGCACGAGCTGTGCGCTCGCCAGGACATCTTCGAGCAATACACTCAGACGCTTGCTCACAGGATGGTCACTTGCTCGCGAAAGACCTTGTCCTTGATGCGTGGATTCAGCGCGCGGTAGGGTGATGGTCTCCACGTGGCGGCCGAGCAGATCACTCAACTCCAATTCGAGCGCAGCGACGTCCAAGAGACCCGTCGGGCGGGTGAACTCGACAAGAATGTCTACGTCGCTCCCCTCGCGCGCCGCATTGCGGGCAAACGACCCGAAAAGCCCCGCGCGCGTGACCCCATGGGCGCGCAACACGGCGGCGATCTGCTCGGTCTGCGCGGAAGTGAGCACATCCGTAGGCATGGAATCCTCCCCACTGACACGCGAACCAACCGTCTGCAATCGGTTCACGTCCCAGTATAGCAGCTTTACCCTTGCGAGCCAGCGCGAGTGCTGCCCCTGCTCCGGACGGACCACACCGCCAGTTCGCTCTCGCGATGGGAGAGGGGCGGCGCGCGAGCGCCAGGGCTGCGATCGGAGATCGGAAACGCCCACAGATAGTCCAGATGCTGCTGGCCGCTGGCTTTTAGGGCACGCATCATGCAAATCTGAGCAGACATTCAAGCGCGCGCGGAGCCAAGGTGGCCTGCGCGCTCCACATGCGGCGACGATTCGTCAGCGACTACCGACGAGGTATCGCCATGGCCGCACCCACGGAGGCGCGTGGGCGCGCCACATGCGCTGTCCGCTGCGTGCGTCGCCCGCCACTGCCTCCAGCGCGCGGACCCTATGACTACGGCATGCCTAGTGGAAGGCCAGCAACGTGTCGGACCGCAGGCCGAGGCGCAGCGTTTCCAGCGCGATCACGTCCTGCATCGCGATGTTGGCGAGATTCACATCAGTGCCCAGGCGCCGAATGAAGTACGTCTGCAAGCCCTTGTTGGGCGCCTCGAAGATGATCGAGTTGCTCTCGATGCCGGAGCCGAGGATCTCCTCGATCAACCCGTATCGCACCTCGCCGTCCGGGCGGCAGATGCCGCTCGTGCCACTCTCGCGGGCCTCGGTGATGACACGCTCCGCCCCGGCAGCCAGGTCTTCGCGGATATATTCGATCCACTGGGCCGGGGGCAGATGCAAGGAGCGCTCGCTGTCCTTGAAGCCGACCTCGCTCAGCACGCGGAATTCGCGCGCGAACCGCTCGACGAGGCGCGCCTTTTCCGTATTCGACAGGGCGATGGTTCCGTTGGAGATCTCGACGTACTGGCAGCCATAGCGCCGGCAGTAGTCCACATAGGCTCCGACCTGACCCTGGCTCACGAACTTCTCGAATAGCGTCCCGCCGAAGTAATAATCAATCCCACACTCTCTCAGACAGGCAATCTTCTGTTCCAGCGTGTCGGACACGATTGAAGTGCCCCACCCGAACTTGACTACATCGATGAGGCTCTTCGCCCCATCCACCAGATCCTGGAAGTAGCGGGGTGGGAGTCCGTTGTCCAGCACGATCGTCAGGCCATGCGTTCGCGGCTTTGCCGCGTGTGCCGGCAGTGTCAGTGATGTTGCATTCATCGCTCATTCTCTTTCTCGCTCCAGCGCATGGCGGTTCTCGCCCGCACCGCCTGTGCCGCGTACCTATGTGGCCGCTCTTTGGGCGAACAGCCATGACATGAAATCGTGCGAGCTATATGCGTTCATCCAGATGCCGTGGCCCGCGCCCGCAAACTCCGTGAAGTGGGGGTGTCCGCCCGCGGCCCGGATGGCCGCGATCATGTCAAGCGAGCCGGTGACTGGAACAATCGTATCGTCGGCTCCCTGGAAGGCCCAGATCGGCAGGTTAGCAAGCGCAGCCGCCCGCGAAGGGTCGCCTGCGCCCGCCAGTGGGGCCGCCGCCGAGAAATAGCCCGGCCACCGCTCGATGGCCTCCCACACGCCGTAGCCGCCCATCGAGAGCCCCGTGATATAGAGCCTGCTCGGGTCGACGCCCGCATACATCGCACGCACGGCGTCCACGATCTCCTTTGCCATACGCAAGGAGGCGTCCGGAGCGTCCGCCAGCCGGTACGAGCCGTGCTTCGCCGGAACGTTGACCCAGCGATTGGGCCAGGTGACCTGGGGCACCACGATAAAGCTTGGCCACTCGACCTGGACCGCCGGCGACGTCCACACCGACACGTAGGCGTTGCTCAACAACACCGCCTGGTTCAGCTCCAACGTCCGCGTCGCCACTCCTGACTCGCCGCCACCATGCAGCAAGAGCACGAGCGGATAGCGTTGGGTGGGATCGTAGCCGGCGGGCACGTGCAGGTAATACGTCATCGAGGCGCCCCCGCCCTCGCTGAAGACGTGCGTGACATAGCTGTTCATAGCGCTGTTTCTGCCCATAGCCGTGCTGGCGCTGACGGGCCTTGCGCTCCCGACCAGGATCACGAGCACCAGCGCCGCCCCGCACCGGAGCCAGCCTCGACCAAATGCTTGCATGCCAGCATGTACCTTATCTGTCGCTGCCCGCCAGCTCTCTGGGCGCGGAAACCGCCGCGAAGGCCGGGATGTAGGAATGTCTCCGCCGAGGCCGAACGACCGCGCGTCTCACACCCCGGCCCCTAGAGAAGGCGCCCATCCGCGGCGCGCCCAACGAGACGAGCGAGCCGTCGACGCACTGGATGCTTGTGCGGCCGGCAAGGCGCATGGCCAACTCCAACTCGGTCTGGAGAATGCGCAGGACGTCTTTGACGCCTGCCTCGCCGCCCACCGCCAGTCCCCAGATGACGGGCCGGCCCACCAGAACGGCGCGTGCGCCCAGCGCCAACGCCTTGAGGACATCGGTGCCACGCCGGACTCCGCCATCTACGTACACCTCGCAGCGGCCATCGACCGCCGCCACGATCTCGGGCAGCACGGCGATGGTGGGCAGCGTGCCGTCCAACTGGCGCCCGCCGTGGTTCGACACGATGATACCGCCCACCCCGGCCGCCGCCGCGCGGGCCGCATCCTCCGCCGTCAAAATGCCCTTGAACACGAGCGGAAGGCAGGTTCGCGAGCGCAGCCAGTCGATCACCTCCCAGGTCAGCACCTCACGCTCACCCCGCGTCTGCCAGGTGACCCTCGGGGCCACCGCGCCGTCGGCTCCGCTTGCGTACTCCTGACCGGCGAAGTTCCCGAAGTCCAACCCCTCGGGCAGCACGAACGCGTTGCGGCGATCTCGCTCGCGGTTGCCCACGAATGGAGCGTCCACGGTCAACACGATGGCGCGGTAGCCAGCCTCCTCTGCGCGCGCCACGAGCCGCTCGTTGAGCCGCCGGTCGCGATACAGGTACAGTTGGAACCACAGCGCCCCCCCGCCGGCAGCCCGCGCAATCTCCTCCAGACTGCACGAGGAAAGAGTGCTCGCCACCATGATGGTGCCCGCGGCCCGGCTTGCCCTGGCCGTCGCACGCTCCCCTTCGGCATGCGCCAGCCGGTGGACGGACGTGGGCGCGATCAGGACAGGCAACGCAATGGCGTCGCCGAGCGCTGTCGTGCTGGTGTCGCACGTGCGCACGTCCACCAGCACCCGCGGCCGCAGCCAGATTTCGTCGTACGCGGCGCGGTTGGCGCGCAGCGTGCGCTCGTCTTCACTCCCCTGCGCGTAGGTGTCCCAGACCGCCGGGTCCATACACCGTTGCGCCTGCGCCTCGTAATCGTCCAGATTGATGGGTTCCATGCGCTACCTTTCGTCACGTCAACGCGTCGCCACGCCTGCATGGCCGCTGGCGGCGCGTCAATCAGCCAGCTCCCGCTCGGCCAGTCGCATGGCTTGGCTCCCGGGTTGTGATTTGTCCTCCTCCGGCAAGCGCCGTGAAGCGCCCATGGTAGGGGGCATTGGGGCGGCGATGGCTGGTGTCGCTGTCCATCGGCCGAGCCCGCGTGGCCATGCCCAGCCGCCGGCCGTGCGGGCCGCGGGCGCCGCGGCCCGCACCCTGGCAGCCAGGGCCGGGAGCGGCCTCGTTGAGGCCCGCCCCACCAATCTGCTCAAGAGGGGGATTTGAAGCAGCAAGACGGTGAATCCGATGGAGGCCGCCGCAGTGACGAGCCATGCTGAGGCCACGAGCACGGCGACCGGCCACGACGCGAGCGAGTGGATGGCGGCGAGCAGCGGGCCAAGGATCAGCGGATGCACCAGATACACGCCGAACGACGCGTCCGAGAGCCGCCGCCAGATGCGCCACCCCCGGAGAGACCCCGTAGCCCGCGTGGCGAGTGACCGGCGATAGGTGAGCCAGTAGAGGAAGGCGATCACGGCCAGGCTGTAGAACGCCATGATCGGCTGCAGCACGGCGACAGCGGACTCGAGCGGAGCGTGCTCGATCTCGACCATCACCGCGTAGTGGAGCTCCAGCACGACGAGCCCGGCGACGCTCGCGCCGACGACCCAGGCGCCGTGTCGGAGCAGGAACGCGCGCACCTCGTCGAGATGCAAGGCGACGAACGCGCCGAGTACGAAGTAGAACTGATAGGCCAGGACGAAGCGATCGAGCAATCCGCCCACGAACCCGATGCCTTGCGCTGGCAGGTGAAGCAGGCCTAGGGCGTGCTGGCCGGCGTACAGCAGCGCGACTTCGAGCGCGAAGCTTATTCCCAGCACTCGCCAGGGATAGCGCTCCACACGCCGTAAGAATGCCAGGAACCACGGGAATAGCAAATAAAACTCCAGCGTCAGCAGGATGTAGTAGAGCTGGTATGAGGCGCTCCCAGTCAGCAGATCCCACGCCAGCGTGCCGGCGAGGAGCAGCGGGGACGCAGGGTGCGGATTCACCCGCACGTACACCACCGTCCAGCAGATGTAGGGCACCAACACGCCAACGCTGCGGCGTTTCCAGAAACGCGCGGCCGAGAACGGCTTGCCGTAGTAGACGTACACCAGTGCGAGGGCGGTGACGAACATGAAGACTTCGCGCGTGAAGTGAAAGAGCGTGACGAACCCATTCTGAACTTGCAGCGCGAGCGTCGTGCGGTCCAGGAACGTCGAGTAGGCAACCACGTGCACGGCGACGACTGACAGCGCGGTGAGAATCCGCAGCCGATCGAGCTCGTCCAGGTGGGGTCTGCCGCGCGATGCTATCTCCATCTTCTCTCCATCATCGAAGCCTTGTCCTTCCCTAAGCAACAGACACGCGCGCTGTCCGCGGGTAATCGCCTCCCGCTTGCTCGTGGTGCAAGCGCTGCCGGTCCAGCTTGCCCGTGTGGGTGCGCGGCAGAGCCGCGATGGCGACGAAGTCCGACGGCACCTTGTAGGGGATCAGACACTCGGCACAGAGCGTGCGCAGCTCGTCTGCCAGCTTGGCGGTCCATGGTGTGCGCGTGACCACGTAGGCGATGACCTGCTCCCCGTAGAACGGGTCGGGGCGGCCCACGACGGCCGCCTCGCTCACAGCAGGGTGCGCCAGCAACACTTCCTCGATCTCGCGCGGCGCGACGTTCTCGCCGCCGCGAATGATGACGTCGCGGAGCCGGCCGGTGAGATAGACATAGCCCTCCGCGTCCTGATAGCCCAGGTCTCCCGTACGGAACCAGCCGCCCTCGAATGCCGCGCCCTCAGCCTCGCCGACGTACGCGGGTATCAGACCGGGACCGGCGATGCAAATCTCGCCGAACCCACCAGTGGGTACGTTCTCGAGGGGGCACGGGCCGCGCCAGGCCGGCGTCCGGGGTCGGCAGATACGCAGCGAGAACCCGACGGGCCTGCCAACCGACCCTGGCAGGTGTCGCTCCGGCGGGAGCGGATTGGCGCAGACCTGGCTCGCCGCCTCGGTCAGACCATAGGTCTCGATGATCGGCACGCCGAACTTCTGCTCGAAGCGCCGCTGCTGGAGGGCTGGGAGCGGCGCCGATGCCGTCCGCAGGAAGCGCAGTGTGCCGGGGAGGCAAGCAGGTGCCTCGGTCTCCAGGAGCATCGCCACGATCGTCGGCACGACGCTCGCCCACGTGACGCGGTGTCGCTCCACCCACTCCCAGAAGTGGCGGCGGCGGAAATGCGGCGCAATGATCACCGTGCTTCCCGCGAGCAACGAGGCGAGCAGACTTACCACCGGCGCGTTGATGTGGAAGAACGGCAACACCGCGAGCCCGCGATCCATCGGCGTGAGGCGATGGATCGACCGAATCTGCTCGGCGGTCCAGGCGAGCTGTCGTTCTTCCAGCAAAACGCCCTTGGGGTCGCCGGTCGAACCGGAGGTGAGCAGACAGATGCGTCCCCCGATGGAGCCGGGGGCCCGGCCCGCGGCGGGCGCCTCAGCCGCGAGCAGTCCATGCCATGTCTCGCGGGCCATCACGCGCGCGCCGCCGATCCCCAAACGACTGGCGTCCTCCAACCGCTCGACAACCACGACATCGGGCGCGAACAAGCTCGACAGTCGCGCGGCCTCGTGCGCCGTCGCCTGCGGCGCGAACGGGAGCAGCGCGTGGCCTCCGGTGAGTGCGCTGAGCCAGACGAGCCCGTTCTCGACACCACCCGGCAGGGCGAGCAGGACGCACGCCGGCGCGTCGCCAAGGTCGCGCCGCAGCCGGTGGACGGCTGCCAGCGTCTGCGCGTAGGTGACGGTCCTGCCCGTCTCCGCCTCGACCATGAACGCCGCATCCGGCTGTACGCTCGCCCAGTGCGAGAGGTGATCGAAGAGGATGGAGCTCGCTGCCATTCTTAGCGGATCTTCCTTTCACGTCACAAACGCGTCGCGCCACTCGGGTGGGCGATTGGCGCGCCGGGGCCAGGGAGGCGCACGCACGCCGGCCCTGCGAGATGGCCAGCCCGGCCCGTTTTCCGACTTGGTACAACGCGGGATGAGCAGTCCATCCGCGCGCGCCGTGCGGCTCCGACTCACAGCCACAGCTCCCGCATCCCCACCGGTGCGAGTCGTGATCCCGCCTACCGCTACGAAGCGTATGTGGCCAAACTGAACGATAGGTGCGAGAAACCTGAAGGATTGCTGAATATCACAGCGCCAGCTTCCCGCAGATCCACCCATGTGGCCGAGCGCGAGACGCATACCTGCCGCCGCGTTTTCAGCATATCTTCAGTATTGGCGGCGATAATGTGCAGCAGACGACTTGCCACTCTGTCGCTGGCTCCTCTTCCGCCGGCCGGGCGGCAGCGGTGTTCCTCGCTTTGCGATATACATACAGGTGTTGCGCATGACCAGCAGCGACCAGTCGTTCACCAGGAGCCTTTCGATCATGCAGGCAGTATCCGGAGGGGTGATAGAGCTTGAGCCACGGCTGTCTGTTCTGATCGTGGACGACGAGCCGCACATAGTCGAATTCTTGCAGATGGGGTTTGAGTACGAGGGGTTCCACGTTTCGACGGCGGGCACAGGCGACGAGGCGCTACGCGCGGCCGTGAGTGACGCTCCCGACATCGTGATCCTTGACATCATGTTGCCGGGAAGGAACGGCCTCGAGGTCGCCCGGCACCTGAGGCGGACGAACGACGCGGGCATCATCATGCTGACCGCGCGCGACGCCGTGGACGACCGTATCGCCGGCCTCGATATCGGCGCAGACGACTACGTCACCAAGCCGTTCGCCTTCAAGGAGCTGATGGCGCGCGTGCGGGCGGTGCTGCGGCGCAAGGGGAAGAGCCTCGATCGTATGCTCGCGTTTCAGGATGTTACCCTCGACCGCGAGACTCGGATGGTCGCGCGCGGCGCCCGCACCATTGATTTGACGCCCCGCGAGTTCGAGCTCCTCGAACTCTTCTTGATGCATCCGCGCCAGGTGTTAACCCGCGAAGTCATCCTCTCGAACATCTGGGGATACGATTACGACGGGGGCGACAACGTACTCGAGGTCTTCGTTCGCCACCTGCGGGAGAAGCTGAACGATAGCCCGCCACGCCTGCTGCAGACAGTGCGCGGTGTCGGCTACGTGCTGCGCGGGTGAGAGGTGCGGCAATGCGAAGTGCCTGGGCAGCGCTGCGACGATTAGTAGCGCGCCTGCCGATCCGCTGGCGGCTGACGCTGATGTCCTTCGGGCTGCTCGCCGTCCTCCTTGCCGCCCTGGGCACGCTCCTCTCGATCTCGGAGGAGCATGCACTGCTGACGAATCAGGCAAATGCCTTGCACCGGGAGGCTCGGCTGGCGTCGGGTGTCCTCCATACGTCGTCGCTGTCGCTGGCTCACACCGGGCAAGTCATCCCGGCGGCAACGGGGACCATCCCGACCGCGGCGTACCCCGCGCTCGACATGCTGGTGGCACGTCTGGCGAACCCGAGCACCGGTGTGGCCGTTCTGGCAGCCAATGGCTCCCTCCTCGTATCCCGCGCCACTGACCCAGTAGCCACCGGACCCGCGGCGGCGCCGGCAGTCGCGGTCCCCGCCAACGCCACGCGCCAGGCGCTCGAGACCTCACCCTCCGATGATGCCTATCTCTTGGTGCGGGGGACAGGTGGACACTCGCAGCTGGTCGTGTTGCTCCCCGTCGTCAACACCCTCGATGGGAATGCGGTGGCCGTATTACAGATCAACACGTCGGTCGCGCCGATCGAAACCACCGTGGCGACGACGCGCCTCCTGCTTGCGCTCGGCATCATCGCCGCACTTGTGGTCGCTGGCGCGCTGACGTTCCCGTTGATGAGCGCGGGTCTGCGACCCCTGGTATCGATGGAGCGCGCCAGCAGAAAGATCGCGACCGGGGCGCTCTCGCTGCGCCTGGAGGAGCCGCCCGCGAATGATGAGATCGGCCGCCTGTCGCGCTCGTTCAACTCGATGGTGGAGCAGCTCGAGGCGGCGTTTACACGGCAGAAACGGTTCGCCGCCGATGTGTCGCACGAGCTGCGCACGCCGCTGACCGCGCTCGGCGGGGAGATCGAGATGCTCCTGCTGGGCGCTGATCGGGGCGAGGCCGAGGCAGTGCGGCGGCTCGCGCGCGGGATGTATGCGGAAGTGGAACGCATGCGACGCCTCGTGGAAGACCTGCTCACACTCACGCGGCTCGACGAGGGCCGGGCAGAGCTGCGCATGGGGTCAGTCGAGCTTGGCCGCACGCTCAGGGACGTCGTCGACCAGGCCGAAGGGCTCGCGCGCACGCAGCGTATGCAGTGCGATGTCGAGCCGGCGCTCCCAGCGATCAGGGCCGACGCGGATCGCCTGCGACAGGTCCTCCTGAACCTGATCGACAATGCGCTCAAATACTCGCCGGCCCCTGGCACAATCACGTTGAGCGCGCGCAGGGGAGAACCGGGCACAGTCGCCATCCAGGTCGCGGATACCGGCGTGGGCATCTCCCGCGAGGCCCTCCCCCATGTGTTCGAGCGCTTCTACCGTGCCGATCCTGCCCGTGCGCGCTCGCCACTGCATTCGGGCGGCGCGGGCCTTGGCCTCTCCATCGTAAAGAGTCTCGTCGAGGCGCAGGGGGGCACGATCGCCATCGCGAGCGAGTTAGGCCGTGGCACCAGCGTCACGCTCCACTTCCCGAGCGTGCCGTCCGGACAGACTCCGCAGCTGGCCGCTCCCACGGGTGCCGGCGAGAGCCGATCCTGAGATGTGCGACGTTTCCGCGCTGCGTGGTGGGGAAACATCCTTAGCGTCGCACGGGTCGAGCCGTGCCCGGCTTCGCTGCGAAGCGGGTCGATGTCCATAGACCCACGTAATTCACCACTCTTATGCGGCTGGAGGAGCCATTGGACAGAGGCGTGTGCGAGCATCAGTGCCGCATCTTGCTCGCATGGATGGGATATGCTGTGTGTCTCGCCGATTCTGCGGGCGCTCCAGTGCCTCAGCGTACGCCCGGCGAGGCATTTCTTCATTTGAGAGCAAGGCGAGTGGGATGCGCAGCCAGCGCGGCACATTCAGCCGATGGGCTGCGTCGCCAGCTGCCGGGCGAGCGCACGCTCGTCCGCGTTGGCGACCGGCAGCCCAGGCGCGCCGGCCTGCGCGTTTGCGTTGACGGTGAAGAGTACGCCGAAGCGATACAGATAGACGCTGGTGGGCGCCGGAGCCGTGCTTGCACTGTCACCTGCCGGCGTGACGGTGAACAGGCACCCATCGGCGGGATTGGCGGCGGCCTGGGTGATCACCGTCAGCGGCGCGCCGTTGGTAGCCGAGGTAAACAGCGCATGTGCGTTGCCAAGGATGTCGAAGCACGCGCTTCCTCTGGCGAAAGGCTGACCGCCCATCTGCCAGCCATTCTGCCAGGTGACCTGTACCATCATCAGAGCGTCCGGCGGCTGGTTTGCCAGCGCCGGCACCGCAAGCGGCGCCACGCCAGCGCTGGTAAAGCTCCAGCCCATGACGTCGTGCACCGCGACGTACCACACACTAGCGCCATTCGAGTCGCACAGCGTCACGCAATCGGCCAAATCAGCCAAAATAGCAACGTGGCTTCGTTGCTGGTCGAAGTTGAGATGGTAGCTAAAGGTCGCAGCGAGCGCCGCTGTCGCGACCTGCGGTGTGCCGTCCGCATCCAGGTAGCGCGCGCCCGGCGGCACGGTCGTCGTCAGCTGCATGGCGTCGAGCGCGTGTTGTATCAGCGCTTCGAGGGCGACCTGCTGCTGGTCGCTCAGCGCACGCAGCGTACAGCGGAAGTCGAGGTAGCGACCGGCCCCTTCAAGGATCCTGACATCGGCATCCGCGGCAGTTTTGAGCGGGCAGGTGTCGCTGGCGGCCTGGGGCACGCTCACCACACAGCGCAGCACGGGAAACGGCTCCGCGCGGTACTCCAGGGTATGCCGCCCGCGCGGCAGCGAGAACGCAAACATGGTCTGTGCCGCATAGAGGGAAACGACTTTCCCATCCGCGCGCAAGACGCCCCACGACACGCCGTTGACCGCGGTGAACTGGCCCGCGAGCGGCGTTAGCGTCGCCGTGGGGGCCGGCGTGGGCAGGTGCAGCAGCGCGGCGAGCGCGGCGCGCGAATCGGGGACGCTGCCCAGCAGCAGCACCGTCACCAGCAGCACCGCGGCAGCAACCACAGCCGCCCGCAGCCGGCGCGCTCCACCGGGCGAGGGCACCACTCCGGGCTTCCATGTCCTGCTCAGCGACCCACGCTGCGGCGCGTCTTCCGCCTGCACCGCCGGAGGCGACGCGGACGCGGAATCCGTGGCGGCCGGCAGCGTCTGGCCCGTGCGCAGATCGGTCACCTCGACCTCGAAGTCCTCATCCATCGCCTTGCGCCCCCGCCTTGCGCCATTGCGTCGCGCCACCCACTTCCCAAGTATACGTGCGCCCTAGCGCGCGTCAATGTAGTGACGCGCGGCGCTCGACAGGCATCACGGGCAAGCGTTCTCATCCGCGTCCTACCAGCGGAAGCTAGCCAGCGTGCTTCTCTGTATCCCTGTGCAGAGCGAGCGTGTAGCGTGTGTGCATGAGGCGCCGTCAAGCGGCGAGACGCCAACATGGGCCAACTCGTGACATGCGCTGGCAAGTCATGCAGGCGCTTTCAGCAACACAATGCGGTACCCAGCAGGCGTACATGAGGTGACAAAGCAGTTACACCACTTTTCCGCCATTCGCCCCGTGGGTGTGACGGCTTCGCGCGCGTCGAAGACGCCGCCCACTCCTGCGCACTGTCAGCGCAGGAGTGCATGCCCAAGAAGCACGGCCACCAGTAGCGCCACTACCGCCAGCACGACGGCTGGCTATACGCCAGCAGGAGCACGAGCACCGGGTGATCTCGCCAAACGCACTGGAGCCAACGCCGCGTGCTGCGCATCGTCGCCGTCCTAGCGCCAGCGGTCGCGCCAGGTGACGAACGAGTCGGTGGTGTGGCCCAAGATGAGCATCACGATCCCGGCAGGCAGCGCGCCCAGCTGGCCTTGCTGGCCACTCGTGGCGGTCTCACGGGGAGGAGCAGTGGCGCTTAATGCGCGAGAATTGGGGCCAGAAGTGACGAACCTACCAAGGAGAGGAGCCAGCCGGCAATGAGAGAGGCCACGCCCAGGGCCACTGAGAGCCTCGCTTGCCGTCGCTCCGACGCCTGGACGCGCTGCCCGATGACACTGTCGACGATGCGCAGCAGCTCGGGATCTTCCTGCATCTGCTCCTGTAAATCTTCGAGAAATTGCACGCGCTCGACCAGTTTGGCAAGATCGCCGGTCAGCGGCGCGCTCTTCGACAACTTTGGGCGATTGTCCCCGATCTCCTCATTCAGGCGCTCCACTTCACGCGTCAGCGCGTCCTGCAGGTCAGATTGATAGCTTGCCTTCGCCACTGCTTTCTTCATCCCCACTTAACTGACCAGCCGTGAGGTTATTATCGCAGCTCGGTCAATAATGCCCATGTCGCGTGCTCGTTACGGCATCGCGCGACGAATCAAAGGCCTGCTCGCCGCCCGAGCTGCGCAAGTACACACACGAGGATATTCCATCCGGCGCGCCGTGACGCAGCGAGTAGACTGCCCTTGCGGGGTCGGCGAGCCGTTTCCACCAGCGCTACATGAGGCTCCCCGTCACGACAGACTCTGCTGCCTCACAGCGCCGCCGTGATGTGGAGCACGCGATCGAGGGGTTTCATGGGGCAGCTCCCTTCCTTGTCACGTATGGCGTCTCGGCACGCAATCGATGACGTGCGTCTGTGGGCGGCGATGCGGTCATAACCTATCAGCCTGCTCCGCTGGCCACCACTCCACTACCCGGATGCCCACGATGTCCCCGCGTGCCAACGCCTCCTCCAGCCGCTCAAGCGTCCGGTAGTGGCGCTCTGCATGCGGGCGTTTCCCTTCCAGTGCGACTGACAATCTATACCCAGTGCTGCGATCCTTCACGACAGTGAGGACGTAGCCACCATGCTCGGCGACAGCGCCCAGGTGCGCGTCGAACTTCGGGGCCTCCCGCAACGTCGGCATGTGAGACGCCTCCTTGCCTTGTAAGGACGGCTGGGCAGGCGGCCGGTAACGTGCGCATACGTGCCGGGGCGCAAGAAGACACCTGCTCCTCGAGTAGTCCAGACACAACTACGAGGTGAGAGGAGCGGGTGTAGTAGGTTTGTACGGATCGAGTTACACGGCACTCACGGCGCTGCTTCGCTGGCGCGCGCTCATCGGTGGTGTCGGTAACGATTACGCACTGGCGGCGCGGCGCCGGGCGCCGAAGACGACCAGGAACACACCGATCACGCCGACGATGAGCCCTATCACCGCGAAGAGCCCGTGGCCGCTCATCGCGCTCCCGCCCACGATATTGAGCCCTTGCAGCGTCCACACACTGCCCACGAGGATCGCGAGCACCCCAAGCACAAGCCAGACCCACCTCATTGACCCACTCCTTCTCCGCACTCGCTGCTGTTTGCCTCACACCAACGCGCACACCACCATGCCAGGCCGTGCTGCGGTCTCAGGTGCCCGCGCAGCGACAGCGGGCGTTCTGTAGCTACTACTGAAGGGCGTTACAGCCAAAGCCAGGCGTGTGCGCCCCTTTGTCGAGTCTGAGGAGGTGCGCAGAAGGCGCCGTCAAGCGGCGAGGCACCAGCGAAAGGTAGCTCGTGGTGGGCAGCGCATGTATCGTATGACCTGCCGCGGGCTCCGGTGTCCTCGCACGTTATACAGTAGTGAAGAGTCTGCGTGCTGTCGAACGCGAACGAGCAGCGAGGAATCACATGAGCCGGATCGCCGCGTTCTGGAAGCCGCCACTTGCCTCGACTGGCATCCCTGGCGCACCCGATGCACCCGATGCACCCGATGCACCCGGCGCGTCCTCGACGCCGCTCGCCGGCCACCGGCTCATGGCGGCTCGTCTGCTCTGGCTCGGCGTCGTCCTGCTCTGTGAGGGGCTGCTGGTGGCGAGCCTACCGCAGCGCTATGCCGTGCTGCTCCACCCAACCGCTCCCGGCGTGCGCGCCAGCCTGCTGCATCTCGGATTTTCCACCGCATTCTACGCCGCCTACCATCTCGCGCTGGAGATCATCCCTGCAGCAGGCTGGCGCGCAC
>Ga0207646_10003704_pt1 | contig 17063 bp, 17 predicted proteins | sample KBSK5502metaG_FD_184343 | JGI IMG/M metagenome (GOLD analysis project Ga0207646, IMG submission 184343) | Corn, switchgrass and miscanthus rhizosphere microbial communities from Kellogg Biological Station, Michigan, USA - KBS K5-50-2 metaG... | ecosystem: Host-associated > Plants > Roots >... | reverse complement strand
AGCTGGCACGGGTGACGGTGGAGCGGGCGCGCAAGTACGGGTGGGACTTCATCAAGTTCCAGCCTCGGGCGACCTGCTTCGCGGAGGCCTTCGGCGGCCGCTGGCACGCGGCGGGCCACCGGCTCAAGGGCCCGGTCCTGGACGAGGCGCCGATCGACTCCCTGGAGGACTGGAGCTCGCTGCGGCTGGCGGATCCCAAGGCCCTGAACGACCAGGTGGAAGCGATCGGCATGGTCGCGCGCGAGCTCGGCGACCGGGTGCCGGTCATCCAGACCGTGTTCTCCCCGATCTCGGTGGCTGCCTACCTTGTAGCGGGCAAGGACAAGCGGCGGGTGGTGCGCGACCTGCGCCAGCACCCGGACGTCGTCCTGCCCGCCTTCGAGCGCATGGCCGAGGTCCTGATCGACTTCTCGCGCCGCTCCGTGGAGGCCGGCGCGGCGGGCGTCTTCTACGCCATCAGCGGCTTCGCGTCGCGTCGCTCGATGCCTCTCGACGTTTACCACCGGCTGCTGCTCCCGCTGGACAGGCGGATCACCGAGGCGCTGCCCGCCGCGGCCTGGTTCAACGTCCTGCATGTCTGCGGCTCTCACATCGACCTCTCGGTGGCCCGCGACCTGCCGCTGCCGGTGGTCAGCTGGTCCGTTCACAACCAGGGCAATCCGACGCTGGCCGAAGGGCGCGCCCTGACGGGCGGCAAGGCGGTGATGGGCGGCGTTGCGCAGCGCAACGAGCTGATCTGGGGCCCGGTGGAGGCGATCGCCGGCCAGGTCAAGGAGGCCGAGGCCGCGGTCGGGCGCGGGCTGCTCATCGCCCCCGGCTGCTCGGTCCCCCCGCGGGTCCGGGAGGCGCACCTCAGGGCCATGCTGGAGGCCGCATGACCAGCGTCCGCAACCTGGCCGAGATAGTGCTCTGGGTGCGCAACCTCGACCGCGCGCTCGCTTTTTACCGCGACCTCTTCGGCCTGGAGGTGATCAGCCCGCCCGAGCTCAGGAACAAGTTCCTGCGCGCCGGGCCGGGCGAGGGCGGCGTGCCGGAGATGATCGTGCTGGTCCCGCATCCCGATGCCGACGGCGCCTTTCCCCGCGAGAAGCCGCAGCGGGTCCTCCACCACCTGGCCTTCAATATCGGCGTCGCCGAGTACGACGACCTCGAGCAGCGCTGCCGGGCGGCCGGCCTGGAGGTGCGCGGTGGCGTGCACCCGGTGCTCAAGGATGTGCGGACCTTCTACGTGGACGACCCCGACGGCAATGAAGTCGAATGCATAGCGCCGGCGGTGGGGTCTTGAGGCCGGGCTCGGCCGAGCCGTTGCACGCGATCATGGGCCACCACGTGTGGGCCACGCTGGGCCTGCTCGACCACTGCCGGCAGCTGTCGCCCGAGCAGTTGGAGCTGACCGTGCCCGGCACCTTCGGCACGATCCATGCCACGCTGGAGCACCTGGTGCGGGCCGACGGCGGCTACCAGCGCCGCCTCACCGGCGGGGCTCGGGTGCCGCCGCCCGACGAGCTGCCGCCGCTGGCCAGCTTGCGCTCCGCCATGGAGGCGCAGGCGGGCCGCTGGCGCGAGTTCCTGGACCGGGTCCACGAGCTCGACGCCACCCATCCCGAGGAGCCAGGGGAGTACCCGCAGATCGAGCATGCCGTCGGCCTCTACTTCGCGCAGGCCGTCCACCACGGCAACGACCACCGGACACACATCTGCACCATTCTTGGGGCCCACGGCCTCGAGGTACCCGAGATCTCGGCCTGGGAGTACCTGCGCTTCGTGAGGAGCGGCGCCGACGCCGCCGCGGGCAACCCGTTCGAGGCCGGCGCTCCCCCAAGTTAAGCCGAACGTCCGTTCGGCAAACGTTGAGATCACCCGTCTGCTGCGGCCGACCTCGCGAGGGCGGCTCGAAGATGACCGTAGACCTGGACGGCCAGGTCATGGTCTTGCAGCCGCCGCCAACCTTCGCCCGCTCGGCCCGAGGACCGGACCTGGCCGGCGCTGCCTAGGTCGGGCTCCGGCGGGCGCTGGCCTGGGCCGCCACCGCCTCCGCCTTGGCCGCGATCTCTTCGGGGTCGCCCAGGTACTCTGCGCCGCGCGAGCGCATCTCGCCGTCGAGCTCGTAAACGCGCGGGACGCCGGTTGGGATGTTGAGCTCGGGAATCTCCTGGTCGGAGATCCCGTCCAGGTGCTTGACCAGCGCCCGCAGGCTGTTCCCGTGCGCGGCCACCAGCACGCAGGGGTGGGAGCGGAGGTCGGGCACGATGGCGTCGTACCAGTAGGGCAGCATGCGGGCGACCACGTCCTTCAGGCACTCGGTCGCGGGCAGCAGGTCGGGCGCCAGGTCGGCGTAGCGAGGGTCGTGCCGTGGGTGGCGCTCGTCGTCGGGTTCGAGCGCCGGCGGGGGCACGTCGTAGCTGCGGCGCCAGACCTTGACCTGGGCCTCGCCGTACTTCTCGGTGGTCTGCGCCTTGTTCAGTCCCTGGAGGGCCCCGTAATGGCGTTCGTTGAGGCGCCAGGACCGGCGCACCGGCAGCCAGAGCAGGTCCATCACCTCCAGCGCCAGGTTGGCGGTCTGGATGGCGCGGGTGAGCACCGACGTGTGGCAGACCTCGGGGCGCAGACCTGCCTCCGCCAGCAGCCGGCCGGCTTCGGAGGCCTCTTCCCGCCCCCTCTCCGAGAGCGGGCAGTCGAACCAGCCGGTGAACTGGTTGGTGGCATTCCAGGTGCTCTCCCCGTGCCGCAGGAGGACGAGCGTTGCAGGTTCGGCCATTGCCAGCCAACGGTACCTCGGGAGTAGGGTGGGGGCATGGCACTCGAACCCGTTGAACTGCCCGACACGTGCCCCAACTGCGGCAAGCCGCTGGCGGAGTGGACCGAGAACGAGGGCAACGGAGTGGTGGCTGGCGGGCTCACCTACTGCTCGCAGGACTGCGCCCTGCGCGATCAAGCCCGGGTCTGAGGCCGCGATCCGCCGCTAAGCGCTCTGAGGGGTCGCGTGCTTGGGCAGGTCGATCAGGTCCATCGAGCCCGACTGGTGCCCGGCCCACTTGAAGGTGCCCTGGAGGGGGGCGAACTCGCCCGTGGTGGGCAGGCCCTGGAACGTCATCTGGAAGTCGAAGTTGCTGACGTCCAGCATGTGCACGGGCAGCCGGGAGTTCATGTCCACGTAGGTGGTGGTGTCGTCGTCCGAGGTGCCCTTGAAGCTGACGATGGCCGCGACGGGGATCCCGGTGGTGTCGTCGCCGGTGAGCTCGAGCAGGGCCCGGATGTTGAGGGCCATGTCGATCGGCAGCGAGGCCACGGTGTGGATTACCGCGCAGCTCCCGAACTGCTGGAGGCTGTCGTAGCCGGTGAAGGTGCTGGTGGTGTGGAAGGTGGCGGTGCCCGTCCCCAGCGGGTTGGGCCGCGTCCACTCGTTGCCCCAGCTGTCGCCCTGCTTGACGTCGTGGTCGGGCAGCACCGAGAAGAACTGGTCGGAGGCAGGGACGCTGTTGCTGGCGGACCCGCCGGTGCTGCCGTTGGTGCCGCCGGAGACCACGCGGCCGTCGGGCTTGACGACCAGGATCGCCTCCTTGGCGCGGGCCGCGTTGAAGGTCACGGGGGAGCCGTCGATGTCGCCGGAGAGGCTCTCGAACTTGATGCCCACCGTGGTCGTCCCATCCGCCTCGACCTTGATCACCCGCCAGTCCTCGACGGCCGTGACCTTGGCGTAGTCGTCGAGGACGTGGTTGTCCGGGGTGGTCAGCTGGCCATGCTGCTCCTGGCTGGCGGTGAAGCGCAGGGTGTCGCCGCTCTGATAGACGAGTGACGAGTGGCTGGCGACCAGGACCGCCAGGGGCACCGGCTCCGGACGGTGGGTCCAGGCGTAGGAGCCGGCCACTATGACCCCGATCAGCACCAGCGCCACGGGCGCCATCCGCTCCATGGGGAAGAGGTTTCTCAAGCGGAAGGGGGGCGCCGTCCGCGAGCCGGGCTGGACGTAGTCGCTCGGCTCGGCGGCTGCGACAGGGGCGGGTTCGGGTTCGATCCGCTTCTTGACCGCGCTCCAGTCGTCGCCTTGGAGCCAGGAGGGCTGATCCAGGACGGCTGCCGCGGGCGCCGGCGCCGGCGCGCGTGCCGGTGCTTGTGCGACGGGCACCCAGGCGCTGCCGTTCCACATGCAGCTGCCATCCGGCGAGAGCAGGGACTGCCACTGGGAGCCATCCCAATACCACTTGCCGTCTTCGGAGATCTGGGGCCCGACCTGAATTGCCACGGCCCGCGACGCTACAGCAAGAAGTGCCTCCGGCGACCCCCCTTAGGGCGAGACGACGCCGAGCCGTCGGCAAGGCGACCGCGGCGGTGCAATGGGAGAATCTCGTTGGGGACACCCCGCGGGCCCGTAGCTCAGCCTGGTCAGAGCGGCCGACTCATAATCGGCTGGTCGCTGGTTCGAAGCCAGCCGGGCCCACCTCTTTTTCGAATCCAGAGTCCTCTGGTGGGGTGACACGAAACGTGATACCCAATACGGCAGTGGCAGCAACGTGGCAGCAACCGGCGCTGAATTCGTGATCCCACCGCTGGTAGGATTGCGGCTTATGGCCACAGCCGGTCGAGCCGTCAAAAAATCGGTCACCATCGAGCCCTCCGTCCTGGAGCGGCTTAGCCGTCAGCGGCGGGCGAATCTCTCTGCGACGGTCAACGAGAGTCTTCGGCTGCTGGCCGCTCTGGACGCCCAGCGCTCGCTGGTCGAGGAGTGGGAGGCTGAGCACGGCGCCTTCACCGACGAAGAGCTGCGGCCGTTCCTGGAGACGGTCCTGAGAGCTGAGACTGACGCCGAGCTGCGCCAATCGTCCGAACGCGCCGGCTAATTCGCGGCGCGGGCGCCGAGCTCGCCGCTCGAGTCGTCACCGTGGACACGGGCTGGCTCATCACCGCCGAGCGGAGCCCCGCGGCCGCCCGCAGGCACATCGCGGCGCTCGTCCGCCGCACTCAGATCCTGGCTGTCTCGCCGGGCGCGGTCGTGGAGGGCCTGCAGCGGGCCCGGGATCCGCGGCCGATCCAGGTGGTTTTGGCCAAGCTGTGGAAAGAGCCGTCCACCTACGAGGACGCAGTTCGAGCGGCCGAGCTGCTGCGGGCTGCCGGTCGGGCGTCGGGGGAGCCGCATTGGACCGTCCACGAGATCGGCGTGGTCGACGGTCTGGTCGCAGCAATGGCGGAGCGGCTGAGCGGGATCGTCTATACCGGTGACCCGCGCCATATGGACATGCTGCGGGACGCCGGCGCCGCGATCACAGTCGCCCCGGTTCCCTTCTGAGGATCGCGTCCATCCGGTCGGCTGCGTCGCGGTGTAGTTCAGGCAGGACGTGGCTGTAGGTGCCCAGCGTCACCTGGATCTGGGAGTGGCCCAAGATGTCCATGACGACGCGAGCCGGCACGCCCTGGACCAGCAGCAAGGTCGCAGCCGAATGCCGGAGGTCGTGGAAGCGGCGATCAGGAAGGCCGGCCTTCTGCAGTAGGGCCTTGAATGCCCGGACCACGTTGCGAGCGTCCAGTGGCTTGCCACCGGTGGTCGTGAAGACGTAGCCGGTCGGCGCGATGCCTGCGGCGAGCTGACGCTGGCGGTGGGCAGCGAGCCTTTCGACGATAGTCGCGGGGATCGTCACCGTGCGGCGGCCCCGGGCCGTCTTGACGGGCGCCACGGCCAGCCCGGCCTTCGTGCGCAGCAGTTGTCGCTTGACGTGAATCAGCCCGTCCTCGAGGTCCACATCCTCCCAGCGGAGGCCCAGCGCCTCCCCCTGACGCAGTCCCATGGCCAGGGCCACGGCGTACAGCGCCTCCAGGCGGTCACCCTTGGCGGCGTCCAGCAACTGACGGGCCTGGGATGGGGTGAAGGGGTGGATCTCCTCGCGCTCGCCCCGCGGGCCGTCGACCAGCTCGGCGGCGTTGTAGCTGGCCAAGCCCCACCGCACCGCCTGTTTGAGCGCCGACCGCAGGACCGCTCGGATGTAGCGGACCGTCGCCGGCGCCAGGCCGGCCTCCAGCTTTGCATTGAGCAGCGCCTGGACCTGGGCCGGTGCGAGGCGGTCAAGACGGGTCTTGCCGAGCACCGGCACCAGATGGATCCGAACGAGCTGCTCGTAGCCTCGGTAGGTGCCGGGACGCACCCGCGGCTTGACCACCTGCTCGAGCCACTGCTGGAGATAGGCGCCGGTGGCTTGGTTCGGGGCCACCACTAGGCGGCCTGCTTCGCGCTGGGCGATCGCCTGCGCGAGGAGACGCGCCGCCTCGGTCTTGGTCTCCGCGTGAACGAGCTTTCGCCTGCCATTGACAGTCACCGCGCCGAACCAGCCCTTCCGGCCTGAGCGCTGGTAGAGAGTCCCCTGGCCGTTACCGCGCTTGTCTCGTTTAGACACCCATCACCTCCTTGGCGATTGACCGTCGCTACCCGCTGACGTGTCTGTCAAGGCTGCTCGTAAAGATCGCGGTTCCGGCGAATAGACTCGGTCCTGGCCGCGAAGACGCCCTGCCAGTGCTCGCGGTGCAGTCGAGCCCCCTCCTCGCCCTTACGCTTGACCCAGTCTCTGAGCTCGTCGCGCGGAATCCTGACGGACCGGCCGATGCGCACGACGGGCAGCTCGCCAGCTGCCAGCATCTGAAAGACCTTTGATCGTCCGAGGCCGAGCATTCGGGCGGCCTCCTCGGCTCTGAGGAGCATTGAGGGCTCCAAGTCCACTGGAGTACGTCGAGTGCTGAATCGTGTGGACACGCTTAGGACCTCCTTGCACTGAAATGGCCGGAAGCAACACAAACTCCGCCGTTTGAGGGCCCTGTGTTACGTGGTCCGGGCCCGGCAGCCGCGCCGGCAGGTCGGGCGGGGAAACCCGATGCGCCGCGCGTTTCCCCGCACCCCTTCGGCGGCGTCGCAATGAAGCCCATCACTAAGAAAGAGCGTTTTGGCGGCTCGAAACCGCCACAGTTATAGCGCCGCTATCAAGACCAGGGCCGCGGCTGCGAAGTCCCATCAATTAGAAGAGCCTTTTCCAGGCCCAAACCGCACACTCTTACAGCGCCGCTATCAGCTTCCGGGTCCGCTCGGCCAGGTCGAAGCCGGCGTAGCCGGCGGATCGGCCGGCCGCCGCCTAGGCGAGCTCCGTACCGACTCGCGTCCGACGGACCATCGACGCCAGAGCCGACGCCGTGGTGTCGCCTGGAATTCTGTCGCCCGTTGTCGGCCACCCACGGCTCGCCTGGTGTCGTGTCTGTGCCCGGAAGAGCGCGAGCGCTGCCCTTTAGGGCGCGCTCGCCGCCCGCCGCACAGAAGCGTCCCCGGCGACGCGGGTGGCCGATACCGTCACCCAGAAATCCGCGCTCAACGAGCCTGCTCTTCGCCGACGTGCGTCGGCGCGCGTCGGCCACACCTCGCGGCGCCGCGGCGCCCGCCGCGGCCGACTCGTTGGTGAGCGTCGCGTCAATGGCAAGCGATCATGAATTCGAGGCCCACGTGCCACCGTCAATCGCAGAACGCCTAGACCGGCTCCATGTCGTCCAGGAAGGGGGTGGCGACCCTGAGCCATCTCCGCAGCCCCACTTCAGGCACTGGGCCGCGGCGATCCCCGTCCTCTTCTTGGTCGCTCTAGGTCTTGCCCTGGTCGGAGCGCTGCTCCTGTCGCCGCCACCATCTCGAACAAGCCAGCCGAGCCCGATCTCCCCATCCCTGGCCCAGGTTGGGGCGCATGCCGGCTTCAAACCGCATGTGTTGCTCGGCGCTAAGTTGCAAATGGCCACGTACCGTCCGGCTGCTGGCACGAAGCCAATCAAGACAGGAACCGCCGGTGTCCTGCTGCTATACACGGTCAATGGCGAGAGCGTCGAGGTGTACGAGCTGGTGGATCCCAACCCGGGTACAGCGATCGCCATCGATCCCGCAACCCAAGCGCCAGCCGACCTGCAACGCATCGCAGGTCATGACTGCTTGGTATGGGCGACTCCGGACCGTGGGGCGCTGACGCAGATTGCATTCAAGACCTCGGATGGGCTGTTGATCTACGTCCGCGCGCAGTCGACCATCAGGGTGGACGCGGCCCCGTCGCTGGTCAGCCAGCTGAGCTCGCCTCCCTCCTGAAAGTGAGCGACTTGCACCTGGTGACATAGGCCGCTGCGCCGACGGGTAGAAGAGCCAGACGCCGGAGCAAAGGCGCACGACGACAGTTACGGGGCTCCTGCGGATAAGACCAGGCCATATGTCCCAAAAGCCACGCTGACAAAGAACGCGGCACAGCCGATGGCGAGCCCGACGGCTGCCACTGCGAGGGCGCCAACACCGAATCGGTGGCTTGCGGTGCCGAGGCTAATGGACCCTAGCGCTAAGGCAGTGATCGAGCATCCGATGCTGAGCGGAGGGACAAACACCGTGACGAAACTGGCCAGGCTGAAGGTGAGAGCCGCCACCCCGTGTCCCTCAACGATGACGGCGTTCCCGTCCACGGCCCGAACTGTACCCGCGCGTGCTTGCGCCACGTAGATGTGAGTGCGAGGGCGCCCAGTTCAACCGGACGCCCGTGGACTAGGGCGGAAGGCCGCTCTTGGAGCTGGAAATGCCGCCGACTCCTGTGGCCGCCTCCGCGCCCGGTCCGGTTGACGGCCAAACTGACGGCCAAACCGACGCATCGGGGCGATGTGCGGTGGACGTACGGGGACTCGACGTCCTTGGTTTCGATCTTGAGCGAGCCGCAATGGACGCCCGCGGACGGCTGACACCGGACTTGAAAACAGTTCGGAGATGCGGGCCAACCGGGTTGCCGGGTTCACATGGCTTCCGCGTTACAGAGATCGTGCGTCACGTCCTGACTGTGGGATTGGTCGTGATCCTTGTATCGAGCTGCGCCGGTCCGATTACCCCTGGGCACGGTCGAGTTTCTGGAATTGTTGGGGGCTGGCCTGCCCACCCGACTGGTGGGCAGGTAGCACCCGCTCCCGACAAGACAATCGAGTTCGTCACCACGCCCCGAGGGTCACGATGGCTGACGAGATCGGGCACCGACGGCCGTTACTTTATTGACCTGGCTCCCGCGAACTATGAGGTTCATCTCGTCGGCTTTGCAGCTTTTCAGCTGCTATATGGAACCAACCCTGATTCTTATGGACAGTGGCCACGAGTCACGGTATCGATCGGCAGCGAACGGGTTGTGAACCTTATCTTTGACACGGGCCTCCGATAATGCGGCGTGGGGGATAGGCTGAGTGCGGCCGAACTTGACGGGAACACAGCGTCGTCGCCGTGCCGGGTATACCAAGAACATTGCGCACCAGCTGGCTCACCAGACCGCTGGCTTCAACATTGGCTTTGACCTGGCGAGCACGGAGCTGGGCCAGCGCGGCTCGTTCTCCATGGACTTGGTGCAACAAGGCTCCACGGTCGGGGGCAAGCCCGTAACGCTGCAGATGCTGGGCTGGCTAACCGAGTGGCTAGGCCGCGACCTGCAGCAGAAGGGCTTATCCCGCGACTGGGTGACCAGCGCTCGGGTCGACGTCATGTACGAGCTGCAGGGCAGGCATTACGCGTTGGTCAGTACTGCAACTGTGATAACAGCGGACTCGTCAGCGACCGTCACGATCCACAATGCACAACTGCCCTTCCGACCTAACGCGAAGTAGCACCTGGAACCTTAACGAGATGGCAGCAGCATCGCCAGCAGCACTTCAGTCGCTAATACGCTTCGCCCCGTGAGCGCCGATCAGGGTGCGCTGTGGAGGATGCCTCGCGAATACGACGCATGGCTCGAGTTCATCTTCAACCCGCCGTCGACCGAGCCTAAGTTCTGGTTCTGGGATGGCGATTACGAGCAGGCGATAGTGCCGGCAGCGCAAGTCTGCCTCGTCCACGTCTGCCGTTTGTTTCAATCGAGCGCCGGACTCTTGACAACGTACACGCCCAAGCGAATTGACGAGGGCCTTTGGCGAATTGTCCATTTCCTCGACGACTGGCTGGATTCGCCGGCCTTGGCCTTAGCCCTGAGGCTCGAAGTCATCGGCTGGATGCCAACTCTGTTTCGGGACTCACTCGGCCGCGTGACTTGTAAGACTTGCTACACGTCATATATGTGGTGGGACTGCTTGCGATCATTGACGGGCGGCTTTCACCGCACCAAGACGCCGGAGCTGTTGCCCGCCATGCGCGAGGCGATGCTCGCGATGCTGAGATCCGACAATGCTTCCGAAGTAGCGTCCGCCGTCCATGGACTCGGCCACCTCGTCGCCGATCGGGCTGACCAGCCTGCAAGAGCGGCTCTGTTGGCGCTGCGAAAGACCAACGGTCATGCCATGGATGCCGAACTCCGCGATCAACTCGACCGCGCGATTGCGGGGACCACACACTAGGGCCACCACGGGAGATCCGGATTGATGGCAGCAACCGTGGCAGCAACCGGATCGTCAGAAGATGGTTTTCAGCACCCCAGAATGGACCTCCGCGGAATACAAAATGGCCCTCCCAAATAGCCCAGCCTCGGACTCATAATCGGCTGGTCGCTGGTTCGAAGCCAGCCGGGCCCACCATTGTTGCCCACCGCCGGCGGCGTCAGGCAGGTGAGCGGACCCAGCCTCGGTGACGGTTACCGAAGCCGTCGATGTACCCCTCATCGGCTGGTGATGCCGGCTATGGACGGACCGCGTCTGGGACCTCGGCTCCAATCCCGGAGACCCTCCAACCGGCCGGCACGAAGAGTCGTCTCAGCCAGGGCGACCGGACCGCGTACGCCGCCATCACCAGCAAGAACAGAACGCCGCTCACCTCCATCAAGGGGCGCGGCTCGGTGACGTCGGCCAGGCCGCCCATGCCCCAGCCGAAGAGCGCCATCGGGGCTAGCGTGATCATCTGGTAGAAGCTGGTTGCGCGCCCGCGGAACTGGTTGTCGACGGAGCCCTGGATCAGGGCCAGGGTCATCGACATGAACATCGCCTGCGTGCTGCCCACGAAGAAGCCCATCAGCATCGCCAACTCAAGTGAACCGGCGGCCGCCATGGCTGTGAGGCAGGCGCCGCTCCCCAACAGCGAGAGCGCGAAGAGCGCGCTGCGATGGCGCGGGTCGGCCAGGCGCGCAAGACCGAGGCTGCCGGCCACGGCGCCGAGGCCGATCGTGGTCAGGAGCAGGCCGTAGCCAGAGCCGTTCGCCCCCAGGTCCATGCTCGCGAACATGGGGAGCATGCCCTGGTAGGCCATGGTCAGGGAGCAGTGGATGGCCACCGCCAGGATTGCCGTCCATGCCAGCGGCCGGGCGCGCAGGTAGGCGAGCGAGTCGCGGAGCCGGCTACGTTGGGCGCCCGGTGCCTGGCCGCCCCGGGATTCCCCGACGAAGGCGGAGAGCAGCGCCGAGATCCCATACAGCAGAGCGCACAGGCCCCAGGCGCCCGCGTGGCCGCCCACCACAAGCATCCAGGTGGCTAAAGCAGGGCCCAGGAACTGCGCCCCCTGAGTTCCGACCTGGAACAACGAGACGGCGTTGAGAAGCTTTTGGGCAGGAACCAGGCTTGGCACGAGGGTGCTGCGCAGGGTCATCTGGAAGACGAAAGCGAGCCCGAACAGCAGGCTCAGGACGAGCATGGCCGGCAGCGACGCGAGGCCCATCCAGGTCAGCAAGGCGAAGGTCGCGGTGGTGGCCGCCGCAAACGCCGCGGATACCACGTTCAGCAGGCGGCGGTCGAAGCGGTCGGCCAGCACGCCCGAGTAGGGGGCGGCCAGCACGACCGGGCCCTGCGTCAAGAACAGTCCGAGCCCGACCCAGAAGGAGGAGTGTGTGAGCTCGAGAAGCTGAGCGGACAGCACCAGCACCAGCGCCCAGCGTCCCGCCGAACCGGCCAGGTTGGAGAACCACAGCCAGCGGTAGGCGGGGAACCGGAAGGAGTCCAGCATCGGCCTGCAAACATGGCACAGCCCCGCAGCCGGCCGGGCGGCCGAGAGATCGAAACCTTTAAGATCGCGGCCTGGGGGACGGCCGTACTCGCACCGCGAAGTAGGAGGAGGCTATCGACGAATCACGCGCTCAGAACCCGCCAGCCATGGCGTCCGCCTTGTCGGGATTGACAAATCTCTGGTTTCAAGAGGAGGAAAGGTGAGTGAGTAGACGACGCTGGCAGACATTTCTCAGCGCACTGCCAATCGGCCTGCTGGCGGTTGGGATCGGCCCGGTTATCGGCCCCGGCGCGACAGCGTCGACGACCTATGACATCAGCACTCTGGCCGGCAAGGTGGCTTCGGTCAACGACACCGCCGGCCTGGGCATCAGGATGTCAGGCTTCGTACAGCAGGAGGTCGACGCGGACTTGACGCAGCCGACGAGCACGACCCCGATCACCCCCACGTTCGTGCTCTCGAGTCCGCTCGACGGGACCAGCATCGCCGCCCCCGATGTCACGGTCAACCAGGACACCGCGGCGGCGCCGCAGAACGAGACCGCGGTCGCCGTCGACCCCAACAACTCTGTGCGGGTCGTGGGGGCCGCCAACGACTACGTGACCCGGACCTGGTCCTGCACCGTGAACGGCGCTCCCTGCAGCGCGCAGGGTGATGGCTATTCGGGCACCTACTACTCGAACGACGGCGGCACCCACTGGTGCTGCGTCTCGACCGACCCCTCGCACCTGGGAACCCTGATCCCAGGCGTCGACCGCCTCGCCGGCGGCGTCTATGACGCAGGCGGCGACCCCGCACTCGCCTTCGACAGCACCGGACACGTCTACTACGCAGGCCTGGGCTTCGACCGCGCCACCCCGCCCAACACTGTGGCCGTCAACCGCGGCACCTTCGACGCCAGCGGGAAACTCAGCTGGAGCGCCCCGACCTTCATCAACCCGACGACCTCGCCGTCGGTCTTCAACGACAAGGAGTGGATCGCGTCGGACACCCACGCTTCCAGCCCGTTCCGCGACCGCGTCTACGTGACCTGGACCCGGTTCATCTTCAACCCCGCCACGGGCGCCTACGTGCAGTCGCCGATCGACTTCGCGTACTCGACGGACGGTGGCGCCACCTTCACCAGCCCCGCGCTCATCAGCGGCAACGTGCTCTATGACCAGGGCTCGCACCAGGTGGTCGGCCCCGACGGGACCCTCTACGTCTTCTGGGACGGCTCGACCCGGCACGCCCAGCTCAACTCGACATATATGGTCAAGTCGACTGACGGGGGCGCCAGTTGGAGCCAGCCGGTGGCGGTCTCCACGCTCGCCGACATCCTGCCCGCCTTCAACACGGCCTTCCGCGTCAACAGCTTCCCGATGGCGGACGTCGCGCCCAACGGCGATCTCTACGCGACTTGGTCTTCGGAGACCCTGGACACGGCCACGTCCTACGGCGGAGACGCGTCCTGCGCCTTCTTCATTACACCCCCCGCCTCCGTCTACAAGAACTGCCACGCCACCGCGGTCTACAGCAAGTCGACCAACGGCGGCAGCAACTGGAGCGCCCCGCTGCCGATCAATCCCGCCCTGGAGGCCTCCAACCAGACGGCCGTCGGCTACCCGGTCACCCAGCCGGACGGCAGCACGCTCAGCGCCCCCTCGCCTCGCCTGGTCGACACGCTCTTCCCGTCGTTGGCGATTTCACCCACAGGGCGCGTTTACGCGTCGGCCTACGCGGCCGACGTGGTCTCCCCCTGGCAGACATGCGCCAAGCCGGCGTCCGGAGTTCAGGGCAGGATCAACTGCCTGTCGCTGGACAGCTACATCAACAACGCGCGCCTCGACTATGACGTCGTCGACCTGACGACACACGTGGCGAAGATCGTCACCACGCACCCGATCAACACCCGCTACGGGTTCGGCGGCGGCTTCTTCGGTGACTACACCGATCTCGCGGTCGGTTCCGACAACACCTTCCACGCTCTGTACACCGACAGCAACAACGTGCAGACGGTGGTCTGGTTCTACGGCTTGCAATTCGTACCCACTGCCATCCACCAGCAGGACATAGCGACCGCAACAGGTAACTTCTAGCCCTAATAAACCGCGGGCGGGCGGGGCTTGGCCCCGCCCGCTCAGGCTTCGGTCAGTCCGGCCGCCAGTACAGGGCGGGATCGGCGAAGAGCGCCGGCGTGCCGCCGGTGTGGATGAACACCACCGGGTCGCCCCTGCCCACCCGCCCTGCCTCGACCTCGCCGATCAGGCCAGCGAACGCCTTGGCCGTGTAGACGGGATCGAGAATCAGTCCCTCCGTGCGGGCCGCCACCTCCAGTGCGCGCGTCGAGAGGTCGGTGGGCATCCCGTACCCGGCGCCCACGTACTGGTCCCAGATCACCGGCGTCGCGTCCGGAAGGTCGATGCCCAGTCGCAAGCAGCTCTCAGCCATCACCTCGCGTGTGCGCGCGAGGCGATCCGGAGTGGAGGTCGAGACGCTGACTCCCACCACCTGGGCCTCGCTGCCGGCCAGCGCCAGGCCCAGGGTGAGGCCCGCCAGCGTCCCGCAGGAACCCGCCGCGCAGACCACGAAGCGAGGCCGCAGGCCGCGCTCGGCAAGCTGCTCGGTCAGCTCCAGAGCGCCGCGCACGTAGCCCAGCGCGCCGATCCCGTTGCTGCCCCCGCTGGGGATCAGATAGGGCCGCCTGCCGGCGGCGAGCAGCTCATCTCCCAGCTCCGCCATCCGCTCGGCGGCGGACTGGCCGGATCCAGGAAAGGTCCAGGTCGCGCCCAGGAGCCGGTCGAGGATCATGTTGCCTTGCACGGCCTCCACGGGCGGTCCCGTGAAGACCAGCCGCGCCTCGAGACCGGCCACCCGGGCGGCCGCCGCCGTGGCGCGGCAGTGGTTGGATTGGGGCCCTCCGACCGTGAGCAGCAGGTCGGCACCGCCGGCCAGGGCATCCGCCACCAGGTACTCCAGCTTGCGGGCCTTGTTGCCACCCAGGGCCAGCCCCGTGTTGTCGTCGCGCTTGATCAGCAGCTTGTCGAGCCCCAGCTCCCGCGCCAGGCGGGGCGCCTCCTGGAGCGCGGTGGGTGTGGTGGCCAGCTCGACCCGCGGCATCCGCTCCAGCTCGGGCAGCATCGACACCAAGCATATTGCGGGTGCTAGGGCTTGGAATTTCGAACTGAAAACTGCGCAATCACGGGACCTGTGCCTCGTTCTACATGGCGAGGAGATTCAGCAATGCTTCCCAAAACCAAGCAGCAAGCGACCCCGAGTCCGGCAGTCAAGACCGCCACGGTGAAGCGGTTCCTGGCCTCCGAGCCCGACCTCCCCACCCAGCTGGAGACGCTTCTCCACCAGGTCTGGGAGTGCGAGGCCAACTGGCGCCTGGACGACCGGATCGACCTCGCTCTGCACCAACCCCGGCGCTAAAACAGAGGTCTCGAGCCCCCGCGCACCAGACGCGCGGGTTTAGGCCGGGACCTCGACCGCGACCACGTTCTCGACCTCGATCGCGGGGTCGAGCGAAGCCATCGCCGAGCAGTATTTGCTCTGGCTGAGCTCCACGGCCCGCGACACGCTGCCGGGATCCACGTCGGGGCCGGAGATGCGGTGGGTGAGGCGGATGCGGGTGAACTTGCGCGGCAGCTCATCCCGACGCCACCCTTCGCACTCGACCGCGTAGGCGCTGACGGTCTTGCGCATCTTGCCCAGGATGTCGACCACGTCGATCGCCATGCAGCCCGCGATCGCGCTCAGCATCGCCTCCATCGGCGACAGCGACTTCCGATCCTCACCCGACCAGATCGCGATCGATCCCTGCTCGGTCGCAGCCTCGAAGCGGTGGCCGCCCTTCCACGTCAGCCGGGCCGCATTGGTGGGCCCGCCGTCGGCCATGCCCACCACCTTAGCCTCCTAGGCCAGGCTGACGAGCTCCAGCAGGCCGTCGTCCCAGAAGTCGAGCTTGCCCTCCGGCATCATCAGCACCCGCTGCGGCCGGAGCGCGGCCACGAACTCGGTGTCGTGGCTGACGATCACCATCGACCCGGGCCAGGCCGCCAGCGCCTCGGCCACGGCCGTCCGCGAAGGCGGGTCGAGGTTGTTGGTCGGCTCATCGAGGAGCAGCAGGTTGTGGCGGCCGGCGACCAGCTGGGCGAGCGCGAGCTTGGTCTTCTCACCACCGGAGAGCGTGCCGGCGTCCTGCATCGCGATCTTGCCGGTGAGCCCGAACATGCCCAGCAGGGCGCGCAGCTGTGGCTCCGCCGCATCGGACATGGCGCGCATGTGGCTGAGCACCGTGCGCTTGGCCTCGATGCCCTCGTGCTCCTGGGCGTAGTAGCCGAGCGAGGCGTTGTGGCCGAGCCGGAACGACCCCTCGTCGGCCTCCGACTGGCCGGCCAGGATCCGCAGCAGGGAGGTCTTGCCGGCGCCGTTGAGACCCATCACCAGCAGCCGCTGGCCGCGCTCGACCTCGAAGTTGAGGCGTCTGAACACCGGCGGCCCGCCGTACCCCTTGGTGAGGCCGTCAACGTGCAGCGCCAGCCGGCCGGAGCTGGGCGGCGGCGGGAACGACACCTTGAGCTTGCGGTCCTTCTTGAGCGTGGTGACGCGCTCCGACTTGAGGCGCTCCACCCGCTTGTCGAGCGAGTGCGCGGTGCGCGCCCGCTTGGCCGTCTGCCGGCGCATGACGTCGGCGAGCGAGGTCAGGCGATGGATCCCGGCCTCCTGGCGCTCGGACTGCCTCTCACGCCGCACCTGGTCGAGGCGCCTCTGCTGCAGGTACTGGGAGTAGGTGCCCTTGTACTCGACGAGGGTGGCGTCTTGGAGGTGGAGCACGCGCGTGATGGCGCTGTCCAGCAGCTCGAGGTCGTGGCTGACCACCAGCAGGCCGCCTCGGTATCCGCGCAGGAAGGACATCAACCAGCCCTTGGCGTCGACATCCAGGTGGTTGGTGGGCTCATCGAGCAGCAGCAGCTCGCCGTCGGCGAAGAGCACGCGCGCGATCTCCACCCGCCGCCGCTCGCCGCCGGAGAGGACGCCCAGGGGCAGGTCGGCGCGATCCAGCGCCAGCCCCAGGCCGCCCAGGATGCGCCGCGCCTCGGCGTCGGCGGAATAGCCGCCGGCCTGCCGGAACCGCTCCTCAGCCTCGCTGAAGCGCTCGACGCTGGCGGCCGAATGATCGGTCTCCAGAGCGACCTGAAGC
>Ga0207646_10003703_pt1 | contig 17067 bp, 18 predicted proteins | sample KBSK5502metaG_FD_184343 | JGI IMG/M metagenome (GOLD analysis project Ga0207646, IMG submission 184343) | Corn, switchgrass and miscanthus rhizosphere microbial communities from Kellogg Biological Station, Michigan, USA - KBS K5-50-2 metaG... | ecosystem: Host-associated > Plants > Roots >... | reverse complement strand
GTGCGCCGCCCTCCGCGCGCTGGCGATCGCCCGTGCCGGCGCGCTCCGCGGGCGGCCCGCCGGTCAGGCCGCGCTACGGCCCGCCGGCGAGCTGGGCAGGCCCAGCGCACGTCCAGCGCCGCTCACCGACCCGGGCTCGCGGGCCGCTTTCGTAGCTTCCGGCTCGGCCACGGTGGCCGTCTTCACCGTCTCGGCGGCGAGCGCGGTGATGTTGGCGGCCTCGTCGAGCGGCGCACTGCCGCCGACGACCTCGAGCAGGCGTCGGACGACTAGCTCGAGCAGCTCCACCGCCTGTGCGTTGATCTCGCCGATCGCCTTGCGCTGCGCGACGGTCAGGTTCTGCAAGCGGTCCGCACCCAGCGTCTCGCTGTAGCGGACGATGAAGCTGAGCGGGGAGCGGATCTCGCGCGACATGTTGCCGAGCGCCCGCTCCACCTCTCGGGTGCGGGCCTGCGCCTCGCGCGCGCTCGACGACAGGTAGCCGTAGGTGAGCCCCGTGATGAACAGGAACGGGACGCGGAGCAGGATCGCCGCGCTGAGCACCGGGCCGCGATGGAGCAGCACGAGATAGCCGATGGCGGCCAGGGCCGCACCGAACGCGGTCAGCTCCGGGCGCTCGCCCAGCGCGGCCATGAAGATCACGAAGAAGAACAGGAAGTAGAAGTCGGGGCCCGAGGCCTTGCACACCCAGAGCCCACCGGTGGTGAGCGTCATGTCGACCAGCACGAGAATCGGATCGAACGCCGGATGATGGAAGACGCGCTCCGGCAGCCGCATGATGACCAGGTTGGACGCGAGCAGCACGGTGGCGCACAGTGCCGCCACGACGCTGCTCGTCCCCGCGCTGAATAGCATCAGGTAGGAAAGCGATATCGTCAGCGCCCAGCGGAGCAGCAGGATGACCCGGCGTCTCTCATGTGTCGGCATTTCGTGCCCCCTCAGAAGGTGCAGGTGTCCGGCATGCAGCTGCCGGCTCCCTCGTCATCGGCCGAATCGACCCGGCCGCTCTCGTCCAGCGCGTCGCACGCGTCAGGGCTCATGAGGCGGCAGCTTCCGGTGTCGTCGTCCTCCGTCTGGTACACGCAGCAACGCGTGAGCGCGGTGTTGCCGCACGTCGAGCGTCGGGCACGCCGGAGAGCCGAGCGCGCCTCGCGGCGGCGCAGTCGGCCAGCCACGCGGCGCTGCTGCACCTCGGTCGCCACGCAGCGAACGTAGTCCTGGTGGGAGTCCCACGCCGTTGCCTCGCAGGGGCAGACGCTGCACCCGTCGGGTCCAACCAGATCACCCTCCGGCGTGTCGGAGCAGGAGTCCACCTGGTCGGCGACCCCGTCGCCATCCACGTCGGCGACTCCCACCTGCGCCAGCGCGGGGCCGGCTGCGAGCATCATCGCAAGCAGCGTGAGCGCTCGATAGCCGGGACCTGGAATCGTCGCGTTCGTCATGGGTGATCAGCAGGCGCTGAAGCACTTCCGGTGCCATGGGCTCCGCGGAACGCTCTCAGCCATGAACGTGAGAAATCGGGGCCCGAGAGGCGTGAAGGCGCTTGCTGTAGCGTCGACCGAGTGCCGCTGCGCCAGGGATTCAGCGGCTCATCGCACAGCGCACGGCGAGCAGCAGGCGCCGCGTTCGCGGCCTGGAGCTGCGGCCACTTGCACGATCCGGGCGCGCCGCGTACGAGAGGCCGCATGCGCAAGGTCCTGATCCTCGCCGCCCTCATCCTCCCCTCGCTCGTCCGCGCCGCCACCTGGGACCTCGACCCGGCCCACAGCAGCGTACAGTTCTCCGTCCGCCACCTCATGGTGAGCACCGTGCGCGGCGCCTTCGGCAAGGTGGCGGGCACCGTCGCGGTGGACGAGCAGGACCTCACCCACTCGAAGATCCAGGCCACCATCGACGCGGCAAGCATCGACACGCGCATCGAGAAGCGCGATGCGCATCTGAAGAGCCCCGACTTCCTGGACGTCGCCAAGTACCCGACCATCACCTTCGTGTCGAAGAAGATCGAGCGGGTCGCTCCGGATCATTTCAAGGTGACGGGCGACCTGACCCTGCACGGGGTCACGCGCGAGGCGACGCTCGACGTCGAGGGTCCGACGCCCGAGATGAAGGACCCGTGGGGCAAGACCCGCGCAGGGGCGCAGGCGACCACCACCATCAACCGCAAGGACTTCGGCCTCACCTGGAATCAGGCCCTCGAGGCCGGCGGCGTCGCGGTGGGCGACGAGGTGAAGATCACGATCGACGTCGAGGCGACGAAGCAGCCCGCCGCGGGCGGCTGAGCCTGCTCCGCCTGCCTCACTGCGTCGTGCAGCCCGTTCCCTTGATGTTCGCACTCGTGTCGCCGCCGACGCACCAGGTGGCGGAGAGTCGGGCTAGCGGGTCCCGCCCCGGAGCCACACCGGCGCGCGGGGCGGCAGCGTGGTGCTCGTCGGCCCGGCCGCCCGGGGGGCGGGCGGGGGTACCGGCCGCTCGGTCGAGGTGAAGGTGACCGGTGGCTCGTACTCATACACCGCGCGCGGCGCCCTCCGGCATCCCGCCAGTGCCATCACGAGCGCCAACCCGACGAGCGCCCATCCCGTCATCCGCCACCTCCTCGCCGCCCGCGCATAGCGCGGGGTGCGCTGCACCGCAACCGCTGGCCCCCAACCATCGGCCCGATTGATCGCAGCGCGGGGACGCCGCTAGAAGCCAGGCGCCGTGACGCGCTCGGCTCCCTCTTACTGGCTCACGCGCTTCCTTCTCCTCCGCCTCGTGGGCCTGGTCTACGCCGTCGCGTTTCTCGGCCTGGCGCGGCAGCTCCTCCCGCTGATCGGCCACGACGGCCTCCTGCCGGCCGACCTCTATCTCGGTCGCCTGGCCACGCACTTCGGCTCGCGCGCCGCGGCGTTCCTCCAGGTCCCGAGCCTCTTCTGGCTCGACGTCTCGGATCGCGTCCTGGTGGCGACGGCCTGGCTCGGCGTCGGCCTCTCGCTGCTCGTGCTCGCCGGCCTCGCGAACGCGCTCCTGATGGCCGTCCTGTGGGCGCTCTATTTCTCCTTCGTGCACATCGGACAGGACTGGTACGGCTACGGGTGGGAGATCCAGCTCCTCGAGACGGGCTTCCTCGCCATCTTCCTCTGCCCGCTCCTCGACCCGCGCCCGTTTCCACGCCGGCCGCCCCCCACGGCCGTGCTCTGGCTCTACCGCTGGCTGATCCTCCGCATCATGCTGGGCGCGGGCTTGATCAAGCTGCGCGGCGATCGCTGCTGGCGTGACCTCACCTGCCTCTACTACCACTACGAGACGCAGCCGCTGCCGAACCCGCTCAGCCGCTGGCTCCACTTCCGCCCGCATTGGTTCCACCGGGCCGGCGTGCTCTTCAACCACCTGGCCGAGCTGGTCGCCCCCTGGTTCGCGTTCTGGCCGCGCGTCGCGCGGCACGCGGCGGGCGGGGTGATGCTCGTCTTGCAGGTCTTTCTCCTCCTGAGCGGCAACCTCTCCTTCCTCAACTGGCTCACCATCGTGCCCATTCTCGCCTGCTTCGACGACTCGCTGCTCGGGCGCGTGCTCCCGCGCCGGCTGGTCGCGCGCGCCGAGCGGGCCGCCGCGGAGGCGTCCACTTCACGCGTGCAGCAGGTGGCGGTTGGCGCGCTGGTCGTGCTGGTCACCGTGCTGAGCATCGACCCGGTGCGCAACCTGCTCTCCCGGCGGCAGATGATGAACACGTCCTTCAACCGCCTCGAGCTGGTGAATACCTACGGCGCCTTCGGCAGCGTCGGCCGCCTGCGTCCCGAGATCGTCTTCGAGGGCGCGGGCGACGAGACCGTCACCGCCCAGACGCAGTGGCGGGAGTACGAGTTCAAGTGTAAGCCCGGCGACGTGATGCGCCGCCCGTGCGTGGTCGCGCCCTACCAGGAGCGGATCGACTGGCAGATCTGGTTCGCCGCCATGTCGACGCCCGAGCGCTACCCGTGGACCCTCCATCTGGTGTGGAAGCTCCTGCACGCCGACCGCGGCGCGCTGAGCCTGCTCGCCAACGACCCCTTTCCCGACGCGCCACCCCGCTGGATCCGCGCCCGCCTCTACCGTTACGAGTTCGAGCCGTCCGGCGACCCGAGCGGCGCGTGGTGGAAGCGGACGCTGGTCGACGAGTGGCTGCCGCCGCTGTCGGCGGACGACCTGCGGCTGCGCCGCTTCCTCGTCGCACACGGTTGGCTCGCCGCGGGCTCCTGACCCCGACGCGCCTCCCGTTACCCGAAGACCGGCAGCCTCCTCCGCGCCGCCAGGCCGTCCAGCATCTCCTGCATGATGCCCGTCACCCGGTCGTAGGCGCGTTTGACGGCGCGCTCGTCACGGGCGGCCTGGGGATCGTGGCCGAGATGCACGGGCGGGCCGACGAGATAGGAGAACTTCGCGGGCAGCGGCAGGTAGGGAAGGAGGCCCGTCGCCCACACGCCCCACGGCAGGCCCACGTTCACCGGGATCGTCTTGACGTGCGTCCAGCGCGCCATCCCCGTCCAGCGCGCCAGGCGCTCGCTCGAGAAGAGGGTGAAGTAGACCTCGTGCCCGCCCACGTCGACCACGGGCACGATCGGCACGCCGTGCTCGAGCGCCAGCCGCACGAAGCCCGCGCGGCCGTGGAAGTCGATCGTGTTCCGGCGCCAGAAGCTCTTGAGGCAGTCGAGCTCGCCGCCGGGATAGATGAGGAGCGGCGCGCCCAGCCCGAGCACCTTCGCCGCGTTCTCCCGCGAGGCGCGGAGCCCGCCCACCTTGACGAGGAAGGTGCGCAGGAGCGGGATGCTCAGCGCGGCGTCGTGCACCATGGCGTAGGCGGGACGCTCCACGCCGAGCGCCGCCCACCAGTACGCCGCCAGCACCCAGACGTCGGGGAGGATCGGCCCGCCGTTGTGGTTCGCGACCACGATGAACGGGCCGTCGCGCGGGACGTGCTCGATGCCCTCGATCTCGGCGCGAAAGTAGTGAACACGGAGCGCGTCGAACAGGGGGAGCGCGACCGTGCGGATGAACTCGGGATCCCGCGCCGCGGGGTCCGAGACGTCGACGGGGCGCACGAGCAGGTCGGCCAGCGGCATGGCCATTCCGCGGCGACTCCCGCATAGGCCCGCCCGCCGAGGGCGTCAAGTGGGGCCCGCCGTGCGCGGCGCCATGCGCCCGCCCGCTCCGGCTGCTCAGCGGTAGGCGATCACAGCCCGCTGCGGCGATGGGACGAGCTGGTGCAGCTCGCTGCGCACGAAGCCGGCGTTCTGGAACATCCGCTCGTACTCGGCGAAGGTGTAGGCGTCGCCGGCCGGCGTCCCGGCCAGCATGACGAGCGCGAAGCCCGCCGCATCGGGTGGGGTGACGCGGCTCTCGTCCGGCACCATCTCGACCGTCACCGCGCGACCGCCGGGCTTGAGGGCCGCGCGGACCTTGCGCAGCAGCGTCTCGCACCCGGCGGGGTCGAAGTGGTGCAGGATGTTGGTGAGCAGCACGAGGTCGTAGCCGGAGCCGTACTCGACCTCGAACGCGCTCCCGGGCAGCGTCCGGAAGCGATCGGCCACGCCGGCCGCGCGCGCGTTCTCCTCGGCCAGGGCGAGCACGCTCTTCCAGTCGAGGGCGACGATCTCGGCCCGCGGGTTGTGCCGGGCGAGCGCGATGCCGAACAGGCCGTGGCCGGCGGCGACGTCGAGCACCTTCCACGGGCCGCCGGCGGACGCGTCGAGCAGGTTGGCGACCAGCTCGGCGACCAGCCCCGCCAGCGGGGCCATCGAGCGCGCGAACTCGACCCACATGGGATGGTCCGGGGCGAGCGCCTCGTCGCCGAGCGCGGCGCGGCCGGTGCGCACGGCGGTGGTGAGCTGCGCGAAGCCCCGCATCACCTGCGGCGAGCCGAGGAATTGGATCGCCGGCGCCAGGCACGCAGGCGAGGCGCGGTCGAGGAACATGGCCGCAACGGGTGCGAGCGCATAGCGCCCGGCGTCCTTGGTGAGAAACCGGTGCACGACCAGGTAGTCGGCCAGGATGCGTACGCCCCGCTCCGAGGCGCCGCACCGCGCGGCGATCTCTTGCCGCGTGGTCGCTCCCGCGCCGATCGCCGTGAAGAGATCGATGTCGATGGCCGCGCGCAACGCTTCCGTCTTCTGGTAGGCGACGAAACCCTGGAAGACGAGGGACGGGTCGAGGAGCTCTTCGGGGCTCTCCATGACCCCACCCTATATGCGCCCGCCTCGGGTGGCGGAAGCGGGCCGCCGACACCTCGGACATTGCACGGACGCCAGGGGGCGACGCCGCCGCCCGATCGGTTCCTGCGCGCAGACACGGGACCGCCGGCATGTGCCTTGCTCTCCACCCGGTAGGGCGCCTTCGGGGGGGGAGGCTGGAGGCGACCTCGCACGCAATGATCCGCAGCTCTCAAGGCCAGGTCCCCCCGATCATCCTTGCGTCCGCGCTCGCGGGCGTGCTCGAGGTTCTCCTCCGCTCGCTCGCTCCGCTTCCGTACGCATTGCAGGCGACGGGTCTCGCGCTATCGGGACTCTTCTACTCTGCCGCGATCGTCCCGGCGCTGCTCGCTTCCCGCCTCGCTCCGCGGCGGCGCGGGACCATTCGTCTCCTGGCCGGCGCGCCGTTCGGCCTCCTCGCCCTGAACCTCGCGCTCGCCTTCGGGGAGCCCTCGAGACCCCTCGTCGTCGGACTCGCCATCGACGCCGCGGTCTGCGTCGGCGCCGCCATCATCACGTTCGCGAATCGTTCGCTGCTCGCCGGCGCGATCGTGTCCTGCCTCGTCGCCGCCACCGGTCTCCGCTGGTCCGCCCCGAGCACGGCCGTCGCCGCGGTGCCCGGCCCGAGCGTGCTCATGGTGGTGCTCGACACGACGACGGCCAGCCACCTCTCCGCATACGGGTACGACCGAGAGACGAGCCCGAGTCTCGCGGCGCTGGCGCGCCGCGGCCTCATCTACCGGCGCGCCATCTCACCCGCGGCCTGGACCATACCGGCGCACGCGTCGATCTTCTCGGGGCGCTATCCCTCGCAGCTCGGCTTCCAGGGGTTTGGCTTCTCGGCCCCGGATGCCGGCTCGATCGCGACCGATCTCGTGCGCTCCGGACGGCCGGCGTTCGGCATTTCGGCGAACCCGCTCGTCCCGCGCCAACCGTTGCTGCGCGCCGGCTTCGAAAAACTGTGGAGCGCACGCCGTCTCACGCGGCCCGCCCCCCGTCGGTTCGCGGAGGCGCTCTTTCTGCACTTTCTGCATGAGCCCTCGTTCGCGCGTGGCGAGCAGGTGACGGACCTCGCGCTCGACTGGGTCGACCGGCTGGCACCGCGCGGGCGGCCGTGGTTCCTGTTCCTCAACTACATGGAGGCGCACGCCCCCTACGATCCTCCACGACCCGAGCGGGAGCACTTCGCCGCCGGCGTGGACCCGGACGACGTCGCGCCCCAGCTCGACTACGACTCGGGGCGCCGCCCGCTGACTCCCCGGGCGGTGACGGCCATGCGCGCGCTCTACGACGCCGAGATCGCGACGCTGGACCGGGCGGTCGAGCGACTCCTCGGCGGGCTCGCGAAGCGCGGGTACGACGAGAGGAACCTGCTGCTCGTCGTGACCGCGGACCACGGTGAGGCGCTCGGGGAGCATGGGCTCGTCGGGCACCTGCGGGGCCTGCCCGAGGGTGTCCTCCACGTGCCGCTCCTCGTCTCCGGCCCGGGAGTCCAGGCCGGCGAGGTGACCGAGCCCGTCCAGACCGTGCAGCTCAGGGCGACGCTCAGGCGCCTGCTCGGCCTCGAGGACCTCCCCGGCGTCGCGCCCGCCCTGCCCCCCTGGGGCGTCACGCCACCGCTCGTCATCACCGAGCACCCCGAGGTCCCCTTCACCCGCGAGACGCTCCGCGCCCTCGCGACACGCGAGGGCGATCCGTGGCGTGGTGACTGGGTCGCGGTGGAGCGCGCGGGCACCAAGGTGATCTTCGACGGTCGCGGACACGGGCAGACGTTCCGGCTGGCGGACGATCCCGGCGAGATGCACCCGCGGCCGCTCGACGATGCCCTCGACCTGGTACGCGACTACGAGGCGTGGCGGCGCACGACCTCGCGCGACGGCACGGCGCGCTGACCGCCGCGCGAGCGCCGGGTTACGGCCGTGGCTTCCTCATGTCGTACAGCCGCGCCCAGTTGTCCCACAGGATCTTCCGCTGCGACGACGCGGAGAGCGGGAGCTTCCGGAACGCCTCGACCGAATGCGGATACTTGGAATCGGCATGCGGGTAGTCGGTCGAGAACACCAGGTTCTCGTCGCCGAACCGCTCGACGTACTGCTCGACCGGTGTCTCGTCCGCCTCGACGGCGAGGAAACAGCTGGCGCGGAAGTACTCCGACGGCTTCTTGCGCACCTCCGGCACCTCGCGGCGTCCCACCCACTCCCAGTGCTCGTCGAGGCGGTGGAAGAGCCACGGCGCCCAGCCGCAGTTGCCCTCGAGGAGCCCGACGCGGAGCCGCGGGAAGCGCGCGAGCACACCGCCGGCGCAGAGGCTCACGGCGACGAACATGATGCCCAGCGGCTGGCCGAAGGTGTGCCACATGACGAGCTTGTCGAGGACCTCGAGCGAGAAGTCAGGCTTCAAATGCGTCTGCCCGCCGCCGTGAAAAGTGACGGGAACGCCGAGGCGCTCGCACTCGGCCCACAGCGGGTCGTAGTAGGGGTCGTGCCAGGGGCGGCGGGCGACGCAGCCCGGGGCGAGGAAGATCGCCTTCATGCCGAGCTGTTCGACCGAGCGGCGCGTCTCGGCCACGGCCGCCGCGACGTCGTGCGGCGCCACCATGCCGGCGCCCAGCATGCGGCGGGGATCCTGCGCGCAGAAGTCGCGCAGCCAGTCGTTGTATGCGCGTGCGATGGCGGCCGCGAAGTCCGCCTCGAGGCCGTCGCTACCCATGAGCGCCGGCGTGTCGAGGCCGAGCACGAAGAGTCCGCGGCTGGGGAACAGGACGGCCACGTCGAGGCCCTCGCGGTCCATCGCCTGGAGCTGCGAGACGGCATCCCAGCCGCGCCGCTCCGCCTCGGCGAAGGCCTCGTCCTGGGCGCTGCTCCACGGCCCCGCCGCCTCCCCGCGCTGCGGGCGTACCGGGCCCAGGCGGAGCACGACGTGCGACTTCACCTTGACGCGCATGTCCCGTCGCAGCTCGGTGAGACCGACGGGCGCCGCGTGCCGCCAGGCTGGATCGATGTAGCGCTGCCACAGGTCGGGCGGCTCCAGCACGTGCATGTCGCTGTCGGCGATCCGCAAGCCCTTGCTCGTCACGCGCACACCTCCGGAGCGCGGACGTAGCGCCCCCGCAGGCGCGAATCAAGCCGACACAGCAAGCGCGTCGGCGAGCGATACGCGCTTCGCCATCTCGCGTCGAACGTCGTGCACGCGGGAGCCGCACGGCTGCGCGGTCGTGCGAGATCACGAGCCGCGATCTCCATCGTACGAAGGAGGCGTCGAACATCGCCCCGGTATCACCCTTGCTATTGCGCCGTATCGCCCATGCACCGACGCGGCACACGCGGGAGCTCGATCCTCGAGGCACTCGGCACGATCGCCTTCATCGGCATCGCCGTCGGGGGCTTCGCGGTCAACTCGGTCTCGCTCACGCGCATCGACAAGACCGCGGAATCGGTCACCGCCGCGACTGCGCTCGCCCAGCAGCAGCTCGAGGCCCTGCGCGCCCTGCCGCTCGGCGCCGCGCAACTCGCCCCGGGCGTGTACAGCGACCCGGCCAACCCGCTCGGCGCCGACGGCAGCGGCGGCGGCATCTTCGACCGCAGCTGGACGGTCTCCGGCAACGACACGCCGCGGGCCGGGCTGCGCACGGTGACCGTGCGCGTCTCCTGGACGGACACGCAGCCGCACACCACGCGGGTCGCGGCCTACGTCCGCTGCTTCACGATCCCCTGCTCATGACGACACGCGCCACGACCCGGGGACTCTCGACCGCGGAGCTCCTCGTCGCCTCGACCGTCTCGCTGATCGGGTTCGCGGCGCTCTACTCGGTCCTCTTCGCGCAGCAGAAGGCGCTCGCCGCACAGGGCGCGTACGCCCAGGTGCAGACCGCGACGCGCAGCGTGCTCGACCTGATGGGACGCGAGATGCGCATGGCGAGCTACGATCCGACCCTCACCGCCCTCGCGCCCACGCCGGGCCCCGCCTGCCCGGGCTTCCGGCGCGGGATCGTGGACGCCGCCCCCACCCGCCTCCACTTCCAGCAAGACCTGAACGGAGACGGGCTGGTCACCGGTCCGAACGAGGACCTCACCTACGAGCTGGTCGGCACCGATCTGCGGCGCACCGACGGCACGGGGGCGCCGGTGGTCCTGGCCTCGGGCCTGCCGACCGGCGGCTTCGTGCTGCGCTACTTCACGGGCGGCAATCCGCCCGTCGAGCTGCTGCCCAGCGGCGCGCCCGCCGCGCTGAGCGCTGCGCAGCGGGACTGCGTCGCTCGCGTCCGCCTGACCTTGCAGGCGACGCTCGCCAACCCCGACACCAACAACCCGAACGCGCTCCGCTCGCTGGTCAGCTCCGAGGTCGCCATCCGGAGCCGCGCGCCCGGCAGCCTCTAGGACGACGAACGCATGACGACCCGTTCCACGCAGCGCCGGCGGTCCGAGCAGGGCGGCTTCGCCCTCGCCGTCGCGCTCTTCGCCACGACGACGCTGCTCCTCCTGACCGCGAGCGCGCTCCTCGTCGGGAGCGCGAACGTCCAGGCGACGCGGAACTTCCGCGGCGCCGCACAGGCGCACTTCGTCGCCGAGTCGGCCATCTCCGAGTCCCTGCAGACGTTCAACGGGCCCGGCGTGGTGAGCTTCGAGAACGACGTCGTCACGCAGTGGGCGTCCACCTTCGGCACGGCCAGCCACACCTTCGCGCCGATCGCCGGCTTCAACTACACGGTCACCTCCGTGGCCGGCGGCGATCCGGTGAACACCGGGCGCTTCGTGGCCACCGCGCTCGGCCCGAACAGTGAGCGCAACGTCGTGGTGGCGAACGTCGCGCGCTCCAACGTGCCGCTGGTCGCGCCCGGCGCGGTCTACCTGGCCACCAACGCCCCGACCGACGCGACCTTCAACGGCAACGCCTTCCTCATCGACGGCAACGACCACGACTACAACGGCGGCGCGGGGCCGGCAGCGCCCGTGCCGGGGATCGCGACGCGGAGCGACGCCAACACCCAGGAGACGCTCACCAGCCTCGGCCAGCAGCAGCTCGATAACGTGCAGGGGTTCGGCTACTCGAACGGGCCGCCCGTCGTGCCCAGCGTCGGAACCTATCCCGCCGCGCCGAGCATCGACCAGATGAACCGCTTCATCGATGATCTTCTCAGCCGCAGCGGGGTGGTCAACTACGACGACGACAAGATCAACGGCAGCCAGACCTTCGGCACGGTCGGCGCGCCACAGATCACGCACTTCACGTCGAGCAGCGGGATCACCATCAAGGCCAACGGCAACGCGAGCGGCGCCGGCATCATGATCGTCGAGGGCGACCTCACCATCCAGGGGCGGCTCGAGTTCAAGGGCCTCGTCCTGGTGCGCGGCCGCACCAACGTCATCAACGAGCCCTCGGACACCGACATCACCGGGAACGCCACCGTCTATGGTTCGCTATGGACTCAGGACGTGAACTTCCGGGTGGGCGGGAGCGCCATCGTCGACTACAGCTCCAACGCGCTCCAGCTCGCGAACCAGGTCGGCGGCGGCGAGGCGCTGCCCGCGGCGCTCATCGTCACCTCGCTCGCCGACTGCGCCCAGCTTCCCGCGGGCGCGAACGGGTGCCCGTGAGCTCGCGGCTCGGCGACGTCCTCCACCGCCGCGGCGAGCTGACCGCCCAGCAGCTCGCCGACGCGCTGGTGCAGCAGCACGAGGCCGGCGGCGCCCTCTCCTCCCACCTGGTCCGGCTCGGCTTCGTGAGCGAGGAGAAGCTCCTCGCCTACCTGGGGTCCGAGTGCCGCCTGCCGGTGGTGAACCCGCTGCTCGACGAGATCTCGCGCGACATCCTGGCCGTCGTGCCGCGGGCGCTGGTGGTCAAGCACCACGTCCTGCCCACCGCTCTCGTGCGCTCGACGCTGACCCTCGCGATGGCCGACCCGTCCAACCTGACGGCGATCGACGAGGTCAGGTTCCTCACCGGCTTCGACGTGAAGGTGGTGGTCGCCGCCCCGAGCCTCCTCCAGCAGGCGATCGAGCGCTACTACGACGCCGGCGCGGACTACGACGCGGTGCTCTCCAAGCTTCACGAGGCCGCCATCGAGGTCGCGCGCGACGAGGACGACGTCGACCTCCAGGAGCTCCAGCGCGCGACCGAGGAGGCGCCCGTCGTCCGCCTGGTGAACACGCTCCTCTCCGACGCCATCCACAAGCGGGCGAGCGACATCCACGTCGAGCCATACGAGAAGAGCCTGCGCGTCCGCTTCCGCGTCGACGGCGTGCTCTACGAGATCATGCAGCCGCCGCTGCGCTGGAAGAACGCGCTCATCTCGCGGCTGAAGATCATGGCGCAGCTCGACATCGCCGAGCGCCGTATGCCGCAGGACGGGCGCATCAAGCTGAAGATCGCGGGCGCCAAGGAGATGGACTTCCGCGTCTCCGTCCTGCCCACCATGTTCGGCGAGAAGGTCGTGCTCCGCCTGCTCGACAAGTCGAACCTCCAGCTCGACATGACGAAGCTCGGCTTCGAGGAGGGGGCCCTCGCGCACTTCCAGGCGGCGATCGCCAAGCCCTTCGGGATGGTGCTGGTGACCGGCCCCACCGGGAGCGGGAAGACCACGACGCTCTACTCGGCGCTCTCCGAGCTGAACAAGCCGTCGACCAACGTCTCCACCGCCGAGGACCCGATCGAGTTCAACCTGCCCGGCATCAACCAGGTCCAGGTGAAGGACGAGATCGGCTTCAACTTCGCGGCCGCGCTGCGCGCCTTCCTGCGCCAGGACCCCGACGTCATCATGGTGGGCGAGATCCGCGACTTCGAGACCGCCGAGGTCGGGGTCAAGGCCGCGCTCACCGGGCACCTGGTGCTCTCGACGCTGCACACGAACGACGCGCCGTCCACGGTGAACCGCCTGCTCAACATGGGCGTCGAGCCGTTCCTGGTCGCCGGCTCGATCAACCTGATCATGGCGCAGCGGCTCGCCCGGCTCATCTGCACCCAGTGCAAGGAGGAGCACCCGGTCGCGCCCGGGGTGCTGCGCGAGCTCGGCTGGAGCGGCGAGCCGATCACGGCGTACCATGGCGTCGGCTGCCCGGCGTGCGCGGGCACCGGCTACCGCGGCCGCGTCGCGCTCTACGAGGTCATGCCGATGAGCGACGAGCTGCGCGAGCAGATCCTGGGCGGCGTCAGCGCGCTGGAGCTCAAGCGCACGGCGATCGCGGGCGGCATGAAGACGCTCCGGCAGAGCGGGCTCACCAAGGCGGCAGCGGGGATGACGACGATCGAGGAAGTGCTGCGCGTGACGGCCGCAGACTGAAGCAGCGCGCCGTACGCGCCGCCCGTCAGGTCGACGGAGCCGAGCGTGACCGCGCCCTGCGCGTCGATGGAGAGGGCGCCGCCCTCCCCGTAGCGACCCGGCCCGTGCAGGTCGAGCGAACCCGTATGGATGTCGCCGCCGGCGTTGAGGTTCATGACGCCGCCACCGCCGCCCGCCGCCGCGGGCAGGACCATGTCGGCCGCGATGTCGATCGTCCCGGTCGCGTCGATGTCGAGCTCGCCACCGTACCCGCCGTAGCGCTCGTACGGGTCGTCGTCGCCGCGCGCCATGACGCTGCCGTTGACGGTGACGTCGTGTCCACTCAGGTACGCCGGACCCGCGGCCTCCTCGGGCAGCGTCACGCTCAGGTTGATCGTGCCGTTGGTCACCACGTCCCCGCCGGAGATGATCGCCAGGTCGTCGCTGCCGCTCCACGCGCCGCCCGTCATGTCGATGGCGCCCTCGACCGTGACGGGTCCGGTGACCGAGATGTAGACGTAGCCGAAGTACCCGTTCGGCCCCGCGCTGGTGGCGATGTGGCCGAAGCTGGCGCTGCCGCCCGCCATCACGGTGAGCGTCCCGCCGCCGCCGCACAGTTCCCCTCCGCCGAACCCCCTGGCGAGGAGATCGCCGTGCGTCGCGACGCTGCCCGCGGCGTCGAGCGTGATGTTCCCGCCGTCGCCGCAGTTGTCCTGGTTGGCGACCGTGGCGTTGTTGGACACGTCGATCGACGACGCCCCTTGGAGCTCGATGTCGCCGCTCACCTGCGCCGACCGGTCGCGCGCACCGTGACGTTGCCCGCCGCACCGAGGAGCCGGGCGCCGTCCTCCAGCACGACCTTCGCTGCCTTGACGGTCATCCCGCCCTCGCCGACGTCGAGGCTCTTCCCCGCGGTGACGACGAGGGTGCGGTCGCCGGCGTCGAGCGTCGAGCCGTCGGTCACGGCGACATTGCTCGTCACCAGGCACGGATCGGGCGGCGTCGGGTTGCTCGGGCAGACATCCTCGATCGTCGTCGCGCCGGCGAGGCCGGCGGCGAGCAGCGCGCCGAGGACACCGGCGAGGATCGGGCGGTACGGCATCTGGCCCCCGTCCGGGCGGCTAACACGGGTGAGCGAGGATATCAAAGAAAAAACTGCCGGCGCTCACCCGTTCAGGGGAGATCGGGGACTTGCCACGGAGTAGCTCAGCCGCGCTTCCGCGCGGCGGGCTTGCGCGGCTTCGCGGGCATGGCCGAGACGTGCGCGAAGGCGCGGGCGATCCACTTCCGCATCCGCGCCTCGTCGGCGAGCGGCTTTCCCGTGACCGCTACCCAGCCCGCCATGCGCCGGCCCGGCATGGGCTCGAAGTCCGTCGCGCCCTGCGCCTTCGCCTCCGCGGCGCCCTCCTCGTCGATGCGCAGCACGAGGCGGTCCTCGTGCAGGCCGGCGAACATGTTGCCGCCCACGAAGGCGGCCGGATAGCCGAACATGCTGCGGCGCTCGACGCCGCGCGCCGGGACGAGGCGATCGAAGACGCTCACCAGCTCGGGCGGCGATTTCTTCCAGCGCCGCATCGCTCCCGCGATGTAGCAGAGGCGCGCCGCCGGCGTCCACGACCGCGGGCTGGACCTGGCCCCGCGATCGTGTGCAGGATCGGACATGGAGAAGGCGAGCTTCGCGGCCGGTTGCTTCTGGGGTGTGGAGGCGGCGTTCCAGCAGGTGGCGGGCGTGGTCGCGACCACGGTCGGCTACTCGGGCGGGCGCACGCAGAAGCCGACCTATCGCGACGTCTGCTCGGGCACGACGGGTCACGCCGAGACCGTGCTCGTCGAGTTCGACCCGTCGCGCGTGTCGTACGAGCAGCTCCTCGACGTCTTCTGGGAGAACCACGACCCGACCGAGCTCGATCGCCAGGGCCCCGACGTCGGCGAGCAGTACCGCTCGGCGATCTTCTTCCACACCCCGGCGCAGGAGGCGGCGGCGCGCGCGGCGAAGGAGCGCCTCGAGGCGTCAGGGCGCTTCCACCGGCCGATCGTGACCGAGATCACGCCCGCATCGGAGTTCTGGCCCGCCGAGGACTACCACCAGAAGTACCTCGAGAAGCGCGGGCTGGTGCACTGCCGGATCTGAGGATCGCGCGTCGGCGGAGTCGCGGCCGTCTGCGATCATCGGCACACGGCCCTGACGGGGTGCCGGAGCCGCGTCCAACGTCCTCAGGTGACTCGACGATCCCGAAGGCGGGATCCGCGCGCGTACGCGGCGGCACGCTCGAGGAGGAGCTCGCGCTCCCGTGCGTTGCGGGTGAGCGATGCCGCGCGCTCGCACTCCGCCCGTGCCTCCTCGAAACGGCCGAGCTTCGCCAGGAGGTCGCCGCGCACGCTCGGCAAGAGGTGGTAGCTCCGGAGGGTCGGCTCCGAGGTCAGCGCATCGACGAGCTCGAGACCCGCCGCGGGACCGAATGCCATCGCGACCGCGACCGCGCGATTCAGCTCGACGACGGGGGAAGGCGTGAGCCGGGCAAGCGCTTCGTAGAGCTCCGCGATGCGCGCCCAGTCCGTCTCCGCCGGCGTACGCGCTCGTGCGTGACAGGCGGCGATCGCGGCTTGCAGGGCGTACGGACCCCGTGCGCCGCCGAGCGCCTCGGCCCGCTCGAGCGCCACCAGACCACGACGGACGAGGACGTGATCCCACCGCGCCCGGTCTTGATCGAGCAACAGCACGGGCTCTCCCGACGGACCGGTCCGTGCCCTCGAGCGCGATGCCTGGATCTCCATGAGCGCGACGAGGCCGTGGACATCCGGCTCGTTCGGAACCAGCCCGGCCAGGATGCGGCCGAGACGGAGCGCGTCCTCGCAGAGTGCCGGTCGCATCCAGTCGTCACCGGCGGTCGCCGAATAGCCCTCGTTGAAGACGAGGTAGACGACCTCGAGCACCGACGACAGACGGGCGGCGAGCTCGGCTCCGCGGGGAACCTCGAAGGGGACGCGTTTCTCGGCGAGGGTCCGCTTGGCCCGGACGATGCGCTGGGCGACGGTCGGCTCCGGGACGAGGAACGCACGCGCGATCTCCTCGGTGGTCAGGCCACCGAGCAAGCGGAGCGTGAGCGCAATGCGCGCCTCGGTCGAGAGCACCGGATGACACGATATGAACACGAGGCGCAGGAGGTCGTCGCCGATGTTGTCGTCGATCGCGGCGTCGAGATCCGGCGCGGCCATCTCTCGCTGGGCCTCGATCTCGCGACCGAGCTCCTCGTGCTTGCGCTCGAGCATCCTGCTTCGGCGCAGCTGGTCGATCGCGCGATGCTTCGCGGTGGCCATGAGCCAGGCACCCGGGTTGTCCGGGATGCCCGACTCCGGCCACCGTTCGAGCGCGGCGACGAGCGCCTCTTGCGCGAGGTCCTCGGCCAGAGCGACGTCGCGCACGATCCGCGCGAGACCGGCGATGAGCCTCGCCGACTCGATCCTCCAGACCGCGTTGATCGCGCGATGCGTATCGGAAGCCGTCACGGCTTCCGATCACATCATCTTCGCCCGCTAGTGCAAGACCGAGGGGGTGCCGCGACCAGAGTCTTGTGTCTTGCCGACCCGGTAGTCTGAGAGTGCCGGGAGGAGGCA
>Ga0207646_10003702_pt1 | contig 17067 bp, 12 predicted proteins | sample KBSK5502metaG_FD_184343 | JGI IMG/M metagenome (GOLD analysis project Ga0207646, IMG submission 184343) | Corn, switchgrass and miscanthus rhizosphere microbial communities from Kellogg Biological Station, Michigan, USA - KBS K5-50-2 metaG... | ecosystem: Host-associated > Plants > Roots >... | reverse complement strand
TGGCACGGTCTTGAAAGAGATTCTCGACGTCCCTGACGACATTCCGCAGGACTTGCTCGACAAGGCAGATTGCGTCGTTGTCTTTCCCTCCGTCCTCAAAGCCGCATTCATCGTTGGCGGAAGCTACGGGCGTGGCGCCATGTCGTGCCGCAAAGGTCAAAACTTCAAGGGACCTTGGGGCGCTCCCACTATGATGGCGCTCGAGGGTGGAAGCTTCGGCTTTCAGATTGGTGGACAAGCCACGGATTTTGTGCTGCTCGTGATGAATGAAAGCGGCGCAAATGGGATCCTTACCAGCAAGGTCAAGCTAGGAGGGGATGCTTCCGTGGCCGCGGGCCCGGTCGGCCGTGAAGCATCCGCCGATACTGACGCGACTCTGCGAGCCGAAATTTTGAGCTACTCAAGGGCGCGTGGCCTGTTTGCCGGAATTTCCCTCGAGGGCTCCACGATCCGTCCCGACAATGGCGACAACCGCCGTGTGTACGGCAGGAAGATTCCGGCGAGGAGTATTGTCCTGTCAGGAGCTGTCGCCGTCCCCCCAGCAGCCGAACAATTGATCTCGACCCTGGATGCCAGGACCCCGCGGCACAGGCAGTAGGTCGATTTGGTTGATGCAGTCCGGCCACACCGGACGGAAGCGCCACTTCCGTCCGAGCACCGGCACGGCCGCCGATCCTTCAAATGAATGTTGGAGAGAACATGCTAAGTAGGGGCGTCAACGGAAAATGCTCTGATCAGCGGCGCGTCTCTGAATTGGTCCAGGCACTCCTCAAGGCGAGGCTACAACCAGAATTGCACGGAGCGAGATTGCGCACGAAGCGAGACTGTCCACGAGTGGAGATTACTTCAGCAGGCGATGCAGGTTGACGATCCCGAAGTTACTGTCCAAGCTGTACGGCGGCATTCAAGCCGTCGGGGCGCGATTAGATTGACCTCGACACCACGATTGAGTGCGAGCAACGAGGAATCGACGTCTTCAACATCTGTCACGCCGATTTCCGTATCTCAGCTGGAAACTCTAGGACCTTGCCCCGTCCGGCCGGCGGGATCCACTTCACAAGCTTGTGAAAGCTTGGGGGAATATAGAACTTGATTAGCGATGCCATAGCCATCCTCCGAAGTGTCTTCTTTCGACTTTCGACAACAGGAGAAAAGCAATCCAGATGCCAAAGTTGTGAATGAAATTTAACGAAAACGGAAGAGCCCTTGTGAAACTGTCGAACTCACCTTGAAGACACTGAGCCGTTTGCCTTTATGCGCACCTGGGGTGCTCCCGGTGTCGATCATGATTTTAAGTGTTGGATGGGAAAACGGTGCCGGGAGCACGTACTTGCGATTTCGCGATTGGCAAGGCGTCGGGATGTGGACAGAGCTGTCAACGGGTGCGGTGCTGCTAGTACAAAAGCCGATTTCTAACCCCCAAGTCCTGCGCTTCCAACCTCACCGAACCGTTTAGCTCTTGCCAAAAGAAATCGTGCTGACGCTACTGCGGTATCATGTTCTCGATTATGCCTGAGAAAGGTGGTAAGTATGGCCACGCCTACACCAACCACCGTACCCACCGAGCCAATTGGCAGCATCCCGAGACCGATTGATCTCATCGAGCAAGTCGCCAAAGCCGACAGTGAGGATCCCGACCTCGCGCCTCTCTGTGAAGATGCCATTCGACGTGCGCGACCGTTGGCTCGAACCCGGCAAGAATTGGCGCTGGTGCGGGGAGGCGGTCAATTTTTAATTGAAGCGCGGTGCGACTGTTCCGCGTAGTGACCGGATGGAGTCAAATGGCTGCCCTGAACTTGATCGGATCGTACAACTACTCGCTCGTGGCGCTTTCGGTGTTGATCGCCATCTTTGCGTCGTACGCTGCTCTGGATCTCGCGGGCCGCGTAACGGCCGCCGGCGGTTGGACTCGCGCGGTTTGGCTGCTGGGTGGGGCAGGTGCGATGGGGACTGGCATTTGGTCCATGCACTACATTGGGATGCTGGCGTTCATCCTACCGATTCCCGTGGCCTACCATTGGCCGACCGTTCTGCTGTCACTGTTTGCGGCCATTCTCGCGTCGGTCATTGCGCTGTACGTGGTGAGCCGGCAGAAGATGGGTGCGTCCCGAGCGGTCGCCGGAAGTGTCCTGATGGGTGCGGGTATTGCGAGTATGCATTACATCGGCATGGCCGCCATGCGTTTACCGGCTATATGCCAGTTTAATTCCCTTCTCGTCGTCCTGTCCGTCGTGTTCGCGGTTCTGATTTCTCTCGCCGCGCTATGGATTACCTTTCACTTCCGAGATGAGAAAACGGGGATCGGCTGGGAAAAGTTAGCCGGAGCCGTGGTGATGGGTGCTGCGATCCCCGTCATGCATTACACCGGGATGGCCGCCGCCAGTTTCACGCTCTCCGGCATGCCCGCGGACCTGTCTTATGCCGTAAGCATCTCCACACTCGGCACCGCCGGAATTGCAGCCGTCACCTTTATCGTCCTCGGGCTGGCTTTGCTGACCTCCTGGGTGGATAGGCGATTCGCCGCCCGGACCTTGGAACGGCAGGAAGAAACGCTGCGGCGGAGCGAGGGTTACTTGGCGGAAGCACAGAGGTTGACTGGCATAGGCAGTTGGGCATGGAACGTGGCCACTAGACAGAGTGTCTATTGGTCGCAGGAAAATTACCGCTTGTTTGGCTTCGATCCGGAAGGGGCTATACCGTCAGACGAAGCGTTTTACCAGCGCCTTCATCCAGAGGATCGAGATAGGGTGCGCAGAGAAGTTTTTCTTGAAAGACCGGACCAAGGCTCCCACTTTGACGTGGATTTCCGCATCGTTCTTCCAGACGGAGCAATTAAGTACGTTCGCTCGACAGGTCATCCCGTTTTCAACATATCCGGCGATCTCGTTGAGTACGTCGGTACATCGATAGACGTTACCGAACGCAAGCGGGTGGATGAAGAGCGCGAGAGGTTGCTGGCAAGTGAGCGAGCGGCCTTCGCCGAAGCAGTAGCTGCCCAGCAGCGGTTCCGCGACCTGGTTAATTCGGTCGAGGCGATTGTTTGGGAAGCGAATGTGCCGGGTTTCCAGTTTTCGTTCATTAGCAAGGAGGCCGAGCGCGTCCTGGGCTACCCGGTGGAACGCTGGCTGTCCGAACCGACATTCTGGAAGGACCACGTTCATCCAGAAGACCGAGAGTGGGCTCTGCAATACTGTCAAACCGCAACCGCCGAGAAACGCAACCACCAATTCGAACACCGTATGATCGCTGCCGACGGAAGTGTGGTGTGGCTGCGCGACCTGGTAACTGTGGTTGTGGAGGGAGATCGCGTAACGCGCGTGCGTGGTCTCATGGTCGATCTCACCAACCGCAAGCAGGCTGAAGAGGCTCTGCGCCAGGCGCAGGCGGATCTCGCATACGTAAGCAGGGTAACCACCATGGGAGAGCTGACCGCCTCCCTGGCGCATGAAGTGAATCAACCGATTGCCGCCGCCGTCACCAACGCTAATACCTGTTTGCGCTGGCTTACGCGCGATCACCCCGACCTGGAAGAGGCCCGTGCGGCGGCCACCAGAATCGTGAAGGATGGAACGCGTGCTGGGGAAATCATCAGCCGGACCCGCCTGCTCTTCGAGAAAGGTACTCCGCAACACGGCTTGGTTGATGTAAACGAGGTCATCGGAGAGATGACCGTCCTCCTGCGCGGCGAGACAACGCGATACTCCATATCAGTCCGAACGGAGCTAGCGGCAGATCTCCCGCAAGTCATGGGAGATCGCGTGCAATTGCAGCAGGTCCTGATGAACTTAATCATGAACAGCATCGATGCAATGAAGGACGCGGATGGCACGCGCGAACTAGCTATCAAGTCGCAGCCAACGGAAAACGACCAGGTCTTGGTGTCGGTCAGCGATACCGGCGTGGGGCTTCCCCCCCAGAAGGCGGACCAGGTCTTCAGTGCCTTCTTTACGACAAAACCGCATGGCACCGGCATGGGACTTCGCATCAGCCGCTCCATCATCGAATCGCATGGTGGCCGCTTGTGGGCTGCCGACAACTCCCCGAATGGCGCAAGCTTTTGTTTCACCTTACCCACCAAAGCCGAAACGAAGGAATGACACACCAAGGCGCTCCGGTGGTGTTCGTCATTCATGAGCTTGCCGCTGTGCGGGCATCCAGGGGCGGGCGACGCAGCGATGGACTTGACTATCGGACCGATTTTTTAACCGCTCGCTGACACTTTGATTGTGTCACAGCCGGAGCGTCAACACAGCAGCGAACAGGTCCATCGGCCAGTGCATCATGATCATCCGCGCAAGACGACGCGTCCGCAGATAGATAAGCTGAAAGATTACTACCAAAGGCAGAAACTGCAGGAAACGAAAAACGATCAGACGCCAATCGAAGACAAGCGGGAACACGCTGTGCTGAAATGCCCACCAGAAACCGACCAGCATTACCGTCGCCCAGGTGTTTCCTGTCAGAACCTGGAGACGGGCTGCACAATAAGCTTGGTAGATGACTTCTTCAGTCGGAGACCAAACCAGCCAAAAGACCGACAAACTGTAAACGACCGCCCAGTGCGGAAGTTGACGGTCGGACAAGAGACCTGGCGCTAACATGGCGGGAACGAGTTGCGTCGTTCCATACACAAGCCAACCAGCAAACTTCGAGCCTCCCGCGAGGACGGGAAATAATGCGACCAAGTACAGAAGACCCCACAGCGCTTCGCGTCCGAGTCTGGAGCGGTCCATTCCAAACAGATCGATGAGCCGGATACCTTCCCGTTTCGCCTGCCGACGGAGCAGCAGGAGACACCCAAAATCAACGAGCGTGGCATAGACCGTCCACCACGGCGCTTGAGCGCGCCAGGGCGCGGGATCACCGCGAATGAGAAAGACAGTTGCCACCGCGACCTGAACGAAGACAATCAGACTGGTTCGCGCTGTCGTCATGAGGAGCGGTCCTGCCCAGCCGACGCGGCCCGATTGCACGCGTTCCAGGATCGTGGAGCGAGAATTAGGATCGAGCATTTGCTGTATCATATATGCGCATCTAGAGATTGCACTTGCCATCGTTTTTTGGTTAATTAGGCCGCTTCGAACTCGAGCGGAACGGCAAAGTCGCCTATCTTGAATACCGTTTGAGCGGAAATATCCTGGAGCTAACCCATACTGAGGTTCCTGAAAAATTGCGTCATATGCGTCTTGCGTCCTCTCTGGCAAAGACTGCCCTTCGTTGGGCCCGAAAGCACAACCTCAAGGTTGATATTATTTGCCCGACGTTACAGCAATATGTAATGAAGCGCCCGGAGTATTCCGGTCCTGTTTTATACTAATGTGGTTAATCGGCTATTCTTGTAATTTAAGTCGGGCACAAATGTTTCCCTGGTTAGCGTAACTCCATCGGCTCCTTACGTGTCTCTTTGTCGGCTCGGGATCTTGCCGAAGCTACACACTTCATCCACACGGCATTTTGAAAAATTAGCATCAAAGCGCGTCCTGATCCTTTACGCGAACGATCACGTCGGGTCTCGTGTCGTGTTTCTTCCGCGCTCTTCTGTAAGGAGTCCAGCTCGACAAGCAAGTTACGCAATCGCAACTTAAAGGTCACGCGGTAGCAATAAGAGGCGAATAAGCTGCCCCACGCGATTACCGGCAAGGTAATCCAGAGAGGTGAATTCCGCATGAGCACCGACCGTCGAGAATTCTTAAAGCTCTTCGCCACAGCCGCAGCATCGGCTGCCCTTCCCGCGAGCATCGCCCGCGCCATGGCAATTCCCGCGAGCAGCCAGTCCGGAAGCATCAATGACGTCGAGCACGTTGTCTTTCTGATGCAGGAGAACCGTTCGTTCGACCACTATTTTGGAACACTGCGCGGTGTGCGAGGGTTCGGAGACCCACGCGCGGTCAAGCTGCCCTCGGGCAAAAGCGTGTGGCATCAGCCGGACGCGAACAATCCCGACGGTTACGTGCTGCCCTTTCATCCGGATAAAAACAATCTCGGCTTGGCATTCCTGGAGGACACGCCGCACGACTGGATCAGCACGCACGCAGCATGGAATAACGGAGCTTATGATCGATGGGTGCCCAACAAAGGCACAACCGCCATGGCATATCTCACTCGCAAAGATATTCCGTACCACTACGCGCTTGCCGACGCTTTCACGGTATGCGATGCCTACTATTGCTCGTTGCTTGGACCGACAGACCCTAACCGGTACCACATGTGGACCGGTTGGGTTGGCAATGACGGGAGCGGTGGCGGGCCGGTGATCGATAACGCGGAGGCCGGTTATGGTTGGTCAACTTACCCCGAGCTGCTGGAGAAAGCGGGAGTCTCCTGGAAAATTTACCAGGACATCGGAGAAGGACTTGACGCTGCCGGCTTTTGGGGCTGGACCGGCGACAAACCATATATCGGCAACTATGGCGATAATTCGCTGCTGTATTTTCATCAATATCAAAACGCACCGGACAGCAGCCCTCTGGCACAAAAAGCGAGAACCGGGACCAATATCCTGAAGAGCGGAACCCTATTCGACATCTTCCGGCAGGACATTCTGGCGAATCAGTTGCCGCAAGTATCATGGATTGTTGCGCCTGAAGCATATACCGAGCATGGCAACTGGCCCCCGAACTACGGTGCGTGGTACGTCTCACAGATGCTCGATGCGCTGACCGCCAACCCCGAGGTTTGGAGCAAGACTGTCGTGTTCTACGTGTTCGACGAGAACGACGGCTTCTTCGACCACATGGTGCCGCCCACGCCGCCACAGTCGCGGGCGGAAGGCATCTCGACGGTCGGCACCGTCAACGAACTGTTCGCCGGAAACTCCGATTACCCCGCCGGACCGTACGGCCTTGGCGTGCGCGTGCCGATGATCGTGATCTCCACTTGGACAAAGGGTGGCTGGGTCAATTCCGAGGTGTTTGACCACACGTCGCTGATCCGTTTCATCGAACGCCGCTTCGGCATTTTGGAACCGAACATTACGTCGTGGCGTCGCACGGTTAGCGGCGACCTGACTACGGCGTTCAACTTCTCGTCACCTAACGAAGCAATTGTTTCGTTGCCCAGCACTGCTTCCTATGAACCGCCCAATCAAGACCGCTATCCCGATTACGTGCCTACTCCGCCGTCCAACCAGGCGCTGCCGGAGCAAGAGCCCGGCACCCGTCCGGCACGAGCTCTGCCGTATGAGTTGCATGTGAAGGGAGAAGTAAACTTCGCAGAGGGCGGCATAGAACTTTCCTTCAGCAATACCGGCAAAGCCGGAGCGGTTTTTCAAGTGCGTTTCGGCGACGGTCTGACCGCGCCGAGGACTTACACTGTGGGTGCCGGCGGTGAAACTTCAGACCTTTTCGGACCCATCGGCGCAACTTCGTACGACCTTTCGGTCTCCGGACCGAATGGTTTCCTGCGCACTTTCGCGGGTGGCCTCGCGCCGGGCAACGCAAACCTAACGGTCCAAGCGATTTACGACAAGAATGCGGAGGGCGTTGCGCTTGTGATCCGAAATCACGGCTCGAGCCCTGAGAAACTGAGCATCCTGGATGCCTATTCTGGTAAGACGCAAAAGCGCGTGGTGCAATCGCAAAACACCGCTACCTACGTTAGCCAGTTGCACAAATCCTTTGGCTGGTATGACCTCACGGTAACCGCCGAATCCGATGCCAGCTTTGCGAGACAGTTGGCGGGACACGTGGAAACGGGGAGACACAGCGTGACCGATCCTGCCATCGGCGCAGCGGTGGCGCAAACTGCGAACGTGGCCTAACACGGCTGATCGGAAAAACTACGGCCTTCACCAGAAAAATCACTGCAGACTGGGCATTTTGTTTACCTTGCCCACACACAAGGCGTGAACGGAGAAGTCGGTTCACAAAACACTTTGACAGGGCCGGCATTGTTAGCCATGTCCGGCCCGCTTGTTAAAAGGGGAAGTCCACAAAAACACTTCTGCCGTGCCGGACGTTTTTGTTCGTCTCGTCTTCAGCCGAAACGGTTCGCGTTTTCTAAGAACGGACAAGACAGAACCCAACCGAGTTTCGACTGTTAATAAGTCTCATTCGTCCTTTAGATACAAAAAAGCCCTGGAAGCGGGATTCCCAGGGCCAAGGCGTGAATTGAAGCATCCTGTAGAGGCGAGCGGACGGGCGTTTCACTTCAACCGCCAGTGCCCCTGCGCGCGCTCATCTATTTTCCGAACAGGTCCGACATTACGGCAACGCCGCCATCACATGCGTGGTTCAGGCATGGAAGTCCGAATCCAGCCTCGAGGGAGCGCAGTAGCGAGAAGCTGTTGTAGTAGGTTCCGCTTTGCACGCCGCCGTCGTGGTCGCGATTTGTCTCAACGGTGAGCACAACCTTGTTCTGGTTCTGCGGCGGAAACAACCCGTTTGGCGTAGTGCTGATGCCGCTGTAGTCGTTCTCATCCCACACGATCACGATCGCGTTGCGGCCTTCATGCCATACCCGCGAGGCTTTGATGCTGTGGACCAGCCGCTCGATGGTCACGTCACCCTGCAGAATCAAGCCGGGATTCAAGCCGACCTGCGTGCCGTAAGTGAGGCCGCTGGTGTTGGCGCCGAAGTCGAAACCGCAGAATGCGTCGCCATTGCCTCGGCCATGCTGGTCATTGCATTGGCTCGGCGCGATAAAGGACAGGGACGGTACATCGCCGCTCGCCAGATCCGAATACAAGCCCCGCGGACCGTCGAAGCCGACGATGTTTTCCGAACTATTGTCCCGCTGCAGTTCCTCCTGCACGTTCTTGAAGTATACGAACGGATTATGCTTCGCGGCATAAGCCTGCACGACGCTCGCCGAGGTCAGGGGCGCGAGCTTAGAGAAGTCGGTCAGGTTGCTCGCTGTGCCGTTGCTGTAGTTAACACCGTCGGCCCCGCTGAGTGGAAGGTCCTCTTGGTAACTCTTCCAAGTCAAGCCGCCACGCACGAGTTGGTCAGCGATCGTTTTGCCTTCGGTCCTCGCCGCTGGCACCGACTTCACGCCGTCGATGTCCGCAAGATACGGAAACTGCGGCAGAGTCACTTCGTTCCAGTTGTCGACGGCCGGTGTTTCTGCGTCCTGGCCAACTCCTGCGATCGGGCAGACAGTGCCGGTGTCGACAGGGATGGTTGTCTGGCCCGCGGCGTTATCGGCGTTCACAGTTCCCGTCGCTAGATTGGGCGTGCAGGTTGCGTTATGCCAGGATGGGGGATTGTCGCTGCGGACGCCGAAATTCGAACCGCCAACGATTTCCAGGTAGTTGGTCAGACTGGGATGCCCCACAGCGAAATAGTTCGTCGCGAGATTGACTTCCTTATTCGCGACCAAGCTATTTAGGTACGGTTCGTTTGGATTATTCAGGATCTGCTGGTACCCGTGATTCTCCATCACGATTACGAACGCGTGGTCCAAATGCGGAATGCCTTTAGGAACGTCGCGCTCTTGAGCGCGTACAGTTGTGGCCATTGCTGCTGCAAATAGACACAAAATTGCGGCCTTTCTTATCATGTCACCGACCTCTCTTTTCAACTTAGGTTCGTCGGAACGTCAGCGCGGGGTAGCTGGCTCGGACGGAACCATACCTTAGTAAAGGATTGTTGCGGAGCCGTTACAGCCAAGTTGCCTTAAGGTCAAGGTCGGCTCAACCTTGACCGCCTTACGAAACGAAAGGCCCGCCACAGACGACCTGCCACGGGCCTACGATGTTGTTTTCCTCGCGGCCCGATATGACGCATTGGTCTTCGCAACCCTAAGGGGAAGGGACGGCAACCTGAGCACACTGTTTACATATGCAAAAGCGAGCGCTAGCCACCCGCGAAGTGCACTTGGCTCTTTTGGACTTAAGGAAAGTCGTTGACGAAGCCGCCCAGACAACCCACGCTGCTGAGCTCGAGGCTGTGCTTGGCAATCAGTCCGAGACTCACGTCGCGGGAAAATGCATTCTCGGAGATGGCTTAAAATTCTTGCCAGCCCTGGCCCGCGTTACACGCCGTGATCGTTGCGTTACACACTTCCAATTTCGTGACCGGGTGAATTTCCCAGTTGGTGAGACGCTTCAGCGGCGCTCGAGGATGTTCGCCCGGCAGCAACGACGACTGGTGAAGATGTCCGGTGTCCAGCATCAGCCAGCCAGTGACCCGCACGAGTTTGCCCTGCAGCGGCGAAACCTGATGAAAAACCCAGTTGGAGTGACCTGCGGCACGCACGCGTGGAGTGATTTCGAAGGTCACGGATTTCTCTTCGGGATCGCTGAGCTTCCTTACCACGACGAGATGGAGATCCGTGTCGGTGACGGAATTAAGTTCACAATTGCATGTCTCCTTGTGCTCGCGTTTTACAATCTTTAAACGACCAACCAATCGGACTGGCGTGCCTTCACGTCCCGGGCCCACAATCGAATCCCGCGCGGTTCCGGTCTTCCAGCTCAGGGGCTGAGAAATGCTCGCGAGTTCCGTAATGCTCAAATCCTGAACATCGGCTGGCACGGGAATGTCTGTACGGTTCTTGGCAAGATTTAGGAACGCATCCCCGATGTCGCCACAGCCACCTTCCGGACAGTCTGCGATGGAGTGGATTCCAGGCGGGCAGGTGGAAGGAGTAACTCCGGGTTCCTGAGCAATCGCCCAGGTAGTCAGAAGGGAAAAAATCAGCGAGAAGCGCATATATCACCAGCCATTAACAAGTTACATGAACAGCAATGAATACAAAATTTGCAGACAATAAATAAACTCGGGCTACCAGACTGCACGCGCTACGAATTGGCTGCAGGCGAGTCGCCGATGAAATGGAACAGTTTCCCTAGTGATCTCTTCAAACCGGCTTGTAAGGTGGTGAAGCAAGACTTGAAATCGTTTCAACCCAGCGTCCTAAATTGAAGAAGACATCAACAGTAAAGTCCCCAGATGCTTGGCACCTGGGGAGCTTTACTTTAATCGTGTATCAGGCGGAAACTATTCCGGCTAGCGGGGCGGTGCGGTTGGATCAGAAGATGCGGTCGTTGCCGATCCGGGTGCCTTTGCCGATTCGCCTCCGGCGGGATTGGACGTAAGGTCTCGACTTGCCGAGAGTTTCTGTTGCGAGAACTCGTATTTCCCTTCCTGTGGGTCGATCAAAGTGACCTGTCCATGTCCCTTCCAACCGCCCGTCTTGATGTCGACTCGAACGAAATACGTCAGCCCTGGTTTCGCATCTAGCTCAATTCCCGTGGATTTGTCGTTCGAATGCAGCTTGTGCGAACCCGGATTTACGGTGACCTGGACGGCATCTCCGTTGTGCAGATGAGCCACGTCGACCTCGTCCACGATTACCGGAGGTTTCAACGCCCCTCCTTCGAATCGATGCGGTCGGTAAAAACAGATTGTTGCCGCTTTTGGCGTGGCCGCCGGTGCCGCTTTTTGATCTTGCGCCCACGTCGCCGCTGGCGGTAACAAAAAAAGAAGATACGCGTATCGGTGCAGTCCCCTCCCTAGATAGTCTTGCGGATTGTCCGCTTGTTCCCAGCGAAGAGTAGCCGGGACCCCAAGTGTCAACTTTCTGGGGCTTCGGGAGAAAAATAACAATCGGGCATTCGAATCGCAGCGGTACGACAGTCCTAAAGCGCCTTTTGATTGCGGTATCGGTTACTAGCCTTAGTCAGGCCGACACCAACCCATCTTGCCAGCGTATATATTAAGGACTACGGTTTCCGCGCTGTCCTTACCACTCGAGCCTCGATAGAACTGGCCGTATTCTTGGTGATAGCTCTCTTCAGCCCCTGGCATAATTCCGTGCTTGCTACTCGCCGGGCACAGAAGCTCACTGAGTTCCACGCCTAAGGAACGAGCGTCAAAGGTGAAATCAGGCTCCTCGCCTGGAACTTCTCCAATCGGAATCGGTACACCTGTGTTGCGGGCAGCTGCCAGCGCTCGCGTTTCGATGACTTTTCTTTCTACGTCGAGATGGATATCTGCGAATCCTTGGTGAGCATAGTCACCTGCTTCGTGGAACATGGTGGCGACTGAGAAGCCAGCCAGCGGTATCATGTCCTTATTTTCGGAACGCTCGAGGGTCACCGCAGCATGAATCACAACATTTCCTTGCGGGTCAGTGACATGCCCTTGAATGCTGACGCCTTGTCCGAAAGCGGAATGAGGAAGAGCAAAAACGCCAGCGAGAACAAGAATCCATCGGATCAGTGGGCATTCACCTTTCGTTCGCATTTTGCCCCCACTTACCACCTTGAGCATTACGATTTATGATGGCGCTTCGTCGGAAGAAATGACGCTCAGACTGGTGCGGTTCTTGTTACTCCCAACGAAAGACTTTCGCCGAGAGCGCCGTGCAAACAACAAACACCACGGCCAGTGCCGCCACGTCGCCCAGGTGGGCCGACCACGCGTCGCCGTTCCAGATTCCCTGGAGTAAAAGCACTGCGTAGGTTAGCGGCAGCACTCGGGCCAGCGTGTGAAGCACGGGTGGCAGCGATTCAACGGGTACGAAGAGTCCCGAGACGGCGATCATTGGGTAAAGAATGATGGCACCGATTGGCTGAGCAAAGCGAGCCGTGGGAACGATGCTGGCGATGAGAAAGCCGATCGACAGGATGCTCCAAGTGCTGATCAGCAGCGCAATCGTGAACGAGAACAATGGAACATGAACGCCGACTGGGTAGTAGCGTTTGCCTGCTAGAACCATTAAGGCCAATGTGATTGCGGTGAGTATCAGCTTGACGAACACGTGGGCTGTAAGAATCGTCTGCGGGCGCAGCGGCGTGGCGCGGAGCCGCTTGAGGATACCGCCCTCGCGGTAGATTGAGATAATCGTGACCAGCGAAAGTACCGCGCTAATGGCGATCAGCAACGACGCGAGAACTGGTAAGCCCACGTGGATAAAACTGCTGGCGGCGAGGGAGGAGGGTGCGAGTCTTCCACCGACTACTCGACCCACCACGAGGAAAACTAGAACAGGGACACCGATCGTGCCGAACGCGCCAAGCGGCTCGCGCAGGAATATCTTGATCTCGATCCAAGTCAGCTTCCAAAGTCCACGCAGCATCATATCCAACCTACTCGCGAATTGAGTGACCAGTCAGCTTAAGAAAGACGTCTTCAAGGTTAGGCAGAATCGTGCGGAAATCGGTGACCCGGATCCGATTCTCGGACAGACAATGAATCAATTCGGTCACCAGGTCGTCGCCCCGGCCTTGAATGGTGAATCGCAAATCTGTGCAGCTCACCGCTTCAACTCCTGGGATTGCCCGAAAGCGCTCTTCGGCAACCGGGTCCTCCGTAGAGAGAACGACTGTTCGCTCCGGGCAGTGTCTAGCGACGAGCCTCTCCGGTCTGTCGATGTCGATGATCCGTCCGTGCTCGATGATTGCTACCCTGTCGCACAATCGTTCGGCCTCCTCCATCAGATGTGTGGTCAAGAAAACTGTCTTACCACGCTCGCGAATGCCACGCACCAGATCCCAGATCGCCCGCCGCGACTGCGGGTCCAGCCCAGTGGTCAACTCGTCAAGAAAGACCACCTCCGGATCGTTGATCAGCGCAAGAGCAATAAACAGCCGCTGCTTCTGGCCTCCAGAGAGGTTCATAAACCAGGCGTCCCTCTTGTCGACGAGGCCCAGCTGTTCGAGCAACCGTTCGCCTTCTATCGCTTTCTTCTGATAAAGCGAAGCCCAGAGGTCTACCGCTTCCCACACTTTGACCCGCTTCTGCAACTGTGCCTGCTGAAGCTGAACCCCGATGCGGTCCTGCAGCTGGTAGACCTGCCGAAAGGGATCGAGACCCAGAACCGAGATGGTGCCCCGGTCGGGAGTGCGCAGACCTTCGATGCACTCCATCGTGGTGGTCTTTCCCGCACCGTTCGGCCCGATTAAACCAAAAATCTCACCGCGGTTTACCTCGAACGACACTTCGTCGACAGCCACTGTCGAGCCGTAGGTCTTGCGGACTCTGGAAACTTGAATGACTGGACGCATGATCGTGTGAAAAATCGCAGACTCACTGACCGGACCGAGAGTCTATAACGCCTAGCAATGTCCTGTGCTGGAAATTCTTCAGCAGACCTCCTCTCGTGGAGTCACGACAACCGACCGTCTACCGACGATCAATCTCCCGCGATTTTCTGTGTTCTACCAATGTCACGCGTTCGTCGTCTTGAAGCTTTCCTTGCAACCACTTCTCGAAGGATTGGGCCAGCCGAAATCGCGTGCGCACGCATTCGGGCGATTTCCGCGACGGCCTGACTGAGGAAGCTGCACGCTCCAGAAGACTTGATTCGCTTCTGGCTCGGCCATGCAAACAAAAGTGTCACGGGCCTGGGCAGCAAGTTGAAGGACGACGTGACGTTTCGCGAAAAAGTCGCTGAAGAGGTAGGGATCGGCTTTGAACTTCAGTAGAAAAGGTCGAAGTTGCACCCTGTTGCACCCACACAGAATTGTTGTCACACGTGGGGTAGATGGTTTGATTCAAGAAGAAGAATGGCTCCCCAGGCTAGATTCGTTCTAGCAACCCTTCGGTTAACAGCCGGGGCTGCGAAACTCTAAATGCCTTATTCGGTGTCGCTTACGACCGGATCACCATAAATCCCGGCCCTCAATTGGGCAACTTTGGGCAACCTAAATGAGAGAAGAAAGGCGGTTAGGAATCGAATATCCGCAGTTTCTAGGTCTCACCATTCGATGGCATCGCAGCCGCTCCCAAATGTAATCGGGGAAAGTGAACTCCTTCCAAAAGCACATGCACGATCACGCGGCTACACGTCCAAGTGACTACTACTTTCTGAGTTCAGGGTTATAATCGGGCCAACTTAGGGATCTTTCAGCAGTTTAGAACTCACCTGCGTAGGATTATCCCAAGAGGCGAAATGATCCAAAAGCTCATCACGGTTCTGTTCGTGTGTTCTTGCACTTCCGTGTGGGCTCAGGCTCCCACGAAACCGCTCATACTCATCAAAGCAGCAAGATTTTTTGACGCGCGTAGTGGGCGTATGTTGACCAATCAGGCGATTCTGGTTGAAGAGGATCGAATTAAGGAAATAGGCGATGCCGCGACGCTCGCGAGCCATGCGCCCAATGCTAAGACCATCGATCTGACCTCGGCTACTGTGCTGCCAGGCCTGATTGATTGCCATGCCCACATCCTCGGCAATTTACAGGATTGGTCACCTACGAGAGATTTGCGCACATCGTCACCTCAAGCTGTCCTGTGGGGTCTTCACAAGCCGAACCACCAATATCCACGGTCAGGAACGCGCAGCGCGGGTGTCGCGCAGGAATTGCTTAATGCATTGAGAGGCGTTTTAGTTTGGCGAAAGGAGGCTGTTATGCCTGTTGAGTCATGCATTCCGATCATTCCGAGCGCAAACCTGGAGAAGAGTCTGCGTTTGTGGGTTGATGGTCTCGGATTCTCGATGAGTTCAGAGATGCGCAAAGACGGCAAGCTGATCTTCTGCATGCTTCGGAAAGACGAGTTATGTTTTATGCTGAACCAACGCGCGGGGACTCCGGTCAAGCCGGAAGACTACGAGGGCATTCGACTCTACTGGGCGCCGAAGGATATACACAAAACCAGAGAGCGATTGAAGAGCCTTGGGTACGGTGTTTCAGAACTCGAACATCGAGACTATGGGCAGACCGAGTTTGTCCTTACCGACGACGACGGCTATTCGCATTGCTTCGGCGTCCCTACACAAAGATAGGCATCTCCAGGCAACAGAGTCGAACTGCCAATCAAAAAACTTCAAACCGCGCAGTGGAACCGCTGCGAGCTATTGCAGGAAGTCGAGGCGCCCGATCGCCTGTGCTCCAAGAAATGTGAGATGAGGCGTCGTCCCGCACAAGGGAGGCATTTCGAAACATGAGGCGGTCGCACTCCAGTATCGCACTCGGATCCGGACGATACTTGGCGATCCATGGATGTTGCTTTTGAATCGAGGTTGGCTCGTACGCGCGACGCAAACGGTTACTGACGCTCTGCAGTTCCGCATTTCTAAATCGGAGTGGTTCAGTCGGCTGCCGGGCCCGCAAAGAGGATGAGATTCTCATCTGGATCCGAGATTATAAAGGTTCTGGCACCCCATGGCTCCTTCTTAAGTGCCTGATGCAAGGAGACTCCTGCAGCCTGATAACTCAGAAACAGTTGTTTGATTTCGTTCGCTTTGTCAACCGTGATGGAAGCGGAGAGCAGATGTTCGCGCTTGCGAACATCGCCAGCGAACACAGGTTCGAAGACCAACCTCAAGGCGAGTCGTGCATTGTCGCGGAAGACCTGCCCATAATATGGCGGATCGCCATAGATGAATTCGACCTCGAAACCGAGCTTGTTTGTGTAGAAATCACAGGAACTCTTGATGTTCGCAACGAAGAGTTGTGCCGAGATTGATCTGAGAATGGGACGTGGCGTCGTCTGTCTGGGTTCATCGGTCATGGCATCTGGTCCTGATTTGAGCGCCTGCCAACCATCGAACCCCTTTTGCCGCGCGACAAGCTCTTGAGCGTCCGCGAGCCTGAAGCTTGACTCCAGTATCTGCATGTCTCCGATGTGGCGAATCGGGGTAACGCGGCCCTGATTTGGGCTGCGACGGGGTAGTACCGTCGACGATGCCAGCGCAGATACTGTTTGGCTTGCTTTTTGAGGTTTTCGATATTCGGCATAGGCGCAGTGCTATTTACTTACCGTAGGTGGGCGTTGCCCTTTCGATCTGCACCGATGCGCCCTACGCAGCATCCAAAGGTTGCCTCGGTCAGCGCGAGATTGTCAATAGCTGAGCCTTACGGCAAAAACCTCTTTGAAGAGCATCAGTCCTGAGAACTTATGGACACGGCCGCATGACTCCTATTTTGCGGTAACGCGGTGGAGTTCGCTTTCGAGTTCAGTCACCGCGGCGTCTGCGCTCTTTTCTCCTATTAATGTCTGACGCACCGCGCTGAAGTAAGCCGTCGACAGCCGATCATATTTTGGACCGGCAGCCGTGGATGGTCGTGTTACTGCTCCGTTCAAAAGCACGTTCCGTAAAGTCGCGAAAAACGAATTTGCCTTTAATGCAGGCGAGTCGTAAAGATCTGGCCGAGTCGGAGCATATCCTCGCGTCACT
>Ga0207646_10003701_pt1 | contig 17067 bp, 21 predicted proteins | sample KBSK5502metaG_FD_184343 | JGI IMG/M metagenome (GOLD analysis project Ga0207646, IMG submission 184343) | Corn, switchgrass and miscanthus rhizosphere microbial communities from Kellogg Biological Station, Michigan, USA - KBS K5-50-2 metaG... | ecosystem: Host-associated > Plants > Roots >... | reverse complement strand
ATCGTGCGCAAGCTGCGCGTCAATCTCGAGGCGACACCGATCCTCGAGTGGCAGTGGAAGCTGACGCAGCTTCCCGCGGGCGCCGATCTCCGCAACCGAGCGACCTCGGATGCGGCGCCGCACGTGTTCGTCGTGTGGCCGCGCACACCCGCCGCGCTCCGCTCGCAGCTGATCGGATACGTGTGGGACCCGGCGTTGCCGGTGGGGACCGTTCAGCGAAGTCAGAAGACGCGAACAGTGACGTTCCTGATCGTCCGCTCGGGGACGTCGTTGCTCGGCCAGTGGCAGACCGAACGGCGAAACGTCGCCGAGGATTTTCGTCTCGTCTATGGATCGGAGCCGGATGCCCCGGGGGCCGTCGCCCTCTCGATCGATACCAACGACACGCAGTCGCCATCCGAGGGGTTCATCGGACCCCTGCTCTTCCGCAGCCGCGCGGGGCTTCGCTAGGAGGTCGACGGAAGCTCGAGCTGACCGTCGCGACCGGCTCGACCTTTGTCGGACTCGCGGCGGCGGACCGACTGCCGCCCGGTCCGCGGTCGTGGAAAGGTGGCCCGCAGTCCCGGCGCGTGGACTTGGAAGAGTGTCTCGGGCTCCGGAAGGCCAGCCAGGCGATGGCGACCGAGACTGCGAAACCGCACGCCGCTCGGCGCGGACGTCGCGACCGCCGCTCGCGTGGCGGCGGAGACGATGATCTGTCCGCCGTGCGCCGCCGAGCACACGCGCGCGGCGGTGTGCACGGCGAGACCGATGTAGCCGACATCGGTCAGTGTCGGACGGCCGCTGTGGATTCCGACACGGACGCGGACCTCGAGACGCTCGGACGATCCGACGGCGCCCTTGGCCAGCTGCCGCTGAATCGTGACGGCCGCCTCGACGGCGGCCGCGGGCCTCTCGAACACCGCGAAGAATTCGTCGGCGCGCGCGTCGATCTCGCGGCCGTGCGCGCGCGACAGCGCGGCCCTCAGGACGCCACGGACGTCGTTGAGCAGGTTGCCATAGCGGTCGCCCACCTGTTGGAGTAGCACCGTGGACGCCTCGATATCCGTCATGAGAAACGTGACGAACCCGGTCGGCAGCCGCGCGGCATCGGTCGAGGTCGCCTCGATCCGGCCCCGCAGACGATCCTTCTCGACCACGAAGCGCACGGCGTCGAGCACGGTGGCCGTGAGGTCTGGATCTTCGAGGATCGTGGGATCGTGCACGAGTGCCGTCATCGGCCGTCCCTGACGCTCCAGATAGGTCACGCCGCGCGGGCCGCCTTCGGCGGGCAGCGAAACCGGCTTGCCGGCGCCGTCGAGGTACGCGCCCGCGGCATCGGACCAATGCAGCACCGCGAGGGTCGGATCACGCAGGACGGTGCGCAGACGCGCTTGCAGCTCGCCGGGGGCCGCGTTCCGCCCCAGCTCGATCACGAGGCGACCGGCCGTCGCATGACGCCGCTCCGACTGCAGCTGGCCCGTGATGAACCCGACGGGCACGATGCGATACCGCTTCGCGGCGTTCAGCAGGCGCTTGCGCGCGCGCTCCCGGGCGTCGTCGTTTTCGAAGGCCACCTGGTTGAAGCGGGCGAGCGCATTCCGCACGTGCGCCCTGTCGTGGATGGGCAGCCGCCGCTTCCCTCGCGAGTCGACGTACGCGAAGGCGCGGTCGGGAAGGCGGGCTCGCTTCCGGGGCTTGAGACGAGCCATGGCCGAACGATACCGCGCTTCGTGGGGGCTGTCGCAGTCGGGATTTTGCGCGCCATGGGACGGTCCGGATCCGCAACGCATTCGTCGCAAACATTTTCTGGCAGGACACTGCCACGAACCGGCTATCGTCGAATCGTATCGGTTCTCAAAAGACCTGCAATGTCAGGATTCGTGGCGTGGCATGCATGCTGCAGAAATCCCCCGCTACACGACACGCGCAAAAGCGCGAACATCTCACAGGGGGCAGAGTGATGATCATGCTTCGGAAACGCCTCACGTTAGGCGGTCAGCGCGGCTTCACGCTGATCGAGCTCCTGATCGTCGTCGCGATCATCGGTATCCTCGCCGCGATCGCCGTGCCGCTGTACGCCAACGTGCAGCAGCGCGCTCGTATCGCCAAGGCTCAGGCCGACGCCCGCGCGCTCGCCTCGGCCGTCTCCATCTATGGTGCTCACATGGGCGTGGTCGCGACCGCGCTCACCCAGCTCACCAGCCAGGTGACCAACGGTCAGAACCAGGTCGCCGGTCCGTTCATGTCCACGGTTCCTGCTCCGCCGTCGGGCTGGAGCGCGTATGCCCTCACGTCCGACACGACGACCGGGGTGTTCACGATCTCCTCGGCCGGCGACGCCACGACCGTCAGCCTGCCCTGACGCTGGTCGAGCGACGGGACATCGGGGGAGGCACACATCGCCTCCCCCGATGTTTGTGGCCGGTCGCTCGTGGTGACGCTTTTCGTCAGCCGTCCTGTGTCGATCTGGTCTGCCGGGGCCGTGGCCGTGCGCGGCGGCGCCTCGTCGTTGCGCTGAATTCGTCGCTTGCGCGACATCGTCAGGACTGGTACCGGCCTTGCTTGGAAAGGCCGGCATGCGGATCCGACGGTCTCATCTATTGTTCCTCGCCGTCCTCGCGGTGTCCGCCCTCTCGTGGTACGTGGGTGCGGTCGAGCTCGAGCCGCGCCTCGCATCGCTTGCGAGTCAGCCCCACGTGAAGACCGCGTTTGTCGACCCGGATACCGGCACCAGCGACGCGCTGATGGCCCTCATCTCGTTCTCGCTGTTGGCGCCGCTGGCCGTGTTCGTCGCGATCATGGTCATCCTCTTTGTGGTGAAGTTCGTGAAGACCGCGTTTGTCGACCCGGATACCGGCACCAGCGACGCGCTGATGGCCCTCATCTCGTTCTCGCTGTTGGCGCCGCTGGCCGTGTTCGTCGCGATCATGGTCATCCTCTTCGTGGTGAAGTTCGTGGAGACCATCCTGGTTTCGGCGCATGCACCCGGCTGGCCGTCGACGCCACTGGTCGGCATTGCTCTAGTCGCGACGCTCTATACGACGAGCCCAACGTGGATTCCGACGTCCCTCTACACGCTCGGCCTGGTCGCACGCGCCTATTTCGTGTACCGCTACGGCGGCGCGGTGCCCGGCGTTCATTGACGGCGACGCCTCGACACGCCTCGCTTGACCTCGCGAACACCACGACGTAGGATCGCCGCGTTTTCTCGACGTCTCGCTCGCCCGTACGGGGTGTGGTCCCGCCCGCCGTAGTCCTCATCCCGTAAAAGGAGCAGAGAGATGAAGACGATCCTGCCCTCCCTCGCCCTCGTCGTGGTGTTGTCCGTCGCGGCGGCCCTCGCGCAGGAGAAGTCGCCCGACTTACCCTTCGCGTTCGCCGCTCCGGCGTTCATCAAGGAGCTGGACACGAAGTATCCTGCCCAGCCGCCGGTGCCGCCGTCGCCCCCGCGTTACGGCGGGGTGCTGCACTTTCCCGCCGTCATCCGGACCTTCGACCCCACGACCGCGGGCTACCGGCCCGAGTTCGCGCTGGTCTGGGACACGCTGACGGAATGGGAGGCGACCTGGTACTTCCCCGAGGTCCAGCGCACACCAGTGATCCGGAAGACGCTGGCCACGAGCTGGGAGATGGTCAACCCCTCGACGTGGGTCTTCAAGCTGCGGCAGGGCGTGAAGTTCCACAACCGCCCGCCCGTGAACGGGCGCGAGATGACCGCCGAGGACGTGAAGTATTCGTACGAGCTGTTGAAGGACAAGGCGTCCTACGCGACCCGCGCGGCGCTCGTGAAGACGATCACCGTCGTCGACCGGTATACCGTGAAGTTCGAGCTGTCGATGGCCGACCCGAAGTTCTATCTGAACGTGGTCGACTCGCTGTCGCCCGTGATCGTTCCGCGGGAGGCCGTGGAGGCGCCCGGGGGCCTGGCCGAGAACCCGATCGGCACCGGCGCCTTCATGGTGAAGGATTTTTCGTCCGGCGACGGCGCGCTGCTCGTCCGCAATCCCGATTACTACCTGAAGGACAAGGACGGCCGTCAGCTGCCCTACGTGGACGCCGTGCGCCTGTACTTCACCAAGGACGGCGCGACCGAGTCGGCGCTGTTTCGGACCCGACAGCTCGACGTGATGCGCGTGTCGACGCTGGATCAGCTCTACGCGCTCATGAAGACCTCTCCCGATCTGCAGCTCTACCGGGTCCCCTCCTTCGGCTGGGGCGATTACGGTCTCACCATGACCGTCGACAAGCCGCCCTTCAACGACGTCCGCGTGCGCCGCGCGCTCTCGATGGCGATTAACCGCGAGATCGTCTCCGAGGTCATCAACAAGGGCGACGCGGCGCTGTACGGACCATTCCCGTGGGCGCTCGCCGGCTACACCAGGCGCGCGGACTACTCGTACGCCAACCTCGGCCCGAATTATCAATACAATCCGGCCGAGGCTAAGAAGCTCCTCGCGGCCGCGGGTTATGCCAACGGCTTCGACGTCGAGCTGGAATGGGCTGAGTTCCAGGGGTGGAATTTCAGCGACTTCGCCCAGCTGGTGGCGCGCTTCTACAAGGACGTCGGCGTGCGCGTGAAGCTGAAACAGCTGGAGACCTCGACGTGGATCGCGAAGGCCGGCGGTGTCCAGCCGTTCACACAGATGCTCGCCGCGTTCAGCCCGATCGGCGCGGGCCCCGGCTTCATGGACTGGGTCTACATCCGCTATCACGGCGCGCTGCCCAGGACGACGAACCGCGAGGGCATCAATGATCCGAAGCTCGACGACCTGCTGACCTCGTGGCGGACCGACCCGGGCGACAAGCGCCCGGCGCTGCAGCGCGCGATCTGGGATCACCTGATCAAGAACGTCTACCGGATCACGACCATCGTGCCGCCACACTATCGCGTCACTCAGTCGTACGTGCACGCGGGCGGCAACCCGTATTGCTGGTTTCCGGGCTACTGCTCGTACGAAGCCAAGACGGCGTGGATGACGGACAAGGCGCCGGCCCGCAAATTCGACAAGTTCGCGCAGTAAGCGAGGTCCCTCGCGGTGCGGACCTACATCGCGCGCCGCCTGTTGCAGGGAGGGCTGGTGTTGTGGCTCGTCTCCCTGCTGATCTTCTCGCTCGTGCGCATCCTGCCCGGCGACGCGGTCATCATGCAGCTGGACCAGGCCGCCGGCCCTTCGCCCGAGGTGCTCGCGCGCGCGCGCCACGAGCTGGGGCTCGACCGCGCATTCCTCGACCAGTACCGGACGTGGATCAGCGCCGCGGTGCAGGGCGACCTTGGACGCTCGCTGATCACTCGGCGGCCCGTGACGCAGGAGCTGGGCAAGCGCATCAACCTGACCGCTCACCTCGCCGTCCTGTCGACGATCGTTGCGCTGCTGATCGCGCTGCCCGTCGGCGTCCTGGCCGCGGTTCGCCAGGACACCACGAGCGACTACCTCGGGCGGCTCCTGGCCGTGCTGGGGCTCTCGCTCCCCGATTTCTGGGTCGCGACCGTTGTCGTGACCTTTCTTGCCATCTGGCTGCAGTGGATTCCGCCCATCGGCTTCGCGCCGTTGTGGGTAGACCCGGCACGCTGCCTGAGCCAGCTCACGATCCCGGCGCTCATCATCGGCGCCCGCCTGGCCGCCGTCTCCATGCGCATGACACGCTCGTCGCTCCTCGAGGTACTGCGGCAGGACTACATTCGGACCGCGCGCGCCAAGGGCGCCCGCGAGCGCGCCGTGATCGTCCGGCACGCGCTGAAGAACGCGTTCATTCCCGTGGCGACGGTGATCGGCCAGCAGTTCTCGGTGCTCCTCGGCGGCACGGTGATCGTGGAGTTCATCTTTCTGCAGCCCGGTGTCGGGAGCCTGATGCTCGAAGCCGTGGTGTTGCGCGACTACACCCTGATCCAGGGCGCCGTGCTCTTCTTCGCCGCCGTCATCGTGGCCGCCAACCTGCTCATCGACCTGAGCTACGCCTGGCTTGATCCGCGAATCCGCTACCGCTGAACGCGCCCTGCCGCTCCAGGCTCCGCCGCACGCGCGCCGCGCGGTCGGTGTGTGGCACCGCGTCGCGTCCGTCGTTCGCGGCAAGCCGCTCGGCGCGATCAGCGCGCTCGTCATCCTCGCCCTGTTCGCCGTCGCCATGCTCGCGCCGGTACTGGCGCCCTACGATCCCTATGACTTCAATTTGAACGCCCACGGCCTGCCGCTTCGGATGCAGCCGCCCACTACGGCGTTTCCCCTCGGGACGGATCCGCTGGGCCGCGATGTCCTCAGTCGCATCATCTACGGATCGCGCGTCTCCCTGATCGTGGGTTTCGCCTCAGTCATCATCGGCACCGCGCTCGGCACGGCGCTCGGACTGCTCTCCGGCTATCTGGAGGGACGGATCGACTACGTCATCCAGCGCGCCGTGGACACCACGATGGCGATCCCCGGCCTGGTGCTGGCGCTCGCGGTGGTGGCCGTCCTGGGGCAAAGCCTGACGAACGTCATCCTCGTCATCGCGCTCGTCATCGCGCCGGGAGCCGCGCGCGTCGTGCGGGGCGCCGTGCTGGTCCTCAAGCAACAGGCCTTCATCGATGCCGCCCTCGCCATGGGCGCGCCGACGTCACGGATCATCGTGCGTCACGTCTTGCCCAATGTCTTCGCGCCGATTCTCGTGATCGCGACGGTCTGGCTCGGGAACGCCATCGTGATCGAGGCGGCGCTGAGCTTCCTGGGGCTTGGCACGCCGCCGCCGACACCGACATGGGGCGCGATGCTCAGTGGCGAGGGCCGCCGAAATCTCGAGACCGCGCCGTATCTCGCGATCTTTCCCGGCATCGCGATCAGCGTGGTCGTGCTGGCGTTCAATATGCTGGGCGACGCCATCCGCGACGTCCTCGATCCACGCCTGCGGAAGCAGTAGACTTCAGACCGTCGCCAGCGTGGGAATGACCTTCGCGCCCATCAGCTCGATCGAGCGCATCGTCGTCGGATGGTCCATGCGCGATTCCTGCGCCTCGAGCAGGAGATGCCCGACCCCCAGCTCGCGCTGCACGTGCGCGAAGCGGTCGGCGACCTCGTCGGGCGTGCCGGCGATGATGAAGTGCTCGGCGAGCAGCTCCTCGTAGCTCATCGTCGCCAGCGAGCGAGAGCGCGCGCGCATCGCGAACTGGGCGCCGGCGCGCGAGCGCATGCCGACCGGGTTGAACCAGTCGACGGGGCCGCGCAGCGTCGGCCCCATGCGCCACACGAAATGCCGCCCGGCCTCGAGCGCCTTGGCCTTCGTGTCCGCGGTGACGGCACAAATCAAGAAGCCGAGGTTGTCGGGCGTGACGGCGCGGCCGACCTCTGCGGCGCCCTGGCGGTAGAAATCGAACAGCTCGCGCGCGACGTCGAAGGGCACGAGGAACGGCACGTACGTGTAGCCGCGCCGGCCGGCCCAGATCGCCGTCTCGGGGCTCGCGGTGCCCGGGATCCAGATCGGCGGGTGCGGGGTCTGCAGCGGCAGGCACCACGGGTTCACATGGCGGAAGTGATAGTGGCGCCCTTCCCAGCGGAACGGACCAGGCTCGGTCCAGCACTTGAGGATCAGGTCGTGGCACTCTTCGAAGCGCTCGCGGTTGTGCACGGGGTTGGCGTTGGCCCACCACTGTTCGACGCCGACGCCGCGCACGAAGCCCGAGAGCACGCGGCCGCCCGAAATCAGGTCGGCCATGGCGATCTGCTCGGCCATCCGGACGGGGTTGTCCTCGATGGGCAGGATGTTGCCGAGCAGCAGCAGCTTGGCCCGCCGCGTCGTGCGGGCCAGGATCGCCGCCGTCATGTTCACGCCGACGTTCACGCAGGAAGGCGTCGAGTGGTGCTCGTTGATCATGAGCCCGTGGTAGCCGGCCTGATCGGCGAATTCGTACTCGTCCAGATAGCGCGTGTAGTTCGTCGCCGCCTTGGCGCGATCGAAGAACCGGTTGGGGAAGCCCAGGCGGAGCGAGGGGTACTTCTCGCCCTCCTCGTCCGGGTATTCATGGTGCGGCATCTCGCTGAAGTAGTAGAGCTTCATCGGCGAGCGTCTCCGAGAAAGTCGAGCACCAGACGGGCGAAGACCTCGGGCTGCTCGAGCGGCGGCAGATGCCCGCAGCGCTCGAGCACGGTCAGCGTCGCGTTCGGAAGGAGTCGCTCGTACTGCGCGCCGCATTCGACGGGCACGATCCGGTCCTCGCGTCCCCAGACGATCAGCGTGCGGTTCGCCACGCGAGGCAGGAAGTGCGCGAGCCGCGGGTTGTGCATGTAGGGCTTCCAGGTCAGACGCGCCGCCATCTCGCGGTTGCGCGTGGCGATCTCCAGCTCGGCCGGCGTCGGGGTCCGGCCGAACAGCACGTCCCAATCGGGAACGGTCTTCGGGTCGTGGACCATCACGTCGCGAAGCTCGGCCGGTGAGTGATAGAAGACGTCGAGGATTTCGCCGGTATCGGGCTTGAGACCGACCGGATCGACCAGGACGAGCCGGTCGATCGCGCCGGGGCTCATCGTCGCCAGCTCCGCCGCCGTCCATCCACCGATCGATTGACCGATCAGATGGGGCCGCCCGAGCTTCGCGGCGTCGATGAACCAGAGATAGAAGCGCGCGAGGTCGTCGATGCCCTCCATCCACTCGGCGTCGCCCGACGCGCCGAAGCCGGGATGGGTCGGCGCCCACACCGTGAAGTGCTCCGCGACCTCGTGGGTCCAGCGCGTGAAGCCGCGGTTGCCGCCGGCGCCGTGAAGCACGAGGAGCGGATCGCCGCGTCCGCCGACCCACACGTGCACGTCGGTGCCCGCCACCCGGATCGTCCGCTCGGTCGTCTGCATGGGGAGCAGATTGTATACTTAGCCGCCTGCGCTGACACGGACGCGCGAGAGAGGAACGACTGCCGATGCGATACGAAGCACCCGAAACAGTGGAGAGCGCCGCGGCGTTGCTCGCCGCGGAGACGGGCGAACCCCGCATCCTGGCCGGAGGGACCGATCTCCTGGTGCAGATGCGCAGCGATGTCGTCGACCCGACACTGGTCGTCGACATCAAGCGAATCACCGAGACCCGACGCATTACCGAGGACAAGGGCGGCTGGCGAATCGGCGCGGCCGTGACAGGAGCCGAGCTCAAGGAACATCCGCGGCTCAAGCAGGTCTGGCCGGGCGTGGTCGAGGCCGCCAACCTCATCGGCTCGACTCAGATCCAGGGACGCGCCACCCTCGGCGGCAATCTGTGCAACGGCTCGCCCGCCGCCGACAGCGTGCCGGCGCTCGTCGCCGCCGGCGCCGTCGCCACGCTCGCCGGCCCGCGCGGCCGGCGAGACCTGCCGGTCGAGGACGTCATGCTCGGCCCTCGAACGCTCGCCCTCACGAAGGGTGAGTTCGTCGTCTCCTTCCTGCTGCCGCCGCGCCCGCCGCGCTCGAGCGACGCCTACCTGCGCTTCATCCCGCGCACGGAGATGGATATCGCGGTCGTGGGCGCGGGCGTGAGCCTCACGGTCGATGCAGCCGGAACGATCACCGCCGCGCGCGTGTCACTGGGGGCGGTGGCGCCGCGGGTGCTGCTGGTCTCCGAGGCGGCGGCCGCCATCGTCGGCAGCCGTCTGGACCGGCCCGCGCAAGATCGGCTCGAGGCGGCCGCGCGGGCGGCGTGCGCGCCGATCGACGACAAGCGGGGAACGGTGGAATTCCGCATCCAGGTCGCCGGCGTGCTGACACGCCGGGCGGCCTTGATCGCGCTGGACCGAGCGAGGAACTCCTGATGGCCAAGCACCACATCGAAATGACCGTGAACGGCGACGCGGTGGAGTACCTCTGCGAGACCGAGGACACACTGCTCGACGTGCTTCGCGACACGCTGCAGTTGACTGGAAGCAAAGAAGGCTGCGCCTCCGGTGACTGCGGCGCCTGCAGCGTCATGCTGGACGGCCGCCTGGTCTGCTCGTGCCTCGTGCTCGGCTGCGAGGTGGGCGGGCACCGCGTGGAGACGATCGAGGGCGTGGCGAAGGGCCAGGCGCTGCATCCGCTGCAGCAGAAGTTCCTGGAGCACGCCGCGCTTCAGTGCGGGATCTGCACGCCCGGCTTCATCGTCGCCGGCAAGGCGCTGCTCGAAAAGAATCCGAATCCCACGGACACGGAGATTCGCTACTGGCTCGCCGGAAACCTCTGCCGGTGCACCGGCTACGACAAGATTGTCACCGCGGTAAAAGACGCCGCCGTCGCGATGAGACATGATTCCCGCGGGTGAGATTCGCCGAACGTCGGGCCGCAGTGCGAAGCCGCAGGGCGTCGAGCCCGAGGCGAGCCTGGGTGGACCAGCCCTGCGCAGGCGCCCCGACGCGACATGAGACATGATTCCCGCGGGTGAGATTCGCCGAACGTCGGGCGCCGGAGCCCTGCGCAGGCGCCCCGACGCGACATAGAAAGGACAGCACATGGCCGAGAACGGGACGAACGGGACCAACGGGCAAGGCTACGTCGGCACACGCACGATCCGTCCGGACGGCGTCGACAAGGTGACCGGGCGGGCCCGCTTCGGCGCCGACTTCAATCTGCCCGGCCAGCTCATCGGGCGCGTGCTGCGCAGCCCGCATCCTCACGCGCGCATCGTGAAGATCGACACCTCGAAGGCCGAGGCGCTGCCCGGCGTCAAAGCCGTCATCACGCGCGACGACTTCGGCGATCAGTCGTCCGAGTTCATCCCGGCCGGCGAGATGATGATGAACTACAAGGACGTGGTGCGGAACGTCATGGCCCGCGAGAAGGCGTTGTACGAGGGCCACGCGGTCGCCGCCGTGGCCGCCACCAGTGCCGCCATCGCCCGGCGCGCGCTCAAGCTCATCGACGTGACCTACGAGGTGCTGCCGCACGTGATCGACGTCGTCGAGGCCATGCGGCCCGACGCGCCGGTCCTGCACGATGACTTGTTCACCGTCGGCGTCGAGCCCAAGCCCGACAAGCCGTCGAATATCGCCAAGCGGGTCGAGATTGCCGTGGGCGACATCGAGGCGGGCTTCACGCAGGCGGACGTCATCGTCGAGCGCGAGTTCAAAACGGCGCCGGTTCATCAGGGCTACATCGAGCCACACGCGGCGCTGGCCAGCGTGTCGGAGGACGGCTCGACCGAGCTGTGGTGCTGCACCCAGGGCCACTTCATCGTGCGCGCCCACTGCGCGCGGCTGCTCGGCATGGACATCGCGAAGATCCGCGTGACCGCCTCCGAGATCGGCGGCGGCTTCGGCGGCAAGACGGTCGTCTACCTCGAGCCGCTGGCGATCGCGCTCTCGCGGAAAGCCAAGCGGCCGGTGAAGATGGTCATGTCGCGCGAGGAGGTCTTCAAGGCGTCCGGTCCCACGTCGGGTGCCACCGTGCGCGTGAAGATGGGCGCGACGAAGGACGGCAAGTTCGTGGCCGGCTTCGCCGAGCTGAAGTACCAAGCCGGCGCCTTCCAGGGCTCGCCGGTGCAGCCCGGTGTCATGTGCGCGTATGCGCCGTACGACATGGCCAACGTCAAGGTCATCGGCTACGACGTCGTCTCCAACCGCCCAAAGGTGGCGGCCTATCGGGCGCCCGGCGCGCCAATCTCCGAGTTCGCGGTGGAGAGCGTGGTCGACGAGATCGCCAAGAAGCTCGGCCTCGACCCGATCGACCTGCGCATGATGAACGCCGCGCGCGAGGGCACCAAGGCGGCGTACGGGCCGAAGTTCGGGCCGCTCGGACTCGAGGAGACGCTCAACTCCATCAAGAAGACCGAGCACTGGAACACGCCGCTGCGAAAGTGGCAGGGCCGCGGCGTGGCCTCCGGCTTCTGGTTCAACATCGGCGGCGAGACCTGCGCCTCGCTCACCATCAACGAGGACGGCACCGTCTCGCTGATGGCCGGCACGCCTGACATCGGCGGCCTGCGCGCCGCGCTCACGAATGTGGTCGCCGACGAGCTCGGCATCCCCTACGACAAGGTGCGGGCGATCATCGGCGACACCGGGTCGCTCGGCTTCACGTTCCTCACTGGTGGCAGCCGCTCGGCGTTCTCGGGCTCGATGGCCATCGTGGAGGCGGCCAAGCAGATCAAGGCCGAGCTCTGCGCGCGGGCGGCCAAGCTGTGGGAGGCCAAGCCCGACCAGGTCGAGTTCAAGGACGGACACGTCAGGCCGCTGGGCGCGCTGGCCGAGAAGGTCAAGCCGATGTCGATTGCGGACTTCGCGAAGATCGCGGGCAAGACGGGCGGGCCGATCGGCGGCTACGGCCGCATCAATGCGCAAGGCGCCGGTCCGAGTCTCGGCACGCACCTCGTCGATCTCGAGGTCGATCCGGAAACCGGCCGCGTGACGATTCTCAGGTATACGGTCGCTCAGGACGCCGGTCGTGCGCTGCATCCCGCGTACGTCGAGGGCCAGTTCCAGGGCGGCGCCGTGCAGGGCATCGGCTGGGCGCTGAACGAGGAGTACGTCTACGGCGCCGACGGCCGTCTGCAGAACGCCGGCTTCCTCGACTACCGCATGCCGGTCGCCTCCGACGTGCCGATGATCGACGCGATCCTCGTCGAGGTCGCCAATCCCAAGCATCCGTATGGCGTGCGCGGCGTGGGTGAGACGCCCATCGTCCCGCCGCTGGGTGCCATCGCCAACGCCATGGAGCAGGCCACGGGCATCCGATTCACCGAGCTGCCGATGTCGCCGCCCAAAGTGCTGAAGGCGCTTCGAGAGCGAAATGCCGCGGGTCGTCCTGGTCGGTAACCTTGCGCAGCTGACGGGCGGCGTCGCCGAGTTTCACCTCTCGGCGACGTCCGTCCAGCAGCTGTTCCAGCAGCTCGCCGCGCTGCACCCGGCGATCGAGCCACACCTCAAGGAAGGCGTGGCGGTGGCGATCGACGGCCAAATCTACCAGGACACGCTGTTCCAGCCGATTGCCTCCGACAGCGAAGTGTTTCTCCTTCCTCAGATCGCCGGCGGGACTCAGGGCGCCGACGGCTCGAACTCGTAGATGCCGCCATCGGCCATCAACGACAGGAAAAGGTTCCCCCGCTCGATGACGTACGACCTCACGAAGGGCCACTGCTTGACGATGCGGTCGTAGAGCGCGCCCGCGCACGCCGCCCGGGTGAGTGCGAGAGGGCCGAACTGCAGCTGCTGCGGCCCGGGTGAGGTCCACGTGCCGCGGCCACGGTTGCAGTCGAACCGAACGTTCAAGTGGCCGTCGGCGGCGAAGGTGAGCGTGTACTTCGCCTTGTCGTGCGGAATGAGAACGGTGCCGTCGCCGCCCTGGAACTTCACCAGTTGCCACGACGTGCCGCCGAGGCTCGCGGGCAGAGTCTGTGGCGCGCTGTGCGCACAGCCGGCCTCGAGGACGAGCATCCCCAGCAACAACGCTGAGCGCATCTCGGTCTCCTTTGGTCGGGGTCCTCATCCACGGTAGGACGTCGGTCTTTCTGACGCGTGGCACCGCACCATTCGACAGCCTCGCTAGCGGAAATCGTCCGGGCCGACGGGGCGAAAAATGAGATCGATCGCAAGCCAGAGCGCCTTCGCGAACGGATAGAAGAGGATCGGCGTGAGACACATCTGGATCACGCCGATCCAGATGATCGCCGTCCACGGTGGGTTCGGCCACGTGACGGCGAGCGTCACCCCCAGGAACAGCGCGAAGACGAGCTCGGTGGCGATGAAGTTGAGCGTGTAGGCGCCCAGCCAGTATTCCTCCTCTTCGTCGCGCTCGAAACGGAGTCCGCACTCCGTGCACGCGTCGCGGAGCGAGAACCAGGAGCGCATCACATGGCCGATCCCGCACTGGGGACAGCGCAGCCGCAGCGCGCGCAGCAGCCCTCGGACAGGCGACGCGGGGACGCGGCGTTGCTCAGACGCTCCCCCCGCCTGCGTCACGGCTCCGGATCGCTGCCTTCGGCGATGCCTTCGAACAGAGGCGTGGAGAGATAGCGCTCGCCGGTGTCCGGCAGCATGGCGAGGATCACCGCGCCCTGCGGTGCCTCGACGGCGACCTTGCGTGCGGCGGCGAAGGTGCCGCCCGACGAGATGCCGCAGAAAATCCCCTCGCTGCGCGCGAGCGCCCGCGCCGACTCGATGGCCTCGTCGTCCGTCACGGGCAGGACACGATGCGGCACCGTGCGATCGAGGACGGCCGGCACGAAGTCCGGCGTCCATCCCTGAATCTTGTGCGGGGCGAACGGCTTCCCCGAGAGCAGCGCGGCGCCGGCCGGCTCGGTCGCGATGATCTGCACTTCAGGCCGAGCGAGCCGGATCATCTGCCCCGCGCCGGTCATGGTGCCGCCGGTGCCCCAGCCCGTGACGAAGTAGTCCAGGCGCCTGCCGGCGAAATCCGTGAGGATCTCCGGGCCGGTCGTATTGCGATGGTAGGCGGGGTTCGCCTCGTTCTCGAATTGACGCGCGAGGAACCAGCCGTGCTTCTTCGCGAGCTCCTCGGCCTTTCGCACCATGCCGGTGCCGCGCTCGGCCGCCGGCGTGAGGATGACCCGCGCGCCGAGCATGCGCATGATCTTGCGGCGCTCGATGGAGAACGACTCCGCCATAGTGGCGACGAATGGATAGCCCTTGGCCGCGCACACCATGGCCAGCGCGATGCCCGTGTTGCCGGACGTCGCTTCCACGACCGTTTGCCCCGGCGCCAAGGCGCCGGTCCTCTCCGCGTCCTCGATGATCGCGATGGCGAGGCGATCCTTGACCGACGCGAGCGGGTTGAAGAACTCGCATTTCACGTACATCGTGACGTGCCCCGGCGCCAGGCGCTGGATACGCACGATCGGAGTCCTGCCGATGGTACCGAGAATGCTGTCGTAGATCATGTGGCCTCAGAAGCCGAAGTGTCGATCAGTCGCGTCATGCCGTGGCACCTCTCGTCGGGTTAGGACGCCGTCATGTCCGCCGGCGTTTCGGCCGCGGTCATATCGGTACGAAGCGATCGTACGACCGGCAGCGTCCCAAGAGGGTGAATAACGGGGAAGCGGCCACGATCAGTGAGCTTGCCCACCGCGGCTTCAGCGACGGGTTCCGCGTCGTGGACGACAGCCTCCAGGTCCTGAGAACGGGGAAAATTCTGCGAGCACGAGACCTTGTCATCCGCGAGGTCTATCGCTTCGAAGGCATCTCCGACCCAGACGACATGGCCGTCGTCTACGCCATCGAGAGCACGAGCGGCATCCAGGGGACGCTCATCGATGCCTTCGGCGTGTATGCCGATCCCGCGAAGGCCGCCGTGCTCGCCGACATTCCGATTCGCCGCCGGCGCTGAGCGGGCGGCATCCGGATCACGTGCGATCGTCGGACGGGGCGCCGGTGGTCAACCACCCGCGAAAGTCGGCGGACACCGTGGCCAGCCGCCATTCGGCGACGATGTCGCGCGCCATGGCGCGCAGCGCGCCCGTCGGCGCATCCTGGGCTCGGCTGAGGCACCGCTCGAGAAGCCACGCCTCGAAGGCGCCCGGATCCGGATCCGCTTCGCTCGCCTCGGCCAGAAGCCAGCGCTTCAGCGACATCCCGATCGCGTCGGGCGTGGTATCGCGTTTGCGACGCCGGCGTCGTCCCTCGGACGCCTCGAGGGCGGCGAGCAACGCTGCGCAGACGGCGGCCGGTCGCAGCCCCGTCACGGCCGAAGACCGATCAGGTCGCGCAGCCACGACGGCTCCGCCACGACGTTGACCGCGACCCCACGGCGCCGCGTCGCCGGGCGACAGTAGCCGCGCTCGAGCGCCGCCAGGTCCAGCACGAGCGTGGCGAGATCGAATACGACCACGTCCCGCGGCGGAATCGGCGTCAGGGTCGTGATCGTTTTGACGTAGCCTCGGCAGCTCTCACACACCTCGACCGTCTGCCGCTCGAGGCTGTCCGGCGACATGAGTGAGCCCAACTGTTCGTGATCAGTCTCGCCGCAGAACGGGCAGCGCAGCCACGCGCTCCCCCACTCTCCGCCGCAACCTCCACATCGAAGATGTCGGCTGCCGTCGAGCCCACGCAGTTCCTCGAGCGCCGGCGCGCCGCCACAGATCGGACAACGGCCCTCCGCCCAGTCCGCCGGCACGCGGTCTGCCCACTTCCGCCGGCACGCCTGCAGCATGGGCCGCGCGATCAAGGGTGCGAGCCCATGGATGACGCCGCGATCGTCCCTCACGAGGCGCGCCAGCTCATCGAGGCGATGGACGTCCTGGGACACCGCGATCTCGAAGACAAGCAGCGGGTCGATCGAGCCGGTGGTGATGGCCTTGGTGAGCGCGCTCACCTCGGTCCCGGCGGCCGCCGCGACCTTCAGAATCCGGCGAGTCCAGCGGGCGATGAACTTCGGAGCCGCCTCGATGACGGCACCGTCCAGCAGCGGCCGACCACCAGCGCCCGCGTGGTGGAGCGCGGGCACGAATCCCGCCCAGTGCGGATCATCGTCCTCGCGCAGCGCCTCGTCGATGACGGCGAGCAGCGGTCGCCACTCCGGATGCTCCACGTGCAGGGCCGAGAGCGAGATCATCGATCTACCGATCGGCTTCCGCGGTGCCGCCGATGAACGCGCGCTCGCCGATTCCGGCGCCCTGCGTTCGGGTCCCGTAGTACATGTCTGCACCGCCGTGGATTTGGACCGCTTGCCGAGGGTGATTGCCCACGTCGGCGCCGGGCCCGCCGCCGCGAGAGCGGTTCGCCTCGGGGCTGCTGCAGGCGACGGCCGTGGCGGCCGCGAGCACGAGCAGGATGCACCGCCAGCGCCGCATCACAGCCGACCCGAGTAGAAGACGATGAGCGCGCGGAACACGAAGCCCCCGACGAGGACCAGCACCGGCCCGATCACGCTGCCGGCCGGCGGCCGGGACTGCAAAACGATGGGAAGCGCGATGCCGCCCACCAGCATGAGGGCGAGGCCGACGCCCCACCCGTTCAGCCAGACCATGGCAACCCGTCCGAGCGACGCGATCATCGCGACGATGAGCACGAGCTCGAGCACGAGGACACGTCGATCGAAACGTTCGAGGGCGTGGACGCTGTCGCCAGACACGCCGGCCCAGGAGCCGAACACGATCAGGAGCGCCGCCGAGGTCGACGCCGCCGAAATCAGAAAGATGACCCCGAGCAACGTGGTGTCGGCCCAGATGGGGCGG
>Ga0207646_10003700_pt1 | contig 17072 bp, 12 predicted proteins | sample KBSK5502metaG_FD_184343 | JGI IMG/M metagenome (GOLD analysis project Ga0207646, IMG submission 184343) | Corn, switchgrass and miscanthus rhizosphere microbial communities from Kellogg Biological Station, Michigan, USA - KBS K5-50-2 metaG... | ecosystem: Host-associated > Plants > Roots >... | reverse complement strand
CATCCTCGGGATTGATCACCTCGCGGTCGATCTTGATCGAAAGGATCTCCTGCTTCCCATTGGCCTCGACCGTGACCATTCCGCCGCCGGCCGTGGCCTCCACCTTCTTCGCGGCCACTGCGGCCTGGAGTTGCTCCATCTGGGCCTGCAGCTTCTGCGCCTCCTTCATGATATTGCCGAAGCCTTTCACCGGGACTCTCCTTCCTCGGGGGCGCGCGGTCGCACCGCAACCACTTCGCCCTGGAATACACTCAATGCCGCCTGGACCGCGGGGTGGCTGCTTGCCGCGCTCGTCGTGCCGCCCGCGCCCCTTCCACGTCCCGCGCCCACCTCAAAGCGGCGGGCGCCGGGAACGTGCTGCTGGACGGCCTGATTGATCAGCTCGCGGTTGGCGCGGTCCGCGAGCATCTCGGCGTGGAAGGCGCTGGCGGTGAGCCCCACGGTGAGCACGCCGTCAGCCACCTCGATGGGCGACGCGTGCTGGAGTACGGACCCGAGCAGAGCCTTCTTGCGCATGATCTCGGCCACCACCCGCTGCCAGGCGTCGCCGAGCTCGGCGGCGGGCTCGGCTTCCGCCGGCGTCTCGCTCGGACCGGCGCTCTCATGAACCGCTCCGGCCTCAGGTGGAGCGGGTTTGCTGCCGCCCGAGACCGGATAGGCCTGGGAGCGCGGGGGCGGAGACGAGCGGGGAGCATCCAGCAGGCTCTCCTGGACCACGGTGGGCCGGCCTCCAGCGGCGCCAGCCGAAGGCATGGCGCGCAGCCGCGCCTCGGCCTCCTCCAGCTTGCCGAGCAGCGTGTCCAAAGCCTGCGGCTCGGGCCGGCGCGTGGTCCGCACGGCGGCGATCTCCAGCTCAACGCGCGGATGCGGCGAGCGCCGCATCTCGGCGTCCGCCTCTAGAAACGCGCGCAAGAGATAGACAAGCTCGTCCATCGACACGGGCTCCGCCGCGCTCGCGAGCGCCGCGGTCTCCGTCGGCGTCAGGTCGGCGAAGGGCGCCTTGGGGGCAACCTTGAGAACCAGCAACCGCCGCGCGGCCTCCACCACCTCGCGGCAGAGCGTACCCAGGTCTTCGCCCGCCGCCGCCGCGCGGTCGATGGCCTCGAGCGCCGCGGCGCCGTCGCGGGCGAGCAAGGCGACCACGAATCCGCGGACGTGGACGGGTGACGTCGAGCCCAGCAGCCGCGCTACGCCCGCCTCGCCGAGCTTGCCTTCGCCATAAGCAATGGCGGTGTCGAGGAGCGATAGCACATCCCGCAGGCTCCCCTCGGCGGCGCGCACCAGCAGCGGCAGCGCCGCCGCTTCAAACGGGATCTGCTCCTTCTCGAGGATCGCGGTCAGGCTCGCCGTGAGGAGCTCGGGCGAGATCGGCTTGAAATCGAAGCGCTGACAGCGCGAGAGGACGGTGGCCGGAATCCGCTTCGGCTCTGTGGTGGCGAGGATGAAGACCACATGGGCCGGCGGCTCTTCGAGCGTTTTGAGAAACGCGTTGAAGGCCGGGCCCGAGAGCATGTGGACCTCGTCCACGATATAGACCTTGAACCGGCCGCGCGCCGGGCCGTACTTGACGTTCTCGCGCAGCGTCCGGATGTCGTCCACGCTGGTATTGGACGCCGCGTCGATCTCCATGACGTCCACGGGGGCGCCCGAGACGAAGTCCTGGCAGGAGGCGCAACGGCCGCAGGCCTCGGGGCCGGTCCGCTCCGTGCACGCCAGAGCTTTGGCCAGCAGGCGTGCAGTGGTGGTCTTCCCGACGCCGCGCGGGCCCGTGAAGAGATAGGCGTGGGCGACCCGGCCCGAGGCCAGCGCGTTGCGGAGGGTGCGCGTGACGGGATCCTGGCCGACGACCGCGTCGAAGGCCTGCGGCCGCCACTTCCGCGCCAGCACCTGATAGGTCATGCGCCGATCATGCCCGAGAAAAAATGACCGTGCACCCTCAATCGAACCGCCCGTCCCGCGATCTCCGTATGAAACCTGCTCCGGTCAGGTACTCCCACGGCACACGGGAGGGGCGCCTTACCGTTGCTCCCTTCCGGGTCTGGCGGGTTTCGACGCATCCCGTTGCGTGGGGCCCAACCCTCAACGCCGTCCCATACGGCTCATTCGACACGAGCGGCCCTCGAGAGGGAATTCAACCCCGCTATAGCGGATTGCGGGTTACAGGGCACCGCTACCTCCCCGTCTAGCACGGCCAAGCGGACATCCGAGAGAACGAAATTTGGCGGAGGGGGTGGGATTCGAACCCACGGCAGGGTTGCCCCTGCACGGCATTTCCAGTGCCGCACCTTCGGCCACTCGGCCACCCCTCCGGTCCTGCTCATCCGGCATCTGAAGATGCGATCAAAATGGCGGAGGGGAGAGGATTTGAACCCCCGAGGGACTTACGCCCCTATCCGATTTCGAGTCGGACGCCTTCAACCGGGCTCGGCCACCCCTCCGGACCAGTCTTTCGATTATTTCACCGCTCGCCTGTTCAACTCAGCCCTCGGCTCGCACTACACTATTCTCTTTTCGCTCTGAAGAACTCGCTCAGTAGCGCCGCGCACTCCTCGCTTTTCACTCCACCGCTGACCACGACCTGATGATTGAGCCGCACGTCTTCCAGCAGCCGGAAGAGGCTGCGCGCCGCGCCCGCCTTCGGGTCGGCGGCGCCGTATACCACGCGCGCCACCCGCGCCTGGAGCGCCGCGCCGCAGCACATCGGACACGGTTCCACCGTCGCGAACAGGGCCGCGCCGGGCAGGCGGTAATTCTTCATCTGCCGCGCCGCGGCTCTCAGCGCCACGATCTCGGCATGCGCCGTCGGGTCGCTGGCGCTGATCGGCTGATTGTGCCCGCTGCCGATCACGCGTCCGTCGAGCACCACCACGGCACCGACGGGCACCTCGCCCGCCGCTGCCGCGCGCCGGGCCTCCGCCAGGGCCAGCGCCATGAAACCCGCATCCTCGCTTTCGGTCGCCGGAACCATCAGCGCAGCCAGCCTGAGGCCAGGGGGGCCGATCCCCCGACCCCCCTGCCCGTCAAATGGCGCGCCCTAGAGGAATCGAACCTCTGACCTTCGGATTCGTAGTCCGACGCTCTATCCATCTGAGCTAAGGGCGCTCTTGGCGGAGAGGCCGGGATTCGAACCCGGGACAGAGGTTTTGCCCCTGTAACCGCTTAGCAGGCGGCTGCCTTCGGCCGACTCGGCCACCTCTCCGAACGGTCAAGCCCACCGAGTATAAAGGATTTGGGCCCGGCCGACCACTTTGACCATGGTCGGGCCGGGGCCCAAGAGTGGCGGAGGGGGAGGGATTCGAACCCCCGATCCCTTGCGGGATTCCGGTTTTCAAGACCGGCGCCTTCAACCGGGCTCGGCCACCCCTCCGGAGCGTCTATTTCGCGACCGGTGTGATGCGCTCCTGGCCACCCATGTAGGGCTGAAGCGCCTTCGGAATGCTCACCGACCCGTCGGCCTCCTGATAGTTTTCCAACACGGCGATCAGCGTCCGGCCGACGGCCAGCCCGGAGCCATTGAGCGTGTGGCAGTAGTCGACCTTGCCGCCTCCGGCCGGCCGGTATTTGAGATCCAGTCGCCGCGCCTGGAAGGCCTCGCAGTTCGAGCACGAGGAGATCTCGGTGTACTTTCCCTGGGGCGGGCGCCAGACCTCGATGTCATAGCTCTTGGCCGCATTGGGTCCGGTATCCCCTGCGCAATGCAGTACCGTGCGAAACGGAATCTCGAGGCGCCTCAAGACGTCCTCCGCATCGGCGACCATGGACTCCAGCTCGTCGTAGGACTGCCCCGGCATCGTGATCTTCACCAGCTCGACCTTGTCGAACTGATGCTGCCGGTAGATGCCCTTCATGTCCTTGCCGTAGGTGCCGGCCTCGCGCCGATAGCAGGGCGTGAAGGCGGTGTAGCGCCGCGGCAGCGTCTCTTCGAGGAGGATCTCTCCGCCATGCATCGCCGTGAGCGGCACCTCGGCCGTTGGAATCAGATAGAGCGTCCGATTCTCGTCGGCCTCGATGGTCTTGAAGAGCTGCTCATCGAATTTCGGAAGCTGTCCGGTCTGGAGCATGGTCGTCCCGCTCACGAGGTGCGGCACCCACAGCTCCGTGTAGCCGTGCTCGCGGGCGTGCAGGTCCAGCATGAGCTGCGCCAGCGCGCGCTCGAGTCGGGCGACGGCGCCCCACATCACGGCGAAGCGCGACTTGGCCAGCTTCACAGCCCGTTCGAGGTCCAGCAGGCCCAGCGTCTCGCCGACTTCCTCATGGGGCTTGGGCGGGAACGAGAACGCGCGGGGCGTGCCCCATCGGCGCACCTCCACGTTTTCCTCTTCGGTCAGTCCGGGGGGCACCGAGGGATGGAGCACGTTCGGGAGCTGGAGGAGGAGGAGCTCGAGCTCGGCGTCGGTCTCTTTCACCCGGGCATCCAGCGTCTTGATCCGCTCTCCCGCCTCACGCATGCGGACCATCTCGGCCTCGGGATTCTCCCCGCGCCGCTTGGCCTGGCCAATCGCCTCCGAGACCCGGTTGCGCTCGGCCTTGAGTTCCTCGGCCTCCCGCAAGAGCTGCCGCCGGCGCTGATCCAACTCCAGAATCGGGCGGACGGAGAGCGTCTCACCGCGCGCCTTGAGCGCGCCCTCGACCGCCGCCGTCTCCTCACGAATCAGCCTGATGTCCAGCACGGCTCTTTCAGCCCTCCTTGGCCTCTAACCCTACCCTCTCCTCCCTCGAGGGCAGGAGACAAAAAAAGAGACCGCAACGCGGCCTCTCACGCCCCGCCGGGCCTATCCGCCCCGGCGAGGTCTACGCTGATGACTCGCTGCCGCCGTTGTGCTCGGCCTCAACGCGCGCGATGCTGCCCACGTGGTCGTCGGGCTCTATGTCGATGATCCGCACGCCCATGGTATTGCGTCCCTGACTGGTGATGTCGGCGGCGTGCATGCGGATCATCTTCCCCTTGGTCGTCACGACCAGGATGTCGTCACCCTCGCGAACCTGGAGCATCCCGACCACCGAGCCATTGCGGCCTTCGGTCTTGATGTCGATGATGCCCTTGCCCGCCCGCCCCTGGAGGCGGTACTCATCCAGCGGCGTGCGCTTGCCGTAGCCGCGCTCGGTAACCGTCAGCACGCTCGCGCCCTCCTGCACCACCTCGGCTGCGATGACCTGATCGCCTTCATCCACCTCGATGCCCCGCACCCCTCCGGCCGCCCGACCCATGGGGCGCACCTCATCCTCGGAGAAGCGGATGATCATGCCCTTCTTGGTCGACAACAGCACCTCGCGCTGCCCGTCGGTGCGGCGGGCCGCCATGACCTCGTCGCCCGGGTCAAGCGTAATACCCAGAATGCCGCCCGCCCGCGGATGGGAGAAGGCACTGAGCTCGGTTTTCTTCACCGTACCCTGCTTGGTGGCGAAGAGGATGTAACCCCCGGACTCGAAGTCGCGCACCGGCACGCAGGTGGCGACCTGCTCGCCCTCGGCCAGCGAGAGCACGTTGACCATGGCCTTGCCCTTGGCCATCCGCCCGCCCTCGGGAATCTCGTGGACCTTGAGCCAGTGCACCTTGCCCTTATTGGTGAAGAAGAGAAGATAGGAGTGCGTGGAGGCCACGAAGAGATCCTCGACGATGTCCTCTTCCTTGGTCTCCATGCCCGTCACGCCCTTGCCGCCCCGCTTCTGGCTGCGATAGGCCTCCACGTGCGTCCGCTTGATGTAGCCGGAGCGCGTGATGGTCACCACCATGTCCTCGTCGGCCAGCAGGTCTTCGATAGTGAGGTCGGCCGTTTCTTCCAGGATCTCCGTGCGCCGCTCGTCGCCAAATTCGGTCTTGAGCGCCTGAAGCTCGTCCTTGATGATGCCCATCAGCCGCTGCTCGGAGGCCAGGATGCCCTTGAGGTCGGCGATCAACGCCAGCGTCTGCTCGTGCTCCTCCACGATCTTGTGGCGCTCGAGCTGGGTCAGGCGCTGCAACCGCATGTCGAGAATCGCCTTGGCCTGGATTTCCGAGAGGTCCAGGCGGCTCATCAGGGCGTCCTTCGCCGCGTCCGGACTTTCGGCCTGCCGGATCAGCCGGATGACCACGTCCAGGTGGTCGACGGCCTTGCGCAGGCCTTCCAGGATGTGGGCTTTCTCTTCGGCCCGCGCCAGGTCGTACTTGGTCCGCCGCGTAACCACTTCGCGGCGGAACGTGACGAACTCCTGGAGCATTTGCTTGAGGTTGACCACCTGTGGCCGCCGACCCACCAGTGCCAGCATGATGATGCCGAACGTGCTCTGCATCGGGGTGTGCTTGTAGAGCTGATTCATGACGATCTGCGGGAGCTCCCCGCGCCCCAGCTCCAGCACGATGCGAATGCCCTCGCGGCTCGATTCGTCGCGGCGCTCGCTGATCCCCTCGATCTTCTTGTCCCGGATCAGCTCGCCGATCTTCTCGATCAGCGCCGACTTGTTTACCTGGTACGGTAGCTCGGTGACGATGATGGCCTCACGGCCGCCCCGCATCTTCTCCACATGGGCCTTCGCCCGGAGCGTGATGATGCCGCGCCCCGTCGTGTAGGCCTCCCGAATGCCCTGCCGGCCGTAGATATAGCCGCGCGTCGGGAAGTCCGGGCCCGGGACCGTTTCCATCAGCTCGTCGACGGTGACGTCGGGACTCTCGATGACTTTGACCAGAGCGTCCACGATCTCGGTGAGATTGTGCGGCGGAATATTCGTCGCCATGCCGACGGCGATCCCCGACGAGCCATTGACCAGGAGATTCGGCACCTTGGTGGGCAGGACCGTCGGCTCCCGTTCCTTCTCGTCATAGTTCGGGACGAAGTCGACGGTGTCCTTGTCAATGTCAGCCAGGAGCTCGTGGGCGATCTTGGCGAGCCGCGCCTCGGTATAGCGCATGGCCGCCGGCGGGTCGCCGTCGATGGAGCCAAAGTTCCCCTGCCCGTCCACGAGCGGGTACCGCAGCGAGAACTCCTGGACCATCCTGACGAGCGCCTCGTAGATCGGCGAGTCGCCGTGCGGGTGGAACTTGCCCATGCAATCGCCCACCACGCGCGCACTTTTCTTGTACGGCCGATTCCAGTTGAGCCCGATCAGGTTCATCGTGTGCAGGACGCGGCGGTGAACCGGCTTGAGGCCGTCGCGGATGTCGGGAAGCGCCCGCCCGACGATCACGGACATGGCATAGTCGAGGTACGACTTCCGCATCTCCTCTTCGATCGGAACCGGCGTCTGGCGCTCAGGGCTCATGCGGGGCGGTCGGGCTCCTAGATGTCGAGGTTCACGACGTCGAGCGCATTCTTCTCGATGAACTCCCGGCGGGGCTCGACTGCATCGCCCATCAGCACTGTGAACATCTCGTCGGCACCGACGGCGTCCTCCATGGTGACCTTGAGAAGGGTGCGGGTCTCCGGGTTCATCGTCGTCTCCCAGAGCTGCTCCGGGTTCATCTCGCCCAGCCCTTTGTACCTCTGGACGTCGTCCACCTCGTCCTTGGCGGACGCCATGACCGTCCTCACCAACTCGTCCAGGGTCTTGGTTTGCGTTTCCTTGCCCGAGCTGTCCACGACCGTGCAGGGCCCCTTGTGCAGCGCCGCGATCTCCGCGTGGCCCTCAAAGAGCTGGGTATAGTCGGGAGACTTGAGCAAGTCGGGGCTGAATTGCACGGTCTGTGGCCCCTCGATGTGGATCGTCGTAGTGTCGCCGTTATCCCCACCCACGACGCGCCCCGACCAGCCGGGGATCTCATTAGCCACCTCCTGAACAGCCGCCGCGATCTCGGCATCGTGGACGCCGCGCTTGGTCGCCTTGAACTTCTTCCGGAGCAGCCCGTCCAGGATGGGACCCGGGACCCCGCGCCGGCAGAACTTGCCGAACAGCGTCCGGAACTCCAGCACCCTCTTGAGGGTCTCGAGGAGCGCCTCCTCGCGAAGCGGTTGGCTCTTTCCCGGCACCTTGACGCTCGCCTTCGCGACCCACTGCTGAAGCAGGAACTCCTCCATCTCCCGCTCACTCATCAGGTATTTCTCGGAGCGGCCCTTCTTAACCTTGAACAGAGGCGGCTGGCCGATGAAGAGGTGCCCCGCCTCGATCACCGACACCATGTGGCGGAAGAAGAACGTGAGCAGGAGGGTCCGGATGTGGGCGCCGTCCACGTCGGCATCGGTCATCAGAATGATCTTGTGGTAGCGGAGCTTGCTGACGTCGAATTCCTCGGGTCCGATCCCAGTTCCCATCGCCGAGATGAGCAGCCGGATTTCATTGTGGGACAGGACCTTGTCGTAGCGGGCTTTCTCGGCGTTGATGATCTTGCCGCGGAGCGGAAGGACAGCCTGCGTTTTCCGGTCCCGCCCCTGCTTGGCCGAGCCGCCAGCCGAATCCCCTTCGACCAGGAACAACTCGCGGAACTGCGGCTCGCGCTCCGAACAGTCGGCCAGCTTGGCCGAGAGCCCCTCATCGTCCCGGCCGCCCTTTCGCGTCAATTCCCTCGCCTTTCGGGCGGCTTCGCGGGCCTGCGCAGCGCGGACGCACTTGTCGGCGATCTTCCGCGCCGTTGTGGGATCCTCTTCAAAGGCTTCAGCCAGCCTGTCGTTGACGATCTGCTGGACCAGGCCCTTCACGTCGGTATTGCCGAGCTTCGCCTTCGTCTGGCCCTCGAACTGCGGATCGGGAATTCGCACCGACACGACGGCGGTCAGCCCCTCCCGGACGTCATCCCCGCTCACGTCCCCTTTGAAGGTCTTCAGATACCCCTGCGCCTTCGCATAGCTCGAGATCTGGCTGGTCAGCGCGGCGCGGAAACCGGTCAGATGCGTTCCGCCCTCGCGCGTGTTGATGTTGTTGGCGAACGAGAAGAGGCTCTCCTGGTACCCGTCGTTGTACTGCAGCGCCACCTCGACCTCGATGTCGCCCTTCTTCCCTTCGAAGAACAGCACCTTGGGATGGATGGGCGTCTTGTTCTGGTTGAGGTGCTTGATGAATTCGATGATGCCTCCCTTGTAGAGGAAGGTGTGGCTGCGCTCGTCGCGCTCGTCGGCAATGACGATCTTGAGTCCCTTGTTCAGGAAGGCCATCTCGCGCAGCCGATTCGAGAGCGTGTCGAAAGAGAAGGACGTCTCCTCGAAGATCTTCGGATCAGGCTTGAAGCGCACGATAGTGCCGTGCTTCGACGTCTTCTCCCCCGGCGTGAGCTCGCCCGTGGGCACTCCGGATTCGTAGCGCTGGGTCCAAACCTTCCCCTTCTGCCGGACCTCCACCTCGAGCCACTCCGAGAGCGCGTTGACCACCGAAGCGCCGACTCCGTGGAGCCCACCAGAGACTTTGTAGGCCGAGTGCTCGAATTTCCCGCCGGCATGGAGCTTGGTCAGGACCACCTCGACTCCCGATTGGCCTGTTTCGTGCGTGTCCACGGGAATGCCGCGTCCATTGTCGCCGACCGAGCAGGAGCCGTCCGAATGCAGGATGACCTTGATGCTGTCGCAGAAGCCGCCCATGGCCTCGTCCACGGCATTGTCGACCAGCTCGTAAACCAGATGGTGGAGGCCATACGCGCCGGTGTCGCCGATGTACATGGCCGGGCGCTTCCTGACCGCCTCGAGGCCTTCCAGGATCTTGATGTCCCGGGCAGAGTAGCCTTCGGGCATTACGCCGCTCCTCGCACGGTCGCCGGGTTCGTGTCCCTTACTTGCCCTCCCTTGACCTCCCACCACGCCGCCGTCCCGACATCGGGCAGGGCGGCATCGGCCGTGGTCAGAAACACTTGGCCAGCCCCCGCAATATGATCGAGCACGCGACTCTGGACCATCGGGTCCAGCTCGGATAGGGCATCGTCGAGGAGGAGCACCGGGCTGCTCCCTACGGCCTCCGCGACCGGGCCGGCCTCGGCCAGCCTGAGCGCCAGCGCCATGAGGCGCTGCTGGCCCCGCGATCCAAACGTTCGCAGGTCCCGGCCATCCACCTCGATCAACAGATCGTCCCGATGGGGCCCGCACAGGGTCTGCCCCCTCCGCATTTCGTCGACCAGACGGCTTTCGACCGCCTCGGCGAATCCCGATTCCGTTGGGTCCGGCCCGAGAGCGCAGTGGTACTCGAGGCGGACCTGTCCCTCTCCGGAGAGCTGCGGGTAGAGACGCGCCGCCTCGACCCCAAGGGCTGTCGCCGCGGTGCGCCGGCGGCTCAGCAGCTCGAGCCCGACTCGCACCAACTGCTCGTTCCACGGCGCGAGCCGCTCCCTGAGGGTGGCCACGTCGAGGCCGCCCTGGAGGAGGTGGTTACGGCGGGCCAGGATCTGGCGATAGCGGTTGAGAGCCGTCAAGTGAGCCAGGTAAAGCTTGCCCGCGAAGCCGTCCAGGAAATTACGGCGCGCCTGGGGCCCGTTGGTCAGGATTGCGAGATCCTGCCAGCCGAAAGGGATTGCCCGAGCCCAGGGGCAGCCCTCCCCGGAAACCGCCCAGGCGCCGTCTTCCCGCGGGCTCACCGTTCGCCGCAATGGGCGCGTGGTCTCCATCCGTCGGATCTGTCCCGTTACGACGGCGCCCGCCGCGTCCCAGTAGGGCAGCTCGGCGAGCTTAGCGCTTCGGAAGGAACGTCCGACCAGGAGAAATGCGATCCCCTCCAGGAGATTCGTTTTCCCCTGGGCGTTGGGGCCCGTCAGGATGTTGAGGCTTGTCGCTGGTATGAGGGAGAGGCTTCGGTAATTACGAAAATCGGCGAATTCTAGCCATTCAAGATGCACCGATTTTTGCTCCCATGAGATATCAAATCCTCATAGGCATAATAACACAGAGCGACCCCTCCTCCTCGAAGCTTTTGATCACTCCGGGGCTCAATCCGTCTTTCACCTCGAGAACAATCTGCTCGGCCGTCTGCGCGCCGAGCGCGTCCAGGACGTAGCGCGAATTGAACCCGATCGTGATCTCGTCCCCCGCGTACTGAACTTCCACCTGCTCCTCCGCCTCGCCAAAATCAGGACTGTACGCGGCCAACTTCAGCGTCCCCGGCGCGAGAACGAATTTCACGGGCTTCGTGCGCTCCTCCGAGAGCACCGAAACCCTCCTCAACGCGGCCGTCAGAGCATCGCGTAAAATCGTGATCCGATGCGGATGCGCGCGGGGCACGACCTGCTCGTAGTTCGGAAACGTGCCCTCGATCAGCCGCGCCATCAACAGGACATTCGGCATCCGCATCATGAACTGGTTTTCACTAATGACAACCTGGACATCCTCGCCCGAGCCCACGATCCGCGCGATTTCCTGGACCGCCTTCCGCGGGACGATCCCGGACACGCTTTGTCCCCCGGCCGGGAGTGGACGCACAGCCAGCGCCAACCGGTGCCCGTCCGTCGCCACAAGCCGCAACTCCTTCTCCTGCACCGCGAACAGCACGCCATTGAGGGCATAGCGGCTCTCGTCGTGGGAAATGGCGAAGGTGGTCTGGGCAAGCATGTCCCGCAGCATCTTGCCGTCCAGCGTGATCCAGTTCGCGGCCCCGCCATCGCCCACCGCAGGAAAATCCTCAGGCGTCAAGCCGACCAGCTTGTAGGAGACGCCCCCGCAGCGGAGAGCGACCCAGGCATTTTCCTGGACCTTGAGCGCCAGGGGGGCGGCCGGCAATTCCTTGACGATCTCCATCAGCTTCCGCGCCGAGATCGTGATGGCTCCAGGCGCGGCGACTTTGGCTGGCGCCGACACACGCACCCCAACCTCCAAATCCGTCGCAGTCATCCGCACCGTCTCCCCCTGGGCCTCCAGCAACACGTTGGCCAGGATGGGCAGCGTCTGTCTTGGCTCGACGATGTTGTGCACCATCTGGAGCCCTCGGAGGAAGGCATCGCGGTCCACATGGACTTCCATAAGAATCTCCGTGTTTAGGAAGGGTAAATCAGAGAACTCCGTCGTCGTAGCACGAGGCGGAGGTGTGGGTAAGGCGAGGAAGCAGAAAAATGGCGGTAGAGAGAGGAGTTGACCGCATCGTCGATGGGGACAGGGACGTGGACGGAGCGGCGGGAGCGGTGGATCACGAGTTGATGCTCTGGGTAAGCGAGTCGATCGTCTTCTTGAATTTGGGATCCTCGCGGAGCAATCCCTGGATTTTATCCACGGCGTGGAGCACGGTCGTGTGGTCCTTGCCGCCGAAGGCACGGCCGATCTCGGCCAGCGACTGGTGGGTGAGCTGGCGGGCCAGGAACATCGCGATCTGGCGCGGCAGGGCGACGGCCTTGGTCCGGTTCTTGGCGCGCATGTCGGAGGGCTTGATCCCGAAGAACTCCGAGGCCTTCCGCTGGATGTGCTCGACCGTGATGATCCGGTCTTCTTCCCCCCAGAGCTCGGACAGGACCTCTTGGGCCAAATCGACGCTCATCTCGCGGCCGGTCAGCGAGCAGAAGGCGATCATGCGGGTCAGCGAGCCCTCGATTTCGCGGATATTGGCCTTGATACGCGAGGCGATCAGGTAGGCGACGTCGTCCGGCAGGCGGACCCGCTCGATCTCGGCCTTTTTCTTGAGGATCGCCACGCGGGTCTCAAAATCCGGCGGCTGGATGTCGGCAATCAACCCCCACTCGAAACGGGAGCGAAGACGCTCCTCGATTTCGGGGATCTCCTTGGGGGCTGAGTCCGAGGACACGACGATTTGCTTCCGAGCCTCGTAGAGATCGTTGAACGTGTGGAAGAACTCTTCCTGGGTCCGCTCTTTGCCCGAGATGAACTGGACGTCGTCGATGAGCAGGAGGTCGATGGTGCGGTATTTAGCGCGGAATTCCGCGGTGCGATCGTACCGGATTGCGTTGATCAGATCGTTTGTGAACCGCTCCGAGGAGAGATAGAGCAGGCGCATCGAGGGATAGAGGCGCGCGATCTCATGCCCGACGGCGTGGAGGAGATGTGTCTTGCCCAAGCCGACCCCGCCATAGATGAAGAGCGGGTTGTACGCCTTGGAGGGCAACTCCGCGACCGCTTGGCAGGCGGCCTGGGCGAACTGATTGGAGTTGCCGACGACGAACGACTGGAAGGTGTATCGCGAAGAGAGTCCGGTCGGGAGCGCCGCGTGGGAAGGATCGCTTGTGGCAACGGGGGCGGCCGGTCGTTCGGGGTCTCGGTCGACGTCGATGAGCACGCGCGGATTTCCGCCGAGGACGTCACGGGCGGCAGTCTCCAAGGCTTGCACGTGGTGCTGCGCGAGCCAGTCACGAGCGAACTTGTTGGGCGCGAGGATTCGCACGAGATCGCCGTCGAGAGCCGCGAGACGGCAGGGGCGAAGCCAAGAGTCCAGCGCCGTTTCGGGGATCTTGCCCTTGAGCGCCTCGAGGAGGCGCTCCCACAAAGAGTTAAGCATTTCCAGCACCTTGAGCGTGGCCCCGCCAGGGAGTTACGCACAGAGTTATCCACAGGTGTGGATAACATTCAGCGCTTCGGCTGGGCTGGCTATTCGGGTCGGCACTGCGGTGGACCGGGTCGCAACCTGTCATCGTCTCAACCGACAACGAACGGGGAAGAGCTCGCCCCGCGTTTCGCTCCTCAGCAGAAGCGCCGGCCAGCCCGGGCTCGCTGCGCGGAGTGCGTGGGAGTGCGAACCTTACCATGCGCGAATCACCATCGCAAGAGGGTTGCGCGCCTTGACTTGCCCAAGGGCGGTCAGTAGACTACGGAGGTTCTCCGACCGAGAGGAGGAGTTCCTCCATGAAGCGGACATTTCAACCGAATGTGCGTCGCCGGAAGAAGACTCATGGCTTCCGCGAGCGGATGAAGACGCAAGGAGGGCGGAAGGTGCTCAAGCGGCGGCGCGCGAAGGGACGCAAGCGTCTCACCGTGTAGCCAGCGTGACCCGCCGCCGCGGCGTAGTGCTGTCGCTCCCCCGCCACGAACGACTCCGGCAAGCAGGTGACATCCAGGCGGTTTTCCAGCAGGGCAAACGGGAAGAGCAGCCGGGCTTCGTCCTGCTCTGGCGCGTCGGGGACGGAGAGCCCAAAGCGGGCTTTGCCGTCAGCCGGCAAGTACGGGGTGCAGTGAGCCGTAATCGCGCGCGGCGGCGTCTGCGAGAGGCCTACCGGCGCCATCGCGGGGCGATGCCCCGCGCCGTCAACATGGTCTTCGTGGCCCGTCCCGCCGCATTGAGCCGGGCGTTCAGCGAGCTGATGGGCGACATGCAGCGGGCGATTGCAGTCGTGGCGCGCGCGGCGCGGATCGACGCGTGAACGGCGTCGCCGGCCGGGCTGCGGCCTTCATCGTGCACGGCTATCAATTGCTGCTGCGGCCGCTTCTGCCGGCGGCGTGCCGGTTCGAGCCGAGCTGCTCGGAGTATGGGCGACAGGCCTTGAGCGCGCACGGCCTGCTGCGCGGAGGATGGCTCACCGCGAGGCGCATCGTCCGTTGCCATCCCTGGCATGCGGGCGGCTACGACCCGCCGCCGGCTAAAACGCAGAGATCGGAGAGTTCGGGAGCCTAATGGAGAAGCGGGCGATCTTGGCCGCCATGCTGATGGTGGCCGTTTTATTGATCTATCAGATCCTGTTCATCCAGCCGCCGGACACCAAACCGGTCGCGTCCCCTCCGCAGAAGACCGAGAGCCCCACACCGGGACCAGCGAGCTCATCTTCAGGACCCGCAGCGCCTGCGCCGGCGGCATCGGCGCCCAGCAGTGTCCCTCCCCTGCCCGCCAAAGGCGTCACTGCGGTCCCCGACCACGTGGTGTTGATCGAAACTCCGCTCTATCGGGCCGAGATTGCCAGCCTGGGGGGCCAGGTCAGGAAATGGGAGCTGAACTACCGGGGCCAGAAGCCGTTGGTTGCCACGGGATTGCTCGCATCACGCGGGCTCGAAGTCGTGCGGGCAGGCCAAGCGCCTCGTCCGCTCGCATTCGTTCTGTCCGCAGACTCGATCCAGTTGAGTAAAGAGCGGCCCCAGGGCGAGCTCCGAATGGTGGGCGAGGACGGATTTGGGCTGCGCATTACCCAAACGCTTCGCTTCCGGGCCGACAACTATGTGATCGAGCAGGACATCAAGGTCGAGAATCGCCACACCGTGCCCCAGAGCGCCCAGATCCTGAGCCCGTGGAGAGCGCCTATCGAGCCACCCAAGGACGTTACGGAGAAGTTTCAGGGGCAGCATCCCATTCGAGTCGTCCAGATGACCCAGGGTTCGGTGCAGCGCGAAGTCCTGGCGAAGATCGGGGATCGCGCCGGCGATGGCCAGTGGGTAGCGCTCGAGAGCGAGTGGTACCTGGCTGCGCTGATTCCGCGAAGCCCAGGCTTCCAGCTGGTGGAGGCCAAGCTGAGCGAGTCCAAGCCGGATCAGCCCAAGCCGGTTGAGCTGGCCCAGATCGCGCTGCGAGCGTCCCTGCCCCAGCTGCAGCCCGGCCAGGCGTGGGAGGGCCGCGCGGAGCTCTATCTCGGGCCCAAGGAGCATGATCGGCTCAAGGCCATAGGAGTGGGTCTCGAAAAGTCGATCTACTTCGGCGGCTTCCCCATGCCCCAGGCCTACGGCGGGCTGCCTATGGAATGGCTCGCTGTGCCTATCCTCTGGCTGCTGAATCTCTTCTTCACCTATACGCGCAACTATGGCGTGGCCATTATCCTGCTCACGATCATCACGAAGGTCGTGTTCTTCCCGCTGACGGTGAAGAGCATGACCTCGATGAAAGCCATGCAGGCGCTGCAGCCCCAGATCAACGCCCTTCGCTCCAAACACAAAAGCGACCCGCAGCGCCTGCAGCAGGAGACGATGGCGCTCTACCGTGAGCACAAGGTGAATCCGCTGGGCGGCTGCTTGCCGATGATCGTGCAGATTCCGATCTTCTACGCGCTCTATGTCGCCCTGTCAGTGGCCGTCGAAATGCAAAACGCGCCGTTCATTCACCTGGGCACGCTTCCAAATTGGTTCCCGTGGCTCGGCGGACAGTGCGTCTGGATCTGCGACCTAGCGGTTCACGATCCGACCTACGTCCTGCCCATCCTGATGGGCGTCTCGATGTTCATCCAGCAGAAGATGACGCCGGTCATGGGTGATCCGCGTCAGGCGAAGATGATGCTGTTCATGCCGGTGGTGTTTACGTTCATGTTCCTGAATCTGCCCTCAGGGCTCGTGCTCTACTGGACGCTTTCCAACGTGCTCCAGATCGCGCAGCAGAAGTACATGGAGCGGAGCGCCAAGATCAACAAGACGCCGGTTCGCTCCGGCAAGAAGGCGTGATCGAAGCGCTCGCGAATTCCCGCTCCGCCCTCTCCGACGACCTCTCTTCCATCCTCGCCGGCCACGCGGCCAGGTAGTGGTGGCTGGCGCTCAGCGCGATCCTCTTGCCCCGCTCGCCGAGGCCATCCGCGTCGTAACCGGGCGCGCTGCCTCTGCGGCGGAGCGCGAGCTGTTCTCCCGCTATCTCGACCTGCTACTCGTTTGGAACCGCACCCACCGTATGACCGCCCTCAGCTCGCCGGTAGAAATCGGGCGCGTTCTCTTTCAGGATTCTCTGCTGCTGCTTCCCCTGCTTCCTGGCGGCGGAATCAAGGTGGTGGACATCGGCGCTGGCACTGGAATTCCGGGAATCCCGCTGCGGATCGTCGAGCCGAGGATTCAGCTCACGCTGATTGAGGCCAAGAGAAAGCGGGTGTCTTTCCTCTCAGCTCTCAAGCGAGAACTGGCTCTCGCCGATCTCGAGATTCTCGAAGGGCGAGCGGAGGAGATTATCAAGCAACATCCTGATAAATTGGGTGTTTTTGATGTTGCCCTTTCCCGTGCTATTGCTCAGACCCAAGGCTTCCTGACAGCCGTGGCTAGCTATCTCAAGCCCAGTGGCGTTTTCATCGCTCCCGGACCTCCGAAGCCCGCGAAGCTGCCTTCCATGCCCGCCACTCTGGCCGCTCGCTGGGAAGTGGTTCCCTTCCCGACCCTCGGAGTGAGGAGGTCTTTCCTCATAGCCTCCAGAAATCCTTGAACTTTCTGGGAAAGCTAGGGTAATGTTCCACGTGGAACAGAGTTGATGTTTTGGGTGCCGTTCCACGTGGAACACGAGGAGGCTAAGTGGGCCGAACCATTGCGGTTGTCAATCAAAAGGGCGGAGTAGGAAAGACCACGACGGCAGTTAATGTAGCTGCTGGA
>Ga0207646_10003698_pt1 | contig 17074 bp, 17 predicted proteins | sample KBSK5502metaG_FD_184343 | JGI IMG/M metagenome (GOLD analysis project Ga0207646, IMG submission 184343) | Corn, switchgrass and miscanthus rhizosphere microbial communities from Kellogg Biological Station, Michigan, USA - KBS K5-50-2 metaG... | ecosystem: Host-associated > Plants > Roots >... | reverse complement strand
CAACGCGGTTTCGGCGACACGCCGTTCGAGCGCCCCGGCGTCGCCGGTATGCGACGAAACGCCACCGCCGTGCTCGCGAACCGTCGCCGGGCTCATCCATGATCGAAGTTCCCGCGCCGCAGCGCGCGCAGGCCGCCGCGATTCAGCAACGGCTCAAAGAAGGGCTCGGCAGAATCGATCCGCATCATCGCCTGCTCGGGCGGCCGGTGTCCTACCGAATCATCGACGGCACGATGCTCGAGATCACGTATCGAGATGTGCCGGGTATCGCGGAGGCGGAGGTGGTGGGTGTCAAGCGCCTGATCGGCGTCGATTGCTTCTGCACGGTCGCGCCCCAGACGGCGGAAACCGTGCTCGTGCGGTTCGTCGTCTCCCTCAAGTAGCCGTCGTCAACCGTATCACCGGGAGCTCGGGGGGGTTCCCCCACCGCGGGATCCACGCGCTGCCCACGCCCGCCGAGACATACAGCCAGCACTGCCCCACGTGCTTCAGCCCATGCAGGTATTTGCGGCCGAACTGCGACGGCGCCGTGATCGGCCCGAGGAGCGGCAGGTGCGCCTGGCCGTTGTGCGTGTGTCCCGCCAGCATCACGTCCACCCGCAGGCCTGCGGGCAGGTATTCGATGAGATCGGGATTGTGCGAGACGAGCACCCGCGGCACGTCCGGCGCCACGCCGGAGAACGCTTCGTCGGGTCGGACGGCCCCGTGGGTGAAGTCGTCCACGCCGCCCACCGCCAGCACCGCCGCTCCCCGACGGATGAGACGGTGCCGATTGTGGAGCAGCGTCGCGCCACTGCGCTCGACGGCGGCAGCGACCTGATCGGGGTCCACCCAGTGGTCGTGGTTCCCGAGCACGGCCACCACGCCGTCGCGCCCGCGGAAGAGCGCCAGGATCCGCTCGAGGCCCTCGATGTCGCTGCGGGCGTGGCTGACGAAATCGCCGCCCAGCACCACGAGGTCGGTGTCGAGCTCCCGCACCCGGTCGGCCATGCGCTCGAGCCACCACGCGGGCACGGCGGGCCCATGGTGCAGGTCGGTGACCAGCGCCAGGCGGTAGCCCACGAGCCCGGGGGGGAGGCCCGCGACGGGGACCGCGATGTCCGGCGTCTCGAGCCGGGCGCGTTCCCAGCGGATGAGCGGACGGGCCAACCGCTCGGCCACCCACCCGAGTGGTACCTTGGTGACGCGCTCGAATAGCGGCGAACGCCGCTCCCGCGCGGGCGGGTAACGGCGGGGATGGAGGAACAGCCCGATCACTTCGCCGCGATGCGCGCGACGACGTCGTACATGAAATGCACCCCGAACGCGAGGTCGTCGAGGCTCACCCGCTCATCGTTGCCGTGCACGCCGCGCGACTCGGCTTGACTCAGAGGGAACGGCGACACGCCGTAGCTCACGATGCCCAGCCGGCGGAAGTAGTGGCTGTCCGTGAAACCGGTGAGGGGAGGCGTGGTGACGAGCGCGTCCGGCGTGCGCTCGCGCGCCGCGGCGACGATGGCGCGAAACAGTTCCGTCTCGCTCGAGCTCTCGGTGGCGGGCCAGTTTGGACCTTGTGGAGTGATCTCCACGCTCGAGTCACCCACCACCCGTATCAGGTCGCCGAGGAACGCCTGTGGGTCCTGGCCCGGGAGGAGCCGGACGTCCAGCGCGGCGCGCGCCAGCGGCGGAATGACGTTCGTCTTGTCGCTGCCCTGCAGTCCCGTGATCGAGATGGTGTTGCGGAGCAGCGCGTTGTACGTGAGATCGCCCGTGAGGAAGCGAACCGCGGCCGAGTCGCGCAGCGCCGCGCGCACGTCCGCCAGCGCCGCCCGCCGCCCTTGGTCCGTCTCGAGGGTGGATAGATCGCGGAAGTAGCGCTCGACTGCCGGAGTCACGACCAGCGGGGTCTGATACGCGGCAATGCGAGACAAGGCTCGCACCAACCGATGCACGGGGTTGTCCGGGGTGGGCCGCGACCCGTGGCCCGGGGTGCCGTGCGCGGTCACGTTCAGCCAGAAAGGTGACTTCTCTGTCGTTCCCACGCCGTAGTACTCGACCCGCCCGCTCCCATCCGTGCGGATCGTGCCGCCCTCGGTGAGGAGGAACTCGGCGTCCTGCACGAGGTCGCGGTGATGCTCGACGAACCAGCCCGCACCCACACCACCGCCGATCTCTTCGTCGGCCGTCGCGAGGAAGATTACATCGCGCTTAAGCGGCACACCGGCTCGCCTGAGCGTCAGCACGGCCATGAGCTGCGCGATCGCCTCGCCCTTCATGTCGAGCGCGCCGCGTCCCCAGAGGTAGCCGTCCTGCACGGCCCCGCTGAACGGGTCGACCTTCCAGTACTCCGGGCTCGCGAGCACCACGTCCATGTGGTTGAGTAAGATGAGCGGCCGCGCGCTGCCGTCTCCCCTGAGACGGACATAGAGGTTCGCTTTCCCGGGTCGGGGCTCGAACACCTGAGCGTCGATCCCTTCGCGCGCGAGCACGGCCTTCAGCCACTGCGCCGTTTGGAGCTCGTTGCCGGGCGGATTGGTGGTGTTGATCGCAACGTACTGCGACAACAGCGCCGCCGCTTCCCCGCCGACGGCACGCCATTGGGCGTCCGTGCGCGGCACGTCCGGCTCAGCCAGCCGGGGTGGCAAGAGCACGGGTTGAGAGGAAGGACCGAACAGCCCGGGCTGGGGAGGCGCTGCCGCGCGAGGCGGACGCGCACAAGCGACCACCAGGGTCAGCGCGAGGAGTGGAACGAAACGCAAACGACCTCCGGTGGGAACGGGGAACCGCAAGCTACGAGTCTGCAGCGCGCGGGGGGAGCCCCCCGCCCCGGCCCCCGCCCCCCCGGCCCTGGGATCAGTGCACCGTGATGGTCGCCTGACCCGTTTTGCCTTCGCTCGTCGCCTGCAGCAGCGCGCTCCCCACCCGCCGCCCGCGTCCCACTACGGCGGTTCCGTATGAGAATTCAATCACGAAGGCCGAGTCGGTCGAAAACCACGAGACCGGCCGGCCGGTCAAGACGTTACCCACCGAGTCGCGCAGGAAGACCGTGAAGCTCGCGCTGTCGCCAACCGCGAGATTGGCGCTCGCTGGTTGCACCGTCACAGTCGCCACAGAGGCTGGTGTCCCCGTCACTTGGATCGTGAGCGAGTCGCTCAGCGTATCGCTCGTTGCGATGATGGTGGCGAAACCGGGCTGGCGCCCGGTGGCGGAGGCAGTGTCACCGATGCCCAGCACCTCAGCGACCGCTGGGTCACTGCTCGTCCACGACACGGACGGGTTGGGGACCGGAGCGCCATTCGCGCCTCCCACCGCGGCAAACAAGGTGATCCTGCCCCCCACGCCCACCGACGTTGGTCCGGTGATCTGCAAGAAGGCGCCGCCGGCGCCCGCCTCGGTGAGTGATACCGGCAGGTTCGTGGTGTCGCCTGCCACGATCTCCACGGCAGGGGTGATCGACGCCGCCAGGAAGGGGTAGTCGGGCTGCTCCACGCGGACGATGTACGTGCCGGAGCCCAGAAAGGCGACCCGATAGAATCCTGCAGCGTCGCTCCGCCCCGTGGCCACCAGGTACCACGTGGAGGCCGACCGGTTAGGGTCGCCACCATACACGCTGACGTTCGCGTTGGCGATCGGTTGCGTGGTGCCGCTGTGGTTGCTCGTAACGGTGCCAGCGAGGGTTCCACTGAATTCCTTGTGCACCGCCCGCAACCAGGGGATCAGCGTGAACGTGCCGGTGCTGTCGTAGTAGTTGTAGAGGAAGCTCCGCCCGACGTCCCAGTCGATAACGATCTCGACTTGGCTCGCGTCGGTGATCAACGCGAGCGGCTCCTCCACCTGCGCGTGCAGCGCGATGAGGCCGCTTCCCGGGAACGGCCAATTGACCCGCGCGTCGGACCCATTTTTCCACCGCACGGACGATGCATTGGCGTCGATGATGACCCGGATGGCGCGGTACAACCTGCCCGACAGCTGGCCCTCCCCCAGGAGCGCCGTCGTACCCTGCTGGAGCGACAGCAGGTCGAACACCTTCCCCGGCTGGGCGATCGTCTCCCAACCCGCGTCGCCGGTCGTGTCGGGGTTCGTGCTGGCGGCGACACTCACCACATAGACATTCACGCTTGCTACAGAGTCGTAGGGGAAGGGCGCATCGGTGAGCAGCACCTTCGCGACCGGCTTCTGGCTCGTGGACGGCGCGTTCGACCCAGGATCGTCCTGGTAGCACCCGCCTCCGGCGAGCAGCAAAATGCCGAGGAGGGACAAGGCGAGGCGTCTGGACATCGTTCGCTCCTTGGGGGACGGCAGGCCTCCGCCCAAGATACCCCTGCTCCCCTGGCCGAGGTCACACCCGCGGGGTAGTGTGACGCAGGGATCCTCTCAATGGGTATACACAGCGTGGGGACGAGCGACGCCGCCCTGGTGCGCCGTGTGCAAACCGGCGACACCGGTGCTTACGCCGATCTCGTCGCGCGGTATCGCGATCGCCTGGGCCGGTATGCGCTGCACATGCTCGGAAATCGGGAGGACGCGGAAGAGGTGCTGCAGGACGCCTTCGTCCGCGCCTATCGCTCGCTCGCGCGCTGCGACGATCCCGAGCGCTTCGGCGCGTGGCTGTACGGCATTCTGGTGAACCGGTGCCGCACGGCGGGCGCGCGCGCCGCGCGCCGGGCGCGCCGCTTCGTGCACGACCCGGCCGCGCTCGAGACCGCGCCCCTGGCGGGACCGGACGGGCGGGCCGAGTGGGACGACACGGTCCGGTGGGCGCTGGCGCGGCTCCCGTCCGAGTCGCGTGAGGCGTTCCTCCTCAAGCACGTCGAGGAGCTCGAGTACGAGGACATGGCACGGCTCACCGGCGCGGGCATCTCCGCGTTGAAGATGCGTGTGAAGCGGGCGCGGGAGCAGCTCCAGGCGATGCTGAAGGAGGCCGAGCGTGTTTGATCCGGTGGACGATCTGATCGAGCGCATCGCGCGGCATCTTCGGCGGCCCGTGCAGATCGACCCGGCCCTCGACGGACGGGTCATGCGCGAGATCACCGCGCTCCCGACGCCCGGCGGCGCCACGGCCCTGGGGAAGGCATGGCGCTGGCTCAGACGCCCCCACCAGCTCACCCTGACGCCGCTCGGCGGGCTCGCGGCGGCCGCCGCCCTCGCTGTCGTCGTCTTCCTCTCCCGGATGGACCGCACCCCGTCCCCTGCCCCGCGAGCGGAGTCGCGCGTCTTTCAGTTCGTCCTCGTAGCTCCCCGCGCGACGCGCATATCGCTCGTCGGGGACTTCAACGACTGGGACGCGACCCGCACGCCGATGCGCCGGGCCGGAAGCGAAGCGCTGTGGACCGCGGTGGTGCCGCTCGCCCCGGGTCGCTATCACTACGCCTTCCTAGTGGATGGCTCGCGCTGGCTAGCCGACCCCTCGGCGCCCGTGGCCCGCGATGAAGACTACGGCGCACCCAGCTCTGTGGTCACGGTGGGAGCAGGAGGGGGAGACTCATGACCCGCGCTTTCATCCGTATGGCGGTCCCGCTGCTCGCGGCGATGCTGGTCGCAGGACATGCGGCCGCGCAGCAGATCGATCCGCGCCTCGAGCGGCTCGACGCCACCACGCGCCCGACTGTTGCGGCGGTCATCGATTCGGCGCGCACTGCCATGCTCCCCACGGAGCCACTCGTGCAGCGCGCGCTCGAGGGCGCGACGAAGCGGGCCTCGGGGGAGATGATCGTCGCCGCCGTGCGGCGTCTCGCCGTGGACCTGGGGCACGCCCGCGAGTCGCTCGGGTCAACAGCCTCGGGAGCCGAGCTCACCGCCGGCGCTGCCGCGCTGCGCGCCGGGGCGTCCCAGACGATCCTCACAGAGCTGCGGCGAACTCGGCGAGAGCCCCTTACTGTGCCGCTCGCCGTGCTTGCCGATCTGGTGTCCAGCGGAGTCCCCGTGGACAGCGCGGCTGCCGCCGTCCTCTCTCTCGCGAAACGGGCCAGGGACGGGGACCTTATAGAGTTCCGGCGTGCGGTCGAGCGTGATATCGCGCTCGGGGCGCCTCCCGCGGCTGCCACCGCCGCGGCTGCGACGGCGACGGCGCAGAGCGTCGACGTGAACGCGGGGGCCCGCCAGCAGCGCCCCGGCCGCCCCTAACTCCGTGCGGCCAGCGGCGGCCGCGCGACATGTCTGGACCGCGTTCCTCGCCGCGGCAACCTCCCTCGTCGGCGTTCGTGCCCCCGCTGCCCAGACCACCGGGACCATCGACGTCGGCGTCTCCACCGTACGCTACGACGGCTTCCTTCCATCCGGCGCCGGGTCCCTCACCCCGGCCCTCACCTGGGCGGGGACCGGCGCGGCGGTCACAGCGCGCGGTACCTACCTCCGCTTCGAAAGCGGTCGCCGGAGTCTGCAGGGACTCGTCGCGGCGTCGCTCTTCACGCCGCCCAGCCTGCTCCCACAGCGCTGGCGCGGCGAGCTCTCCCTCTCGGGGGGCGGGAGCAGCTACGCCGATTTCGCGAGCTTCTGGCACGCGACCGGTGAAGCCCGGCTGCATTTCGTCGCGGCAGGCCGGGGCGCGTGGATCGGCGGGACCGGCGGACGCACCTCGTACGGCGGCGCCCCCCGCCCCGTCGCGGTCGTTGGCGTCGGCCTGTGGGCGCGGCGCGCCCAAGTAACGGTCGCTGCGTCCGCCACTCGATCGTTCGTCGGAGACACGACGTATAGCGACCTGGCGTCGACCATCCACGCGAGCGCGGGCCGCTTTGAGCTCGACGCGTCGCTCGCGGCGAGGGTGTCGAGCCGCGGCGCCGGCCACGGCGTGCACGGCGAGGCAAGCGCCACATTCACGCTGGGAGAGCGCGCGGCCCTCTTCGTATCAGGCGGCCGTTATCCGACCGATCCGGTCAGCGGCAGTGTGGCCGGGCGGTACGCGAGCGCAGGGCTGCGCCTGCGAACGGCCCTGCCCCGACCACGCGCCATCCGCGATCCTCAGCCGCTCATGCGGTCGCCTGCCAACGGCGACGGTGGGGCAAGCTTCAGCGCACGACTCGAAGTCCGGCTGGCGCCCGACGGTACCGGCCGAGTCGTCGTTCACGCGCCCGCCGCGGCGACGGTGGAAGTAGCAGGTGATTTCACCGACTGGCAGCCGGTCGTGCTCCTCCGGACGGGCGAGGACGTGTGGGAAAGCGAGCTGCACATTTCGAGCGGCGTGCACCGGGTCAACGTGCGGATCGACGGGGGGCGGTGGATCGCACCGGCCGGGACGACGCGCGCCGAGGATGAGTTCGGCGGCGAAGTGGGGATCGTCGCTGTGCCCTAACCTCGCCCGCCGGCGAGTGCCGCTGCCTCAGGCCGCCGGCGCAACGCCAGCATGGCCCACACGCCGCACGCCGGCCCGACCGCCAGGAGGCTCATGCTCCAGCGCCACCCCACCCGGGCCGCCACCGATGGTAACAAATAGATCGTCAGACAGGTCAGGAGGAACCCCAAGCTCGTCTGGAGCGTGAGGGCGGTCCCGACGAGCTCACGCGGGGCCAGCTCGCTCACCGCGGCGGAGAACTGCGCCGAATCCGCGACCACGGTGATGCCCCAGACCAGCAGCAGCGGGACCAGGACGGCGAGCGGGCGCCCGAACGCGATGCCTGCCGCCAGCGCGCACGAGCCCGACAGCGTCATCGCCACGCTCGTGATCAGCGTGCGACCCCAGCGATCACCGTACTTCCCGCCCAGCCAGCACCCCAGGGCGCCGCTTCCGACCACCCCGAACGTGATGAGCGCCGGCGCGCCGCTCGGTGTCGGATCGCCACCGGTGCGGGCCTGTTCGCTCGCCGCGACGAACGCGGCCAACCACGTCCACATCGCGTACAGCTCCCACATGTGCCCCAGGTAGCCAAGGTTCGCGAGCGACACGGCACGGTTCGCAAGGAGTCCTGGCGCCGCCCGCCAGCTGAACGGGGGCGCCGGTGCCGCGAACGGGCCATCGTGCGGCACGAGCAGGACCAGGAGCCCGCCGACGAACGCCGCCGCCGCCGCGATGATGAGCACGGGCCGCCAGGACTCGACCGGGACCGCCCAGCGAACGAGATGGGGAAGCGCCGAGCCCAGCGTCAACGCGCCGACCAGGATCCCGATCGCGAGTCCCCGGCCCTCGCGATACCACCCGGCCACGATCTTCATGCCCGGCGGATACACGCCCGCCAGCGCCGCGCCGGTGACCATCCGCAGCGCGATCCCCGTTCCGGGGCCAGGCGCGAAGGCCACGCCGAGGGTCGCGAGACCGGCGAGGCACGCGCACGCCGCGACCAGCCGGCGGGCGGACCAGCGGTCGGAAAGCGTGAGGAGCGCCGATACGAGCGCCCCCGCGACGAAGCCGAGCTGCACCGAGATCGTAAGCCACGCCGCGCCCGCGGTATTGAGGCGCCATAGATGCGAGAGCGCAGGGGTGACGGCGGACGCGGAAAACCACGGTGCCATGGCCGCGAGCTGCGACGCCGCGAGCACGGCAAGCACCCGGCGTGCGTTCACAGACCGGTCGGGTGGTCCAGAAACGTCCAAGGCAGGTGGAACCGGACGTGGAGGTGCTCGGCCAGCGCCTTGACACCCACGGTCTCGGTGGCGTAGTGCCCCGCGTAAAAGACGTTCAGCTTCAGCTCTTCGGCGTCGAAAAACGTGTGGTGGGGACCTTCGCCCGTGACGAAGGTGTCTAGGCCTGCGGCTGCAGCCTGCGCGATCATCGAACCCGCCGCCCCCGTCACGACCCCCACCCGGCTCACGCGCGCCGGGCCGAACGCCATCAGGCGCGGCGCGCTACCGGTGAGGGCGGCGAGCTGACGCTGGAAGGCGTCGCGAGAAACGTCGACCTCTCCCCACCGGCCGATCCGCACGTCGTATTCCTCGCCAAATTCGCCGCGCAGCGAAACGCCGAGCTGCCTGGCGAGCACCGCATTGTTGCCGACCTCGGGATGCAGATCGAGTGGAAGATGGGCACTGTAAAGTGCGATGTTCTTCGCGATGAGACCCGCGACCCGCCGATGCGCGCGCCCCGTGAGCGGCTGAAGCCCACCCCAGAACAGGCCGTGGTGCACGAGCAGGAAGTCCGCCCCCTGCTCCGCCGCCATGCGCACGGTGGCTTCGCACAGATCGACGGTCGCCGCGACACGGCTCACTGTCCCCGCGTTGGCCACCTGAAGCCCGTTGACCGCATGGGGAGCGTCGGGCACTGCGGCGATTCGGAGGTAGTCATCCAGGTACGAGACCAGTGTGGTGAGCTCCATCGAGCCTGTCACCTCTGGCAGTATAGAGACATTATCTCACCAGATTATCGACAGTGACGCGAGATTCCCACACCACGAGGTCATTTAAAGCGCTACGCCATATAGAGATAAACAATCCACACGCGGAAGCCCGAGCGTGTGGATATCTAGCAGACCTAGTAGGACCGCTCTGCCCCCGCCTTCTCGACGGTCTCGGCTTCGAGCGCGCCTTCGCCCATGCGCACGACGCCGTTGATCTCGCCTCCCTCCTGGACCAACAGCCGTTTCGCCACGACGTCGCCATGCACGACGCTGGTGGACTGGATCTCGATGCGCTCGTCGGCGCGGATACTGCCCCGCACTTCCCCACCGATGATGGCCTCGCGCGAGATCACGTCTCCTTCCACCTCACCGCCCTTCCCGACGAGCACCTGCCGGCCAGCGCGCACGGTACCCACTACCGTGCCTTCGATCTTCACGACGCCGTCGGCGGTGATGTCGCCCACCACGCGCATCCCGGTTCCGATGATGGACAGTCCGGCTTCCGAGTCCAGCGGGCCCTGCCCCTTCTCGGTGAACATCGCCATTTCAGTTCTCCTGTTTCACGACCGTGAGGGGATCGAGCGACTTTCCCTCGCGGCGGATTTCGAAGTGGAGGTGCGGCGCCGTGGATCGCCCGGAGTTTCCGGAAAGGGCGATCACCTGCCCCGCCTGCACCGAGTCGCCTTCGCGCACCAGGAGGCGCGAGGCATGCCCATACATGGTTTCATACCCGCTCGAGTGCCGCAAGAGCACGAACAGCCCGTAGGCCGGGTCGGTGCCGGCCGCTTCGACCACCCCGCCACCGGCGGCGCGCACCGGCGTGCCGGCGGACACGGCGATGTCGATGCCGGGATGCGACTCGGCGACATCACCTGGCCGCACCTGACCCCGGGTGACGAAGCCCGCAACGTCGAGCGGCCAGTGCGTCGGCTCCGCCGGACCGGGCTCGTAGCGCAGCGGTGCCGACGGAGGACGGGCGCGTACCGCGACCGCCCGCACGAGGTCCCCGATCGGTGCCGCTCCCCTTTCCCGCGGGGCCCTCACGCCCAGCATCGTGCGCAGCTCCTGGTAGTTCGCCTCGGCCCGGTTCAGCGCCGCGGCGAGCTGTTGCACACGGCTGTTCTCCTCCTCGAGGCGCGCCACCTGGCGCTCCAATCCGGGTACGCGGGCGGCCGCGCGACCGATCGGTCCGGCGAAGGCGAAGAACAGCACGACCAGCAGACCGACCACGAGCGCGCCCCACTTCCCTGCCTCGAATGCCCACACCGGGACGCGGTATTGTCGAGAGGCGAGGTCTCCATCGGTGTGGACGACGATGGTGACGCGACGATCTTTCCTCTTCTTCATCCGTCGAACGGCGCGCCGAGGATCAGCTCCAGTAGCCGCGCGAGATCGTCGTTGGAATAGAAGTTAAGGTGAATCTGTCCCTTGCCCTTGGCGCGGAGCGTCACCCGCACGTCGGTACCGAGGCGGCGGCGCAAGGCGTCCTCGATGCGACGCACTTCGGGCGCCTGTCCCATTCCCTTCTTGAGGCGCGGGCGCCGGACGGGCGCTCGGCCGCCGCGCACCCGGTCCTCCACCTCGCGCACCGAGAGGCCGAGGTCCACCGCCTCCTTGGCGAGCGACGTCGCCACCCGCCCGTCCTCGAGCGCGAGCAGCGCGCGCGCGTGGCCGACCGAGAGCCCGCCTTCGTGGAGCAGGGCGAGCACCGCCGCCGGGAGCTTCAGCAGGCGGAGCGCATTGGCGACGGTGGAGCGGTCGCGACCCACCGCGTCCGCGACGTCCTGCTGCGTCAGGCTGAATTCCGCGAGGAGGCGCTCATAGCCGCGCGCCTCGTCCACGGGCGAGAGGTCGTCCCGCTGCAGGTTCTCGACCAGCGCGAGCGTCAGGGCGGTCCGGTCGTCCACTTCGCGCTTCACGGCGGGGATCTTCTCCCAACCGAGCGCCTGACACGCCCGCAGCCGTCGCTCGCCGGCGATCAGCTCGAAGGCGCCGTTGCCGCCGGAGACGGGGCGCACCACGACGGGCTGCAACAAACCGGCCTTGCGGATGGACGCCTGGAGCTCTTCGAGCGCCGCAGGGTCGACGTCGCGGCGCGGCTGGTAGGGGTTGGGGCGGATGTCGGCGATCGCCAGCTCTACGAGACTCCCCTCGCGCTCGGCTTCCTCGCGCGTGGGCCCCAGCAGGGCTTCGAGGCCCCGGCCGAGACGACGGCGACCTGCGATGGTTTCCGTCATGCGGGCACCTCCGGCAGCGGTTCAGCGGCGGGCGGGGCAGGGGGGGAGGAGGGCACGGCGCTGTGCTCCACGCGCCGGATCAACTCCTGCGCCACCGCCAGGTAGCTCTTCGCGCCCACCGACTGCACATCGTACAACAGGATCGGCTTGCCAAAACTGGGCGCCTCGGCGAGGCGCACGTTGCGAGGGATCGTAATTCCGAACACCTGCGAGCCGAAATACTCCTTCGCCTCGTCGGCCACCTGCCTCGAGAGATTGAGCCGCGCGTCGTACATCGTGAGCAGCACGCCGTCGATCGCGAGCGCGGAATTGAAGTTCCGCTGCACGAGCTTGACGGTATTGAGGAGCTGCGAGAGACCCTCGAGCGCGTAGTACTCGCACTGGATCGGAATCAGCACGCTGTCGGCTGCCGTCAGCATGTTGAGTGTGAGGAGGCCGAGCGAGGGCGGACAATCGATCACCACGTACTGATACTGCTCGCGGAAATCCCGCAGCGCGCGCCGCATCATCGTCTCGCGCGCCTGCTTGTTGACGAGCTCCACCTCCGCACCGACCAGGTCCTGCGTGGCCGGAATGACGTCGAGGTAGGGGAAGTGCACGTGGCTGAACCGCGCGTCGGCGAGGGAACGGCCATCGAGCAACGCGTCGTACAACGAGTGGCGGATGCGGTCGCGCTCGATCCCGACACCGCTCGTCGAGTTCGCCTGCGGATCCGCGTCGACGAGCAGCGTCTTGCGCTCCGCGGTGGCGAGCGACGCGGCGAGGTTCACCGCCGTCGTCGTCTTTCCGACGCCGCCCTTCTGGTTGGCGATTGCGATGACGCGCGACATCTCTAAGTTGTTATATACAAATAGGTTATATTGTTACAGTGCCCTGAGGGTCTCAATATATGGTCTTGGTACCCCCGACGTAAAGAGTGAGTTTCACGTGAAACCGCTCCCTAGTTTCACGTGAAACATCGGCTTGGGGAGCTGTAAAACTACGCGACCCGTCGGCGCCAGCGGGCCGTCTCGACTACGAGATTGTGCAGATCGCTCGGCGACACGCCGGGAATGCGCGCCGCCTGGGCGAGGGACGTCGGTCGAATCCGATCGAGCTTCTGCCGCGCTTCGGTCGCCAGGCTCTTGAACTCGACGTAAGGAAGGTCTGCCGGCAGCGCAAACGACGCGAGCTCGGCCAACCGTGCCGCTGCCTCCCGCTCGCGCGCGAGATATCCATCGTACTTCAGCTCGATCCCGGCGCTCGCCACTGCAGCGTCGTCGGCCGTCACCATCACGCCCGCCGCCTCGAGCAGCGCGCGTAGTGAGACGCCCGGCCGCCTAGCCACGCTCGCGACCCGCTCGGGCTCGCCCAGACTCGTGCCCGTATCCGCGAGCGCGGCGGCAGCGGCGCCCGGGGTGATCGTGGTAGCGCGCGCCACCCGCAGCAGCTCCTCTTCTTCCTCGAAACGACGGGCCGCCAACCGCCGCTCCGCCACCGAGAGCAACCCGAGGCGCTCGGCGAGCGGCGCCAGCCGCCGCAGCGCGTTGTCCTGCCGGAGCAGCAGCCGGAACTCTGATCGCGATGTGAACAGCCGATACGGCTCGTCCACGCCACGGGTCACCAGGTCGTCCACAAGGACGCCGATGTAGGCATCGTCCCGCCCCAGGATCACCGGCTCCGCGCCACGGATCCGGCGCACGGCGTTGATCCCGGCCACGACACCTTGGCCGGCCGCTTCCTCGTAACCAGTCGTCCCGTTGATTTGCCCGGCGAAGAACAGGTGCTCGACCGCCTTCGTCTCGAGCCACGGCGTGAGCTGGGTGGGGGGATAATAGTCGTACTCGATCGCATAACCCGGCCTGGTCATGGTGGCGCGCTCGAGACCCGGCACGGCGCGTAAGAACTCGAGCTGCACAGGGACGGGCAGGGAAGTGGACAGCCCGTTCACGTACAGCTCGTGTGTGTCGAGTCCCTCGGGTTCGAGGAACACCTGGTGGCGCTTGGCGTCGGGGAACTTTACGATCTTGTCTTCGACGGATGGACAGTAGCGCGGCCCCCGCCCGCTGATCGCTCCGCCATACAGCGCCGATTCCCCGAGATGCGCTCGGATGATCTCCTTCACCTCTTCCCCGGCCCACGTGATCCAGCACGGCAACTGACGCGGCAGCTCGGCGTGATCATAGAAGGAGAAGCGGTAGGCGGTGCCGTCTCCGTCCTGCCGCTCGACCCTGGACCAATCGACGGTACGGCCGTCCACTCGCGGCGGCGTGCCGGTCTTGAAGCGCGACACTGTAAGTCCAAGTGTGTCAATATGTTGTGCGATATCGACGGCCGGCTGATCGCCGGCGCGACCGGCCGGGATTTGGGTGTCGGTGCCGAGGTGGATGCGGCCGCGGAGGAATGTGCCGGCGGTGAGCACCACGGCGCGCGCGCGCAAGCTGCGCCCGTCGGCCGTCACGACTCCTGACACGCGCGCGCCGTCCGTGAGCAGGCGGGTGACCATTCCCTGGGTGAGCTCGATGTCGGGAAACCCCTCGAGCAGCGACCGCACCGCGCGGCGGTACAGCGTGCGATCACACTGGGCTCGCGGCGCCCAGACGGCGGGGCCCTTGGAACGATTGAGCATCCGGAACTGGATCGTCGCGCGATCCGTCGCCCGCCCCATGATGCCGCCGAGCGCATCGATCTCGCGTACCACCGTGCCCTTCGCAATCCCGCCGATGGCGGGATTGCAGGACATGGCACCGATGGTGTCGAGGTTCGAAGTAAGAAGGAGGACCTTCGCACCGGATCGGGCCGCCATGACAGACGCTTCGGTACCGGCGTGGCCGGCGCCGACGACGATCAGGTCATAGTCATACGACATGCGGGAAAAGCTAGTCCCGCAGGATGCGCAAAAGCTAGACGCACAGACGCACCGCGGAAAACAGTCAACGGGGTTTAGGCCGATCTGCTGCCTGGCTGATCTTCCGGAGCAAACCGAATAGGGTCTTGCTCGTCTCCGTGGCGAGTGCTTCGAGGCGCCCGAACTCGGCGGGCTGGAGGTAGCCGACGTCGCGCGCAATGGCCAGCGCCGACTGGACCTCTGCCAGTGATCCCCACGCGGTATCGAGGAACTTCCGGTAGTCGCGAGTCCCCTTCCGCGTCGTGCCCTCTGCGATGTTCAGCGGGATGCTGTAACACGCCCGGCGCAGCTGGTCAGCCAGCGCCAACTGCTCGAAGTCCGGGAACCGATTGGCTGCCTTGGCGCACTCGACCGCCAGTCGTTGGGCGTGCTGCCAGGCTTTGAGGGTGTGGTGGATAGGCACGGCATCAGGGTAACCGTACCGTCGCGAGGGCAACCAACCGTTATTACGCGGTGACTGTCCTATTCACGCAAACCTGTTTCCCGCTGCGCGTCTGTGCGGCTAGCTCTTGCCGGACCTAGGCTGTCTTGATCCAGCGGACCAGCTCCCTGAGGCTCGGCCTTTTCCCCGTCATGAGGATCCCGACCCTGTATATCCTCGCCGCGATCCACGTGACGGCGACGATCGACAGCGCGAGGATTCCGAGCGACAGCGCGATCTCGTAGCTCGGCAGGTTCCCGGCCGCCCAGCGTACCGGCATCGCGATCGGTGCGCTGAACGGCACCAGGGACAGCGTGACCGAGAATGCCGACGCGGGATCGTTCAGCATTCCGAACATGCTGACGAACGACAACACCAGCAGCCAGGAGACAGGTTGCTGCGCCTGCCTCGCCTCCTGCTCGCTCGACGACATAGCGCCCACGGCGGCGAACATCGCCGAGTACAGGAAGAACCCGCCGAGGAAATACGTGATGAACACGGCGGCGGTAGCGCCGCTGACGTGCGGCACCTGGAAAACCGGATCGGGCTCTCCCAGGTCGCCGGCGCTCAGGAAGCCCGGCCGGTGGGCGAGCAAGATCCTGGCGGATACACCCCAGATGAGGAATTGGAGGATCGACACCGCCCCGACGCCGAGCACTTTGCCGAGCATCAGTTGAAACGGGCGCAGTGACGAGACGAGCACTTCCACGATCCGCGTCGTCTTCTCCTCGAGCACGGAGCTCATCACGTTGATGCCGTAGAGCAGAATGGCCGTGTACAAAATGATGCCCATGAAATAGGCGAGGGAGAAAGACTGCGCCGCGGTCTCGCCGGTGGTCTTCCCACCCGCGATCTTTTTGGTCTCGAGCCGGACGGCGATGCGCGCCTGGGCCACGATCCGCGGATCGACCCCTTCGCGTTCCAACCGCACTGCGCTCACGACCTCGCCGATGGTCCGCTGGAGCGCGCCGACGGTCGCAAACCCCGAAACGTTGGACCCGCGGTACTCCGCTTTGCCCGAATCCACGGCCGCATCGGTCAGAATCAGAAAGCCGCCGAGCCGCTTCTGCTCCACTTCGGCGGTGAGCGAATCGACGACTTCACCACCCGCTGACACGCGCACGGCGCGAAACACCCGGCGGTCGTTGAGGAGCTGGGTGATTCGGGCGCCCACCGATCCCGTCGTGGCATCCACCACCACGATCTGCCGGATGCCGCCACCGCCCGCGAGGACCGTCGGCAGCACGAACACGGCGGCGAAGAACAGCGGGCCCAACAGCGCCATGATCCAGAACCACCGCGTCCGGATCCGTTCGACAAACTCGCGCCGGATCACCGCCCAGATCTTACGCACGGACGGCCTCCGGCCCCACCAGGTCGATGAAGATCTTGTTCAATGACGCCTCTTGCAGCTCGAACTTCGACAGCCGCGCGCCCGACGTCACCAGTCGCTGGAGGATCTCCTGGGGGTCGGCGCCGGACGCGAGCTCCAGCTCGGCATATTGACCGTAGTCATCGACCTTGCTCACAAGGCCTTTGTCTGCAAACACTTGCGCTGCCGCCCCGAGGCTGCCGTCGAACCCGATGACGAGATGGTGTCCACCATGTGTCCGCTTGATATCGCCAAGCGCGCCGTCCACGAGCTTCCGCCCCCGCGCGATGATGCACAGCTGCTCGCACAGCTTTTCGGCCTGCTCCATGATGTGAGTCGAGAACAGGATCGTCTTCCCGCGGCTGCGCAGGTCGAGCACCGTGTCCTTCATGACCTGCGTGTTCACCGGATCGAGACCCGAGAACGGCTCGTCGAGAATCATGAGGTCCGGGTCGTGGAGCATCGTCGAGATGAACTGGACCTTCTGTTGCATCCCCTTCGAGAGCTCGTCGACGCGGCGCAGTCGCCATTGGGTGAGGCCCAGTCGCTCGAGCCATGCCTCGGCCCGCTGGCGCGCCCGCCGCCGGTCGATGCCTTTCATCTCGCCCAGGAAGACGAGCACGTCGAGCACCCGCATCTTGCGGTACAGGCCGCGCTCCTCCGGGAGATAGCCGATCCGCTCCGAGTGGACGCGGCCGCCGCCGGGCTCTCCGAACACCCGCACGGCGCCGCCGTCGGGCTCCAGAATGTCCATGATCATGCGGATCGTCGTCGTTTTCCCGGCGCCGTTCGGCCCGAGCAGGCCGTAGATCACGCCACGCGGCACGGAAAGCGACAGCTCATCAACGGCGGTGTGACCGGCGAAGCGCTTGCTGACCCGGTCGAGGATCAGTATCGGGGCAGGAGAGGAGGAGG
>Ga0207646_10003697_pt1 | contig 17078 bp, 22 predicted proteins | sample KBSK5502metaG_FD_184343 | JGI IMG/M metagenome (GOLD analysis project Ga0207646, IMG submission 184343) | Corn, switchgrass and miscanthus rhizosphere microbial communities from Kellogg Biological Station, Michigan, USA - KBS K5-50-2 metaG... | ecosystem: Host-associated > Plants > Roots >... | reverse complement strand
TCTTCAGGCGGGACGAGCTGGGCGCTTGTCCGTATGATGACGCTGCAGAGAGCGTGCTCAGCTATGCCGACTACGCGTGGCGGCTGATCACGCGGGGTCCGATGGGCGCCCGCGCCCCGGCTGCCGCCGGGGCCACGGCTCCGCGGATCCGATGAGACCGGCAGGTTCCCCGCCCTTGGGGAAGGCGGGGGACCTGCCATTCAGCACTGACTTGCTGGACACGCGCTGCGATTAGGCGAGCTGGCCCGGACACATGAGTGATCTTGATTCAGTGGATAAGTGCAATCCAGCATGCCTCCTGCCACGTGCCCGCGGACAGTGTCAGCCAGGCCAGCCTCAACCGCCGCGAGCAGAGTCCACCTCTCGCGCGGCGCGTCTGGCAGCAGGTGCTTCAGCAAATCGGCCATGGTTCGAGGACTTGACAGCGCGTCAGCACCATAGGCTGGGTCGGACACAATGCGCCGCAGCGATTCTCGTGCGTCAGTCCCATGCTCAAATGACGTATTCGTCATCCGATTGCCTCCGCCGGGCATCCTGGCGGCCATTCGCCACATTGGTCCTTGGCGGAAATCTTACGGTGGGCGAGCCGACGTGCCGTGGCCGCTCGTCGATCAGGGCAGCGTCCGTGGCAGCCGCCGCCGTCAACAGGCACCTCCGCCGTCAATCAGGCAGCGGCGTCGGGAGTGACCTGAGGGCGCCGCGCTCAGCGCGGCCCAGATCGCCAGGCTGCTCGTCGTAGGCGGCTGACCCGCACCGTGAGCCCGCGCTTTGAGCACACGCCCGCCGGCCGGCAACCTCACGAGGGCGAGCTGTGGCACGTTAGTCGGTTGTGAGCCTTCCACCGTTCGACCGTCTGGTGACTGACTACGGCCAGGTCGTGCTGCGCGTCTGCCGGGCGGTGCTGCCCCTGCAGGACGCCGAGGACGCCGCGGCCGACGCCTTTCTCGCGGCGCTTGAGGCCTACCCGAGGCTGCGGCCGGACAGCGACGGCAAGGCATGGCTGGTCACCATTGCCCACCGCAAGGCCGTGGACATCGTGCGCCGCCGGTCACGAAACGGCGTGCCGGTGGCTGAGCTCCCCGAGCCCTCGGGTGCCGCCGCACGCGCCGCGGAGCCCACCATGCCCGACGAGCAGCTCTGGATCGCGGTCAGGGAGCTGCCCACCAAGCAGCGGCACGCGGTGGCATACCACTACGTGGCGGACCTGGCTTACGCGGACGTCGCGGCCATCATGGGCACCAGCGAGGCCGCCGCCCGCCGTAACGCTGCCGACGGCATCAGGGCGCTGCGGCGCAGTTACCCGGCTGCGTCCGGCTCTGTGCCCCGATTCAGCCGAACAAGGAGATGACATGAACAACCTCGAACGCCTCCTCGCAGGACCAGCGACCGCGGCCGACCCTGGCGTGCAGCGGCTCCGTGCCGCACTGGCCAGCCGCGCCCAAGATCAGGATCTTCTCGACGTCGCCTACCGGACGGTAGACACGCCCATTGGCCAGCTGCTGCTCGCCGCGACCCCGGCTGGCCTGGTCCGCGTGGCCTACGCCCGTCAGGGCCATGATGCGGTGCTGACCGCGCTGGCAAGCCAGATCAGCCCGAGAGTCCTGTTCGCCCCGCGACGCTTGGATGATGCGGCGCGGCAGTTCGACGACTACTTCGCCGGCCACCGCCGGGCTTTTGACCTAGCCGTCGATCTGCGGCTTGCGCACGGGTTCCGCCGCACCGTGCTCGAGCATCTGCCTGACGTGGGCTACGGCCGCACGGTCAGCTACGGCGAGCTCGCCGCCCAGGTAGGTAGCCCTGGTGCGGCACGGGCGGTCGGATCAGCGTGCGCTACTAATCCTCTCCCGCTGGTCGTCCCATGCCACCGGGTCGTGCTGAGCGATGGCTCTCCGGGCGGTTACGTCGGCGGGCCCGAGATCAAGCGCGTGCTGCTGGATCTGGAGCACACCCCGCAGGGCTGATGTCGGACCTCACGCGCCGGGCCGCCAGCACGTTAGCCGGGCAGAGAGCCAGGCACCAACTCCGAGGAGAAGACTCGTGAAGCGCGTACTCAAGCCCAAGATGCTGTACTTCGGCACGCCGGTCGTGCTGGTCAGCTCGCTGAACGGCGACGGGTCCACGAACGTGGCGCCTATGTCGTCGGCCTGGTGGGTCGGCGAGACGGCGATGCTCGGGCTGAGCGTCAACTCGCAGACCGTCCGCAATCTTGAGCAGCGACCATTGTGCGTACTGAACCTCGCGGACGAGGCCATGGTCGACGCCGTTGACCGGCTTGCCCTGCTGACCGGGCGGCCTGACGTACCCGAGTACAAGCGCGCCAGGGGCTACACGTACGAGCCGGACAAGTTCGCCGCCACTGGCCTCACGCCGGCGCCATTGGGTGCCGGCCTGCCGTGCGGTGTCGCCGAGAGCCCGATCCAGATGCTGGGCCGGGTGCAGGCCATCCACCAGATCGATGGGCCAGACAGCGGGCTGCGGGCACTGGAGGTTTCCGTGATGCGCACCCACGTCGACGACAGCCTCATTATGCCCAACCATCCCACCTACATCGATCCGCTGCGCTGGAACCCGCTGTTCATGAAGTTCACCGAGTACTTCGCCAGCGCGACGCTGACCAGGCCTTCGTCACTGGCGCGCGGCTGGAGCATGCCGCCGCTGCCGGGGCCCCACGCGGTCGCCGCGATGAGCGCGAGCGAGTAGATCGATGCGCCAGCGCGAATGACAGACGAGAGGTCGCTTACCCTGCTGACGGCGGCCCGGCGGCTGGGGTCCACGGGCGCAGCCTCGGCCGCCAGCCAGGGACGGCACTCCTGTACTGTTCGTACTCCGCGCCGAACCGCCTGGTGAGTGCGGGCTCCTCATACCAGGTCGCGAACGCCCACATCAGGGCGGCGACCGGCACCGCGTAGACAACAAGCACCAGCCGGCCGAACAGCACCGCCTGGCCGAGGATCGCCGCTACCACCGCGATGTACATGGGGTTGCGCACGTACCGGTACAGCCCGCCGACGACGAGGTGCTCGGTCGGTGCGACCGGCGCAGGTGTACCCAGGCCCTCGACCACGAACCTGGCGAACGCCTGTACCAGCACCACCCCGCCTGCCAGCACCAGCGCGCCGCCGAGCACCCTGGCAGGAGGCCACCAGCTGGTGCCGTGCCAGCCGGTCAGCCACCACGGCACCAGTCCGGCCACCGTGCCCGGCGCTAGCGCCATGAACACCGAACTGCCCACCGCTGCCACCCACGGGCGCATGCGGCCAGTATCCGCGCCGCGCCCTCGGGTCGTCCAGGCCTGCCTGGGTCCGGCCGCAACTTCCATTCCGGGCTGCGCGGTCTGCGGCCGAACGCTCGGGATGCGGAATCGGGCGCCCCCGGCCGGCACCAGTCAGAAGGTGATCGTTAAAACACTGTCGCTTGAGCGAAGATAGTCAGTAACAGCGATCACTTGCTCGACCCTGTAGGGGAGCAATGCCAGCTTTGGCCGGAGGTCCTGACGTCGCCGCCGCGTTCGCCGAATTGGCGGAGACGCTGGCCGACGAGCTGGATATCGAGAAATACCTGGCCGTACTATGCCGGCATTGTGTCCGGCTCGTCGGCGCCGAGAGCGCCGCGATCGTCTATGCGGCGGGCCATCGCGCTGACCTATCTGGGGTCGCCGCATCGGATCACCGCGGCCGGGATCTGGCACATGGCTCGCTCAGCGAGGCGAACGGCCCGTGGCGCGAAGCCGTCCGCTCCGGCCAGCTCATCACGGTCGCTGACCTGCCAGGTCAAAGACGGCGCTGGCCATTGTTCACGGCGATGGCCGTGCGGGCGGGTTTCACCACCATCACACTGGTTCCCTTCGGCCCGCAGGCCGGCCGGGCGGGCGCGCTCGCGCTTCTCGGCCGCACGGAGCCAGATGTGCCCGGCACCCGGCTCGCTCTGGCCCTGGCCGACGCCGCGGCGGCAGGCCTCGCCCTCAGCGCTGAACTGCGGCGGCAGGAGACCGCAATCACGCAGCTGCAGTCGGCCCTCGCCAGCCGGGTCGTGATCGAGCAGGCAAAGGGCATCCTGGCTGAGCGGTGGAAGGTCACGCCGGATGAAGCGTTCAGCTCGCTGCGACGGCAGGCCCGCACGAATCAGCAGGCCCTAGCCCATTTTGCGCGCGCAATTATCACCGGGACCGCAGACCTGGCCAGGCCAGATCCTGTGCAGCCGACGCGGCGGCCAGCGGCGGCCAGCGACAACGACGAACCCCTGCTGTCGTCATAGCGACAGCAGGGGTTCACGTTGCCCTTTTGTCAGCGCGGAGAGGCTCGCGCCCCATGTCCTCGCCCGGTCTTCCTCGCCAGGCTCGAGGGTGTTCTGCCTGGTCACGATGAAGCTCTCTGGATCGGCGACAACCTCGTACCCGTGATGCCGGAGCGCGCGGCTGATTCCCTTGGACGCGCGGCCCGTAACAGCGGCGGGCCCCGGCATCCGCGTGTCGAAGGCGGCTGCCCTGCCACCGACTTTGGCTTTGCCAAGCGCGTCCAGCCATTCGCGCAGACCTCCGGCCACTGCGTCCGGTTCCAGGACGAGGCCGCTGTCCGCCTCCTCGGCCATCTTCGCCGCGCCTTGCCGGGTCGACGCGCGGGTCATGCCGTGCACATGCGTCGGGCCGCCTATCACGAGCAGGTCGGCGCCTTTAATCTGGTCCGGACCCGCCTGCGCCACGGGGACCACCGAGACGACGCAGCCATCGACAAGCCCGGTCCCGATCGCGTCGGCGATCTGACGGGTGTTGCCGAACATCGATTCATAGACGACTACAGCCCGCATGACCGTACCCCTTCCTTGAAATGCCCTTATTTTGGCTTCAACAATTCCCCCGGCGCGGGTGTCGCCGGCAGGGGCCAAGGTCACTCGTAGGCGCGACGTAAGACCAAGCTGCCGGGATAGCTCTGCCGGGATAGCTTGGTCTGGCCATGGTTGCCATCGCATCGCTTTGTGTGTTCTGCGGCTCGTCGACACCGTCCGACGCCCGCTACCGCGACACCGCCAGGGCCCTGGGCGCGCTGGTCGCGAGCACGGGCATCGAACTGGTTTATGGCGGTGGTCGGGTCGGACTCATGGGGGCGATCGCCGATGCGGCGCTGGCCGCTGGCGGCCGGGTTGTCGGCGTCATCCCGACCGGCCTGTTCAGCCGCGAGGTAGCCCATACCGAGCTCACCGAACTGCACGAGGTGGGCTCGATGCACGAGCGCAAGCAGCTCATGTACGACCTGGCCGACGGCTTCGTCGCGCTGCCAGGCGGCCTCGGCACGCTGGAGGAGCTCGCCGAGGTGACGACCTGGTCCCAGCTCGGACTGCACGCCAAGCCGGTCGTCCTGCTCGACGTCGACGGATTCTGGGATCCGCTGGTGGCCCAGCTTGACCGGATGGTGGCGGTCGGCCTGCTCAAGCCGTCGAACCGCATGCTTATCCAGCGGGCCGGCTCGCCGGAGGACGCCATGGCGGCACTTGCCAGCGCCCGTCCGCCCCGTGAGGAGAAGTGGATCACTCCCGGAGAGCGGTAACCGCGCCGATAAGGTAACCGTTAATCCGAAGTCGCACTGCCCGGGCGACCGAACTACAGTCAGCATCGGGTGAGTGCGGCCAGGAAGGCCGGAATGCCAGGAAGGCCGGGAAGGCCGGGGAGGTGAACGGGTGAGCGGCAGGCTGAGGGGCCGGGACCAGGACGCCGGAAACGGCCACGGCAAGCCAGGAGCTCCTCGGGCCGAGCGGGACGAGGCCGCGGAGGTGCTCCGGGCCGTGTGGTCTGCGACCGGTCAGACCGCCGCCGACCTAGACGAGCTGTTCGGAACGGCTAAATCTTGCAAGAACATGCGGGATGTCGGTTTCGACGGGCTCGCGGATACTAGCGGGGACCTGCGGGCGGCGTGGCGGGCGACTCTGGCGCGAGAAGGCAAGCTCAGCGACCGGTCGGGCAGCGTCGCCGATCTGGTCTTCGGCTCAGCCGAGCGCGGCCACCAGTAACCGGCCGGCCCCTTGATGGACCGCCCGGAGAACGTTGGTGAACTGGCCGACACGCTGCGCCAGGGCGGTTACCTCGCGGACCGCGGACTCGCGACCGCGCTGTTCGTGGCGATCAGGATGCATCGTCCTGTGCTGCTTGAAGGCGAGGTCGGCGTCGGGAAGACCGAGGTGGCGAAGGTGCTGGCGGCGGTCTTCGGGCGCAGGCTGATCAGGCTGCAATGCTACGAGGGCATCGAGGTCAGCCAGGCCCTCTATGAATGGGATTACGCCCGGCAGATGCTGCACATCAGGGCGCTGTCTGAGCGGCAGATCGCGGACTCCGACGCGGTGGACAAGCTCTTCGGGCCGAAGTTCCTGCTCGAGCGGCCGCTGCTCGAAGCGGTCAGGGCCGGCGAGCGGGCCGTGCTGCTGATCGACGAGGTCGACCGCGCGGATGACGAGTTCGAGGCATTCCTGCTCGAGGTGCTGTCTGATTTCCAGATCAGCATCCCGGAGATCGGCACGATCAAAGCGGACAGCCCGCCGATCGTGATTCTCACCTCGAACCGCACCAGGGAACTTCACGACGCCCTGAAACGGCGTTGCCTGTACCACTGGATCGGATATCCACCCCCGGACCGGGAGACGGAGATCGTGCTGCTGAAGGAACCAGGCGTCGGTGCGGCGCTCACGCGTAAGGTGGTCGCGGCCGTGAACCGGCTCCGCGAACTCGACCTCGCCAAGCCGCCGGGCGTTGCCGAGACGATCGACTGGGCGCGAACCCTGCATTTCCTCGGCGAGACCGACCTCAGCCAGGCGGCGGCCAGCGACACGCTGGGCGCGGTCGTGAAGGAGCGCGACGACCTCGAGCTTGTCCGCGACAACCTCGCTGACATCACCTCAGGTGGCTGAGAACTCCGGTGGCTGAGAACTCCGGTTGGCTGAGAACTCCGGTGGCTGAGCGCGACCCGATCATCCGCCTGCTGGTCAGGTTCGGCAGCGAGCTGCGCGCTGCGGGGCTAGCTGTCGGCTCGGGCGACATCATGAGCTACTGCGCGGCGATGACCGAGTTGGACCCGGCTGACCTCGCCGACCTGTACTGGGCGGGCCGCACCGTCCTGGTTTGCAGGCGGGACGACATCGGCGTCTACGACCGGGTGTTCAGGCGGTTCTTCCTGGGTGACGACGACCAGGCCGCCGAGCTGCTGCAGCTCAATGCCGCGGCAGCTAGCCGGGTGAGCCAGGCCGCGCTGGTGCTCCCGGCCGCCGAACCGGAGCCCGGCGAGCGGAGCGAGGAGGCCGTGGCTGGTCTGATGGCATCGGACGTCCAAACCCTGCGGCACAGGTCGTTCGCTGCCTGCACCCCCGACGAACTGGCCGCCGTCCGGCGGATCATGGCGCGCATCCGGCTGACCCGGCCCCTTCGGCGCACCAGGCGCACCGCGCCCGCGCGCCGCGGGTCCGCACCCGACCTGCGCCGGATGGTGCGGCGGTCCATGCGCATGCATGGTGAGCCAGCCGAACTCTGCTGGCGGGCGCGCAAGGCTCGCCCGCGACCGCTGATCCTGATCCTCGACGTGTCTGGGTCGATGGCCGACTACTCACGCAACCTGCTCCAGTTCGCCTATTCGGCGAGACGGGCAGCGGCCAGAGTCGAGGTGTTCTGCTTCGGCACCCGGCTGACGAGGATCACCAGGGAGCTCGACCACCGCCGGCCAGACGACGCGTTGGCAAAGGCGGCGCGGACGGTTTTCGACTGGGAAGGCGGGACGAGGATCGGCGCCTCGCTCGAGTCGTTCGTACGGGAGTGGGGCCGTCGCGGGCTCTGCCGCGGCGGCGTCGTCGCGATCTGTTCCGACGGCCTGGATCGCGGCGACCCCGCCACGCTGGCCGCGGCGATGGAGCGGCTGTCGCGGCTGAGCTACCGAATCATCTGGCTGAATCCGCACAAGGGCACCGATCCGGCCTTCCGCCCCAGCACGCTGGGCATGATGGTCGCCGCGCCGCACATCGACCTGCTGCTGTCCGGTCATGACCTTGCCAGCCTGGAAGAACTCGCGACGCTGCTTCCCTCGATCAACTGACCGGGAGGCGACCTAGAATTCCTCCCGACGCCAGCAGCGAGCACGAGGACGCCAGAGACCGATGATCCGGATTGGCTCCGCGGCCGGCTACCCCTTTGACGGCCCGAGACTGCTCGCGGGCTGGACGCCGCCGACGAGCGCGGCCGTCTTCGCGATCTTGTACCGGCCCGACGCGGACACCAGGCCAGGCCGGTACGCGGTCAGTTACGTGGGGCACGGCGACGACCTGTCAGCCGAGCACTTCCCGTTCAAGCACCCGCGCTCGCCGTGCTGGGTGCGCCGGGCCGGCGACCGGTGGAAGGTCTACATCGCGACCTACGAGGTCCCTGGCGGCTCTGCGCACCGCGAGCAGATCGTCCGTGAGCTGGTCGCGGTCTACCGTCCTGGCTGCAACTCGCAGCAGTACGACCAGGCGTGGAAAGACGAATGGATCGGCGACTACACCGCCCCGACCACGAACTCGGTGACCAGGCGCGGTCCCGACCAGGCCTGACCAGCAGTGCTGTCGTCGTCTCGCCGGCTAGGGGAACCGGGCCACGGCCCGGCGGTAGGCGGCGTCCTTGGTCGGCTTGCCCTCCAGGCTCCATGAGTTCTTCCTGTTGATGTCGAACCAGACCAGGCCGGCCAGGTGCCAGCGCCATATCCCGGCGAAGAGGTTCTTTATCTGCGCGACCTCGTGGGCTCCGTCGCCCACCCCTGTCTCGGCCAGGTAGATCGGCTTGCGAGTCAGCCGCCTGATGTCCCGCAATTGGTAGCTGAAGACCTGGTTGAAGTTCAGGCCGGTGCCGAGGTAACCGTCGATGCCGATCCAGTCGACGTACTTGTTGCCCGGGTACCACATGCCAGCCGGGTGCGCGGTCTTGCCGGGCTTGTACTGGGAGTACTGGTGCGTCGGGTCCCAGGACCAGATGACATTCCTAACCCGCTCGGCAGCGAAGACGTCGTGGAAGTGCCGCCACGCCGCGATGAATACCGACGGCCGAGTCCAGGGCAGCCCCCAGCGGTACCACCAGCCGTTCATCTCGTGGCCCAAGGACAGGACGACGTGGCAGCGGAACGCCTTGACCTGCCTGGCGTAGCTTGCGATGTAGCTGTCGTACGCCCCGGATGCGAGCCGCGCCATGCTGATCGTGCGCGGGTTGAGCTGGATGAGCGGCAGGGCGCCGAGGGAAACTATCTGCTGCGCCTCCGCGCTGTTGAACGGGCCGGGGAACCGGTTGTAAAACTCAACGAGCCGCAGCCGGGCACCGGTGTCATGCTGGAACGAGGCTACGTTGGCCGCGAAGTGCCCGTTTGTCGCGATTCCGGCGAACGGCTCGGGGATCTTGCCCTCGCAGGGGGCGTTCACATGCGGGTACGGCCTGGCCGATGGACGCGGAGTTGGCGACCGGCTTGGTGTCTGCCGCGTCGCGCTGGTGCCTGGATCTGTCGTGCCGTGTGCATGACGCCACGCGATCACCACGAGCGGGATGGCTACGAGCAGGCCAGCGACGATCGCGATGGCCTTGTCTCTCACGGGAAACTCGCCACCAGCTTGCGGTACTCGGCCACCGCGGCCTTCCTGCCCTGAAGCTCCCACTTCTGTTTCGCGTTCTGGTCGAACCAGATCAGCCCCTTGATGTGGTTGCGACTGATACCGGCGAACAGATCGTCCATCTGCCGGATCTCGTAGGGGTTATGACCGGCAGGGACGTTCGCGGCCACGCCGGTTTCGGCCAGGTAGACCGGCTTCGAGCCGGCCACGCTCGCGATGCTGGCCAGCTGATGGGCGAATACCTCCTTGAAGTTCTGGCCAGGATTCAGGTAGCCGTCGAGGCCGACCCAGTCGACATAGCGGTCACCCGGGTACCACTCACTCGCCAACGATGCTGTCTTCCCGGCCTTGAACTCGGCGTACTGGTGCGACGGGTCCCAGGACCAGATGACGTTCGTGGCACCTTCGGCCGCGAAGATGTCGTGGATGTGCCGCCAGGCCGCGATGAAGACCGACGGCTGCGTCCAGGGCAGGCCCCAGTGGTACCACCAGCCGTTCATCTCGTGACCGAAGGAGAGCACCACGTGGCACGTGAAAGCCTTCACCGCCCTGGCGTAGTTCTTGATGTCGGCGTCGTAGCGCCCAGCCGCTACGTCAGTCATCGTGGCTTTGCGCGGGTTCAGCTGGATCAGCGGCAGCGCGCCAAGCTTCGTGGCCTGCAGCGCCTCAGCGGCCTGGAACGGACCAGGAAAAGGGTTGTAAAACTCCACCACCCTGATCCGCGCGCCGGTCATCTGATGAAAGGCGGTGGCGTGCTGAGCGATGGCATTGTTCACCGCGATCCCGGTGAACGGCATGGGGATCTTGCCGCTGCATGCGTTTTCGAACGCGGTCAGGGTCGGACCCGGGCCCTTCCCTGGCGGCGGGCTTGGCGCCGACGATGGGAGCGGCGGAAGATTCAGCGCCGGGATCTCGGTGTGATGCGTCTTCACGAGCAGCGCGCCAACGGCGAGCGCCACGACGAGCGGCATGGCGAATGCCGTGAGGATCTTCAGCCACATGCTGCTAGCACCCCCACCGGAGGCCGGTTATGTCTCTTCCCCGCCTGCCCGGGCTGCTGCGAGCTGCGGTGGTTCCTCAGGTTCCAGACCCTGGTCATCTGAGTCCTGGTCCCCGTTCTTATCGCGAGCTCGTATTGCTTGCTGTCGTTGAGCAACCGCACCAAGGCCTGTTCGTAGCTGCTTTGCTCGGTCCTAAGCACGATCACGGAAAAATACCCTGAGCAGATCCGCTGCTGCATCTGCACGACCTGGTACGGGCTCTGCACGACTACCGACCTGACCCACATATGGGACGGGATCTCAGGCAGGTAGTACTGCTCCATCGCGGTGGTGCTGTCGTCGAGTACGAAGGTGTTCTGCACGTAGTTCTGCCGGATCGCTGCCACCACCGCCGCTGCGTTGGCGGCCCCAGGACCGCGGAATTGGACCCGTTCGACCCTGCCGACGACCAGCATCGTGATGACCGTGAGCACGGCCGCGCTAGTGGCGACCACCTTTCCCCAGTGCCGCTGGCGGCCGAGCCACTGCCGCCATGCACCAAGCGCGTACCCCGCGCCAAGCGCGGCGAACGGGAGCCCGAAGCCCATGTTCTCGTCCAGTGACGGCAATTGATGAACCCTGGCCTGTTCCATTGGGGCGATGAGCGCCGCAAGAACCAGCAGGCACAGGAAGGCGGTAGCCGTCAGCGGCATCTTCTTGACAATGCTGACCCACACGCCGGCGAGTGCGATCAGCACGATCAGCCCGATCATCAGGAACGCGTGCGCCAGCACGCTCAGCGACGAGCTCGGCTCGCCGAACTGAGGCGATCCGTAGATGGTCGTGACGAGCGCGCCGGTGGCGAAGTCGGGGCCCCCGATGAGCAGGATTCCGAAATCCACGACCGCCACGGTCGCCAGTACCGATGTGGCCAGGAAGATCGCCTGGGCCCGGCCTTTGCTCCAGCCGTACAGGATGATCGTGGCCACGATGACCGGATCCCACGCCACGGTCGAATATTTCGCCGCGTTCGCTCCGGCCAGCACGAGCGGGCAGATCAGCAGCCAGCGGATGCCGCCGTCGCGCATCCGCACTGCCGCGTACAAGGCCAGGACCAGCAGGAACAGAGCCAACGGATCGAAGGTCGCCGCTGCGCCGAGGTGAACGGCGATGCCGCAGACCGCGAAAAGCAGTGCCGCGAGAATGCCGGGAATCTGCCCGAACAGCCGGTCGCCGATCAGGTAGATCAACACCGTCGACCCGAGCATGAAGATCAGCGAGACCAGCCTGGCGGCGATCAGGCCGCCCGCAGAGTCGAACACGGCGGCGACCGGCGGGTAGAGCAGCGGGGTGCCGGGGAACGAGGCAGCGTAAGACATCAGGTGCGACCAGCCCGTGTGACTCGCACTCAGGTACATCGCCTCGTCCGTGTAGGCGGCCGTCCGCCACATCCACGGCAGAGTCAGCGTGGCCTGAGCCGCCAGGACTGACCATAGTGCCCAGGCCTCAGCGATCCGTTCCCTCACGCAGCGGCTTCCCTGGAACTCACCGTCCCGGCCCTTGCGGTGCCGTCAGCCGGGCTGTACACCAGCTCCGCGCCCTTTTGCCTGGTGGTCCAGCCCTGCTTAAGCAGCGTCAGGGTGCCCCAGAGGCGCAGGAACCTAGCCAGTACGATAGCCGACCACACGGCGGAAATCGGACGAATGAGAACGAGACCTAGGCGATCTGCCAGGCTCTCGTCGCTACGCTTGAAGCACAGGGTGCGCAGGCCATTGGGAAGCGACAGGATCAGCGCGGCCAGGAGTGTGTGGACCAGCACAGGCTCGCCGCGCGGCCACGTGCCGATGAGCAGCCCGATCAGCGCAACGGACGTCATGAAGCCCTGGATCCCGGTGACGGTGACCCACCAGCAGTAGGAGAGCACGGGGCGGTATTTGATCCGCCAGAAGTTACGGACCGCCCGGCCGCGCGCCCACCTGAGCCGCTGGCGCAGGTGATGACTGTACGTCTCCGGCCACATGGTGAGCCCGACGGCGGTCAGTTGCTGCACCGACTTGCCCCGGCTGCTCGCGCACAGCGCGAGCAGCGAGTCGTCACCGAGGACCACCCGGCGTCCGAAGAACACCTCGTCCCGGTAGACAGGCAGGAACTCGTGGATGAGGGACGCCCGGTACAGCGCATACGGACCCCGGTTGGTGTACATGTCGCCAGCCACCGACCAGGCCGCGCCGATCACGGCCTGGGCGTACAGCTGAAGGCAGCACTGCAGCCTGGTCAGAAAGTTGTGGTACGCGTTGAAGCCCATCTCGATCCCGGCGACCGACATGACCTCGCGTCTCTGAAAGGGTTTCAGGCCCTCCTCAATGGCGCGGTGCTCCAGGGTCGTATCGGAGTCGACCGTGATGAAGATGTCGGTCTCGTACACCCGCTCGAACACGTACGAGTGAGCCCGGCGCTTGCCCTGGTTACTCTGCCGGGTCCAGCGGATCTCGGTGCCGTTGGACCAGGTGCCCGCCCAGTAGCTCGCGACCTGCGAGTAGTCGGTCTTAGAGCCATCGTCGACGACCCAGATCAGCTGCGCCGGCCTCGTCTGGTTCATCATCGCGTACAGGCACCGGTCAAGCAGCGCGGGATCCTCGTTGTAGACCGGCACCGCGACCGTTACATGGAGCTGATCCAGGTACCTGAAGCCCTCCGGGGACGCCGTGGCTGGCTTGTCGAACCAGGAGAGCACGTAGCTGATCGCGCGGAACGCCGCGCCAGGGGCTGCGCACGCGAGCAGCGCAAGCGACTGCCAGCCTAGGTGGTAAGAGACCCAACCAGCGACCACGATGCTGGTAAGGAAGAGCCCCCTGGCTTCCTTACGGTCGAAGACGATCGTTGGGATGTCGTAGTAGTCGCTCAGGGCTCCCGGAGTGACTTGTTCTTCCGCCAGAACAGGCGGACTAGTAGTACGAAGGTCACGGTAATAGTGGCTGAGACCGCGGCTGCGATCTCGATGCCAGCCCGCACCGCGGGATTCATAGCTCGCGTCCCTCCCGATCCCATCTGGCTCAGCCAGGTCGAAGAGCTCGCGGAGCCCGGCCGCCTGATCGTCTGGATGAGGCGGACGCCGACCGGTAGCCCTATGCCCACCTGGCACCGGCCAGTCCTCCTTCGCGTCCCGGTATGCCGTTCGTATACGCCGCTCACGAAGTTCGCCCCGTGGCACGCCGCGCGAGCCCGGCCTCTGGTTGTTAGGTGCCAGCGCGGGGGAATACTACCTCGTACATACTCATATCCGGGCAAGATTGCGTAGCTTAGAACAGCGCGCCGCGCGAGGCGCAGTTGCTTACGTTAACGTAGCGGCTACGCCCATAGAGCCTTTATAGCGAGATTCGCCCAGCACGCAGGCGCAACGCGCTGGCCGCAGCGGCTGAAAGACAAATTCGCCACTCGACCAGGGACCGAATTGGCTGCTCGTTTCGCGGCTGTTTACCGGTCCGACGCGAATCCGACCGCGTCGAGCAGGCGGGACCGGCGCCGACCGGAAGCCGGCCTGGCCGGCTCGGCGGCCACGGCCACCTCAGGCCGCTCGGGCGGTGTGACATCGGACACGATCTCCTCGGCCATCCCGTACAGCAACGGCAGCGCACCGGCTACCACACCGCCGGTGCGATTGATGTGCTCGACACCTGGGCCGATCAGCCTGGTGTGCCCCAGGATCGTCGCGGCGACCTCGAAACTCTCCTCGAGATTCGCCGCGATCCTGTTCAGCAGCGACCCGACCCAGAACAGGTACAACGCCAGCCCGGCGACCAGCACGCCGATCACGATGACCGTCAGTACGACGAGAGTGGTCATGACTTAACCCTTCCGAGGACCCGGCCGAGGAACAGGTGGTGCTGCAGGCCCTCGGCGAGCACGGCCTCCACTCCGTCGGCGACCTGGGGAATCAACACGGTGTCCGCGGTATTGGCCGCCGCGGCCTTCAGTGTGTCCCTGACCTCCACCACCCGCCGGTCGATGATCTTCACCAGATAGATCAGCAGGCTCAGCAGTGCAGCCACCGCCAGCACGACGACGAACCCCACGATGATCACGCTCACCCACAGGGTGTGCTCGGTCGAGGCCATAGCCAGGTCACGCATCGCTAGCCTCCCAGCCTTGCGCGGCCGCGCTCCAGGCCGCCGATGATGATCGTGGCGTGCTCGATGGTCGTGCGCAGGCCGCCGAGGGCGGCGGTGTTGTGCACGGCCTTGGCCAGCTCGGCGTTGATCTTCGGCGCCTCCTCGCCGATCGACCTGGCCAGCATGAGTATCGGCACCACGAGCGCGACCACCACGAGGACGATGACGCCGCCGATCACGTAGCCGAGGATCCAGCCGAACGTGCTGGTGCTGTTCCCGGCGGCTAGCACCAAGACGTGATCACTCATCTGTCGTCTCCTTCGCCCGCTCAGACCGTTTCACAGAAGTCCCTGACCGGCTTCAGGCTGGCGTTCACAGACGTCAGCCGGTCCGGCACGGTGCTGGTCAGCTGCGCTACGGCGGCGATCCCGCCGGTGACCTGGCGCAGTGTCGCACTGATGGCGCGCAGATGAAATATGACGCGCAGCAATCCCACCGCAGTGATGGCGATGATCAGCGCCGCGATAATGAGGGTGACCCAGGCAGCTCCAGGCATGACGCGTGCTCCTTTCCGGTTGGCCAGTGGTCCCGGCTAGCCCAGTGGTCCCGGCTAGCCCCGTGGTCCCGGCTAGCCCCGTGGTCGGCCAGCCCTGTGGTCGGCTAGCCGAGCAGCTTGGCGACGGATCCGGCGTACCTGACCGCGCCCACAGAGATGGCGCGGACCGTGGCATCGGTCGTCGCCAGTCCTTGGGGAACGCCTTCCAGCTCGGCGACCAGCGCGCCCCCTCCTGCCAGGATGTTGTCGCAGGCAGCCCGGATCCGTTCCAGCGCCGCCAGCACCCTGTTAAGCAGCGCGATCACCACCGGCAGGATCACCAGGAGCAGGATCGCGTTGCCTATCCACCACAAGACCATGGTGTGTTCTCCTCAGCTCGCAGCCTGGTAGGGGACGAAGAACCGGCGGAATACCCGCCGCAGCGCCATCAGGGCGGCGCGCAGGCCGATCGCGAGGCCCCCGGCGGGCGCCGCCGCGGCTTGCACCGCCTCGCCGCGCTCAGCCCTGGCGATCTGGTTCGCCAGGTTCGCCGCGAAGTCCCGCATCAGCACGGCGGTAACATCGGCGATCATGCCCCGCCCGTACTGGGCGGCCGCGCCGGCGAGCTGCAGGTCCTGGGTGACGGCCACCTTGGTGCCGCCGCCAGAACGGCTGGCTGGGCCGAGCGTCGCGGACACGACCATGGACGCCTGCCCCCGGCCGCGTTCCTCGGCACCGGTCGCGTGCACGACGATCCGTTTGGCTGCCTCGTTACGCTCGGTTATCTCGGCGGTGCCGGCGAACTGTAGCCTGACGGGGCCCATCCTGACCGCGACCCGGCCGCCGTACTTGTCGTCCCCCAGCGTCTCGGTCAGCTCGGCACCTGGCAGGCAGCTCGCCACCCGCGGGATGTCGCCAAAGAATTGCCACACCGCCTCGACCGGCTGGGCGACCTCAAAGTCATTGTTGATCAGCATCGCGTCTCTTCCCGAGCGGCCGCGCGGCGGCCTGCCCGACGCGCGCGCTCCGACTAGCACTCAGCGGCCGCGCGGCGGCTTGCCCGACGCGCGCGCTCCGACTAGCACCGACGTGGGGAGCCGGGCTCGACTCGAACTGGGCGCGGCAGCCCGCGCAGCAGAAGTAATAGGTGACGCCCTCGTGCTCCAGGGGCCGGCCTGCCGGGCCGGCGGTCACCGTCATGCCGCAGACGGGGTCGAGGGCCACGGAGCCTACGGCTGCGGATTCCCCGGGCTCCGCACGTCCCGTGTCCGCCCGGGGACGGCCCGCCGCTCGCTCCCGCGCCCGGAGCTTGCGGGCCGCCCGCAGCTGCACAAGCTCGGCGAGGATCGCGACGGCGATCTCGGCGTGCGAGGTCTTGCCGAGATCCAGGCCCGCCGGGACTCGCACCAGGTCGAGCTCCCCCCTCGCGACGCCGCGTTCGGCCAGGTAGCCGAGCACGGCCGCGCCGCGCTTGCGGGACCCGACCAGCCCCAGATACGCGGGCCTGGCAGCGACGGCCTGCTCGATCGCGTCCTCGTCGCCGTGCCCCTGGGTGGCCACCACGACCATCGACCGCTCGTTCGCGTCGGCCGCGGAGAACGTCGTCCAGTCGAGCCGGTCGGCCCGCCAGCCGAGCACCCCAGCCAGCTCGGCGAGCGCGTGCGTCATCGGCGAGCGGCCGACCACCACCAGGTGCGGTGCGGGCAGCACGGGCTCGATGTAGACCTCGAGCGCGCCCTCGCTCTGACACGCGATCGGGACGACGGTCATGCCTTCGGGGATCGCGTCACCGAACTTGTCGGTGGTCCCCAGCAGCAGCAGCCGCGGTGCTTCCTCGGCGATGACAGCTCGTGCCTG
>Ga0207646_10003696_pt1 | contig 17080 bp, 19 predicted proteins | sample KBSK5502metaG_FD_184343 | JGI IMG/M metagenome (GOLD analysis project Ga0207646, IMG submission 184343) | Corn, switchgrass and miscanthus rhizosphere microbial communities from Kellogg Biological Station, Michigan, USA - KBS K5-50-2 metaG... | ecosystem: Host-associated > Plants > Roots >... | reverse complement strand
GACGAACATCCGCAAGGTCGAGATCGATCACGATCACGGCGCGATCGTGAAGCTGAACCCGCTCGCCGAGTGGACGAAGGACGAGGTCTGGGACTACGTGCGCGAGAACGACGTGCCGTACCACCCGCTCTACGACCAGGGCTACACGTCGATCGGCTGTGCACCGTGCACGCGTGCGATTCGTCCCGGCGAAGCCGACCGCGCCGGACGGTGGTGGTGGGAGACGAACGCGCCGAAGGAGTGCGGCATCCACTGCTCGATCGAGACCGGCGGCTTCGAGCACGAGCTCCACGCGATCCTTGGTGAGGACGCCGATGGCTAGCGCGGAGGTGAGGCTCGACACGGCGGCGGCCGAGGTCGCGCTGGGCGAGGCGCAGGCTGTTCTGGCGCTCGTGCAGGATGCGGAGAGGCGGGGCCGACTCGCCGATCTCGTCGCCGCGGTCCAGGAAGGCGAGCTCGGCGAGGACGACGCGCAGGCGCTCGAAGAGATCATCGAGCTCGGGCTCTCGACGGGCCGCATCCGCGGCCTCTACGGCCCCGAGGGAGAGCAGGCCGCGCTCAAGACTTACCGCAAGCTGCCGCGTGGCAAGGAGCTCTCCGAGAGCACCCGGGACGTCACCGGTGCGCTCGGCGCCCTCGAAGGCAAGACGCTCGAGCACGTCAAGGTCCAGGCGGCCGGGCCCGGCGAGTACCTCCTCAGCATCGGCGTCGAAGGGCTCGAGCTGACGATCCGGCTCGACCGCTCCGGCGCCCGTCTCCATTCGGTCGGCGTCTGATGACCTACGTGATCGCCGAGCCGTGCATCGACGAGAAGGACAAGAGCTGCATCGACGTTTGCCCGGTCGACTGCATTCACGAGACCGAGCAGATGCTCGTGATCGACCCTGCCGAATGCATCGACTGCGGCGCCTGCGAGCCCGAGTGCCCGGTCGAGGCGATCTTCCCTGAGGACGCGCTTCCTGAGAAGTGGACGCCGTTCATACGCGTCAACGCAGTCTTCGTCGAAGGCGGCGCGCCTTCGGTGGCGGCCGCGCTCGCGGAGTACCGTGGCTGAGACCCGGTACTACATGGCCTGCCTCGACCTGACCGGTCGCGACTGCATCGTCGTCGGTGGGGGGAACGTCGGGCTCGAGAAGGCGCGTGGATTGCTCGAGTGTGGCGCACGGGTCGCGGTCACGGCGCCGGAAATAGTCCCGGAGCTGCTCGACCTTCCCGTCGAATGGATCGAGGGGCGGTATGCGAGCTGGGACCTCGGCGGCAAGTGGCTTGCAATCGCTGCCACGCCGGATCGTCAGGTGAACCGGAGGGTCAAGGAGGACGCCGACCGGCTCGGGATCTTCTGCAACGTCGTCGACGATCCGGAGCTCTGCAGCCTGATCCTTCCCGCCGTGCATCGCGTCGACCCGATCGCCGTCGCCGTCTCCACCGGCGGCGCCTCGCCGGCGCTCGCGCAGCGGCTGCGCAGCGAGATCGCTGCCGTCGTGGGACCGGAGCACGCGCGGCTCGCGCGCGAGCTGCGCGACTTGCGGCCGTGGGCGCGCGAACACCTGGCGACGTACCAGGAGCGCAAGTCCTACTTCGAACAGCTCGTAGCGGAGGCTCTGTCGTGACCGTCTGGCTCGTCGGTGCCGGCCCAGGAGACCCGGGTCTGATCACCGCGCGCGGGCTGGAGCTCGTGCGCGGTTGCGACGCGCTCGTCTACGACCGGCTCGTGGCTCCCGAGCTCGTGGCCGAGGCTCCCGCGGACGCGCTCGCGATCTCGCGTGACGGCCTCGACCAGGATCAGATCAGTGCGCTGCTCATCGAGCTCGCCTCGCAGGGCCTCGAGGTCGTCAGGCTGAAGGGCGGCGACCCCTTCGTGTTCGGGCGGGGCGGCGAGGAAGCGCTCGCACTGGCGGAGGCCGACGTTCCGTTCGAGGTGGTGCCGGGCGTGTCGGCTCTGGCCGCAGTCCCCGCTGCCGCGGGCATCCCTCTTACTCACCGCGGACTGGCGGCACAGGTGCGTGTCGTCAGCGGACGCTCGGCGGACGGTGAGGTCGAGCTCGGCCCGGTGCACGGCGCCGAGACGCTCGTCCTCTTCATGGCGCTGAACGAGCTCGACTCGTTGTGTGAGCGGTTGCTCGCGCTCGGGCTCGATCCGTCCACTCCCGCTGCGGTCATCGCCCGGGGAACGTGCCACGACCAAGAGGTCGTCGTGGACGACGTGAGCGGCATCGCAAATGCCGCCGCGGGCCTCCCCGGACCTGCCCTCGTCGTCGTCGGCGAGGTCGTGGCCCTACGGGAGCGGCTCCGCGGAAGCGAAGACCGGTCCCAGCTTTACTTCTCACAGTCCGTCGGCTAAGAAGACTCGATGGGACCGCAGACGCTGTTCGACCGCATCTGGACCAGCCACGTCGTCGTGGAGCCTGACGACGAGCCCGCGCTGCTCTACGTCGACCTGCATCTGATCCACGAGGTCACCTCGCCTCAGGCGTTCGAGGGACTGCGGCTGGCCGGGCGCCGGGTCCGCCGGCCTGAGCTCTCGGTGGCGACGATGGACCACAACGTCCCGACCGAGGACGGGCCGATCACCGATCCCCTTGCTCGGCGTCAGCTCGAAGCGCTCCGCGAGAACTGCAAGGAGTTCGGCGTCCCGCTCTACGCAACCGGGAGCGGGCATGAGGGGATCGTCCACGTGATCGGGCCCGAGCTCGGGCTGACGCAACCGGGGATGACGATCGTCTGCGGTGACAGCCATACCTCGACCCACGGCGCCTTCGGCGCGCTCGCGTTCGGGATCGGCACGTCCGAGGTCGAGCACGTGCTCGCGACGCAGACGCTCCCGCAGCGCAAGCCGAAGACGATGCGCGTCAACTTCCACGGCGAGCTGCCGGCAGGTGTCGCTGCCAAGGACATGATCCTGGCCGCGATCGGACAGGCCGGCATCTCGGGCGGCGTCGGCTACGTCGTCGAGTACGACGGCCCGGCAATCCGCAGCCTGTCGATGGAGAGCCGCATGACGGTGTGCAACATGTCGATCGAGTGGGGTGCTCGCGCGGGGATGATCGCGCCCGACGACACCACGTTCAGCTACATGGACGGGCGTCCCGGCGTGCCCGCAGGAGCCGACTGGGAGCGCGCTCTCGACGAATGGCGCTCACTCGCCGGCGATTCGGACGCCGCATTCGACCAGGAGCTTTCCGTCGACGTCTCCAGGCTTGCACCGCAGGTGACCTGGGGCACGAATCCCGAGATGGTCGTTCCCGTGCACGGCGAAGTGCCGGACCCGGCGGACTACGACGACCCTGCAGAACGCGAAGCCGTCGAGCGTGCGCTCATCTACATGGATCTCGCGCCGCACACGAAGATCGAGGACATCACCATCGATCGGGTCTTCATCGGTTCCTGCACCAACGCGCGCATCGAAGATCTGCGTACGGCGGCGGCGGTGGTCTCGGGCAAGCACGTACATCCATCCGTGCGCGCACTCGTCGTGCCCGGGTCTGCGAGTGTCAAGCGGCAGGCGGAGGAGGAAGGGCTCGACAGGATCTTCTCGGCCGCCGGCTTCGAGTGGCGCCGCGCGGGCTGTTCGATGTGCCTCGGGATGAACCCGGACATCCTCCAGCCCGGCGAGCGTTGTGCCTCGACCTCGAATCGAAACTTCGAAGGGCGTCAGGGGCAAGGCGGGCGAACGCATCTCGTGAGCCCTGCGCTCGCTGCCGCTGCCGCTCTCGCCGGGCACTTCGTCGATCCCTCGGCCGTCAGCGACGCGGCGTGAAGCCGTTCCGTAGCGTCAATGCGCGCGTGGCCGTGCTCGACCGGGCCGACGTCGACACCGACCAGATCATCCCGAAGCAATTCCTGAAGCGCATCGAACGAACGGGCTACGGCGAGTTTCTCTTCTTCGACTGGATGAAGCAGCCGGACTTCGAGTTGCGCCGGCCGGAGTATGCGGGCGCTGGCATCTTGCTGACGGGCCGGAACTTCGGCTCCGGCTCCTCGCGGGAGCACGCGGCCTGGGCGCTGCAGGAGTACGGCTTCGAGGCCGTGATCGCACCGTCCTTCGGCGACATCTTCCGAACGAACGCGTTGAAGATCGGGCTCGTCCCCGTCGTGCTCCCGGAGCAGGACGTCGAGACGCTCATGCGTGCCGTTGCCGGCGGCGGGTCGCTGACGGTCGACCTCGAGGCACAGCAGGTGTCGGCCCCGGGGGATCTCGTCGTGCCGTTCGAGTTCGAGCCCTTCGCGCGTGAGTCGCTGTTGCAGGGGCTCGACGACATCGCACTGACCCTGAAGCGCGAGCAGGCGATTACCGACTACGAGCGCTCGCACGCCGCGCCCGTCAAAACGACCGCGCTTCCCGTCTAGATAGGAGGCCTGATGCGAAATTCGGCCGGGCCGGATGACGCACCAGACACGGCGCCGGATCAGCACGTTCGCCCGCGGCACGTAGCGCCGCTACGCACCGCGAACGACCGCACTGCCCGGCTTGGTCTGGAGCGCCCTCCGACGACGGCCGAATTTCACACCAGACCTCTAGATCTCCCCGCCGGCGGGGTACGAGCCGAGCACGCGCAGGTCGCGCACACGGGCGCGCACCTCTGCGAACGCGGCGCGTGTGGCCGGCTCGAGTGGATGGCCCGCGAGCACGGCGTCGAAGCGGTACTTGAACGGTGAATGCGGGATCGGTCGCGACACGAGCTGCACCAGGTCGAGCCCATGTCGGGCGAACGGCTCGATCGCGCCGTGCAGTGCACCGGCCCGGTGATCCGTGACGAACGAGAAAGCCGTCCTCCAGGCCTCGCCCTCATTGTCGATTCGGGTATACGTCGCCACCGAGACGAAGCGCGTGAACGCTTCGGGATGGTCGCCGACGTCATGCGCGATGACCTGCAGACCGTAGATCGAGGCGGCCCGCTCGCTGGCGATGGCGGCTTCGCCTGGTGAGCTCGACTCGGCGACCTGCGCGGCGGCATCGGCCGTCGTAGAGGCAGCGATCGCGCGAACTCCATTGAGCCGGCCGAGCAGCCTGCGGCATTGCTCGAGCGCTACGGGGTGCGAGCGAATGACGCGGATCTCGCTCTCCGCGAGTGGCCCGCGCGCCACGAGGTGATGGCGGATCGCCAGAGACGTCTCGGCGACGATCGAGAGTGATGCGTCATAGAGGAGGTCGTGTGTCTCCGCCACCGGCCCGGCGAGCGAGTTCTCGATCGGCAACACGCCGTACGCCACGGTTCCCGCGGCCGCGGCGTCGACGACGTCCGCGAAGGTCTCGAGCGAAACGAGCTCACGGTCTCCGGGAAAGAGGCGTTCGGCGGCGGCTGCACTGTGAGCGGCCGCGCCGCCTGGATAGGCGACCTTCGTCAACGCCGCTCCGGCGTCCTGGCCGCAAGGCGGTCGAGAACGCTGTCGGTGAACTCGACCGTGGTCGCTGTGCCCCCGAGGTCGCGCGTCGGGGTCGACAGCAGGGCTGCGTCGGTCGCCCGCTCGAGCTCGTCGGCCAGGTCTTGCTCTCGAGCAGCGTGCCGCAGCAACAACGCGACGGAGCGGAGCGCCGCCGCCGGGTTTGCGATCCCCTGGCCCGCGATGTCGGGTGCCGTACCGTGAACGGGCTCGAAGATGCCGGGGGGTGTGTCTCCCAGACTCGCCGAAGCCGCAACGCCGAGGCCGCCGCAGCTTCCGGCCGCGACGTCGGAGAGGATGTCGCCGAACGTGTTCTCGGTCAGGATCACGTCGAATTGCGCGGGATTGAGCACGAGCTGCAGGCCCGCGTTGTCGACCAGCATGTGCTCGAGCCGCACGTCAGGATAGTCGGCCGCGAGGCCCGAGACGACCTCGCGCCAGAGTCGCGAAGTCTCGAGCACGTTCGCCTTGTCGACCGAGGTCACGAATGTACTGCGAGCCCGAGCCAGCTCGAAGCCACGCCTCGCGATCCGCTCGATCTGTGCCGGCGAGTATTCGCAGGTGTCGAAGGCGGACCCGTCCTCGCGCCGGCCGCTTGCTCCGAAGTAGAGGCCGCCGACGAGCTCGCGGACGATCAGCACATCGATCCCGTTGCTCCGCGCGGGCCGAAGGTTCGCGTAGACGTCGAGCTCGCCGCGCAGGCGGATCAAGCCTTGTTCGGGCCGCACGGATGCGCCGTCGAACTCGGGCAGGCCGACCGCGCCGAGCAGGACGGCGTCCGCAGCCCGGCAGGCTGCGAGCGTCTCTGCGGGCAACGGGTCGCCGTGCTCGTGAATGGCGCGACCTCCGAACGAGTGCTCCTCGACCGTGACCTCGATCGGCAGAGCGTGGAGGACACGGACCGCGGCAGCGCAGACCTCGGGGCCGATCCCGTCACCGGGAAGCGAGGCGACACGCAGCATTAGCTGCCCGCGAGCTCGCGCTTGGTGAGGTCGAGCAACGTCGTCAAGAGCTCACGTAGTCCTGCTTCGCTCAGCCGGCCGTTGTTTGCGCGGCGGAGATGGTCAAGCAGCCAGGCCTCGCGCTCCGGATCGACGAAGGCGACGCCGAGCTCGTCCTTGCGCTGCTTGATCTGGCCGACGAGCTCGAGCCTGCGGTTGACGAGGTCGAGCAAGGCGACGTCGTTGTCGGCGAGGAGCTCGCGGAGACGGCCGAGCGCTGCGTCGGTTGTCGGCTCTGCTGCCATCTGCTCGTCTGAGGTTAGACAGCTATTCCGAGCTCCGCGAGCAGTGCATCGGCATCGGCGGGGATGTCGATCGGGGCGAACCGATCGGCGACGGGTCCGGGCGTCTTCAGCCCGTCGCCCGTGACGAGGAGGACGACCCTGTCTGCCGCGCCGACCTCGCCCCGTCGGATCGCCTCGCGGAGCGCCCCGAGCGTCACGCCGGCCGCAGTCTCGCCGAAGACACCAGAGGTCTCCGCGAGCAGGGCCATGTTCTCGCCGATCTCCCGCTCGGGCACGGCGTGGATCGATCCGCCCGACTCGCGCGTCGCCGCGATCGCCGCCTCGCCGTCGGCGGGACTGCCGATCGCGAGCGAGCGGGCGATCGTGTCTGGCCGCACCGGCTTCACGGGCCTGCCCTCCGCGAATGCCGCTGCGACGGGCGAGCATCCCACGGCCTGGCCGCCGACGAGTCGAGGGGCCCGGCCGCTCACCAGCCCGAGCTCGCGAAAGTCGCGGAACCCGCGGGCGACCTTCGAGTGCAGCGAGCCCGACGCGATCGGGCAGACGACGACGTCAGGCTGCTCCCACCCCAGTTGCTCCGCGACCTCGTACGCGACCGTCTTCGATCCTTCGGCGTAGTACGAGCGCAGTCCGACGTTGACGAAGCCCCAGGGCAGCTCGAACGAGAGCTCGACCGTGAGACGGCTGCAGTCGTCGTAGCTCCCTCGCACGGCGTAGATGCGGGCTCCGTAAGCCGCGGTCGCAACGAGCTTCTCGCGTTCGAGGTCGTAGGGACAGAAGACGACGGCGTCGAGACCCTCGACGGCCGCCCGGGCGGCCACGGCGTTTGCGAGGTTGCCGGTCGAGGAACACGCCAGCGTCTCGAGCCCGAGCTCCTGAGCCTTCGCGCACGCAACGGCGACCACGCGGTCCTTGAACGAGTGCGTTGGGTTGGCCGTGTCGAGCTTGAGATAGAGCTCGGCGATGCCGAGCTGCTCGGCCAGGCGCGTGGCCGGCACGAGCGGCGTCAGTCCCGGGGCGAGTCGCGTCTCGTCCGGCACTCGAACCGGGAGCAGGGGCGCGTAGCGCCAGAGGGACGGCGGACCGGCCTCGATGCTTTCGCGCGTCAGCGTGCGGCGGAGCTCGTCGGTGTCGTAAACGGGCTCGAGCGGTCCGAAGCAACGCGGACAGGCACCGACGCCTTCGAGTTGCAACTCGTTGCCGCAGCGGGTGCAGGACAGGTGTGTGGCGGGCACGGCGGTCTCCTTGGTCGGCTTCGCTCTACATCGTCCGAGCGTTCTTCCTCTGCTCGGCCGGCTTGGCACCTTGCGGTTCCCGCAGGTTGCCGAGGCTTCATCGGGCCGGTTCCCTCAGCCTCTCTTGATGCGGAGCGGGCAAGCCCGCCCTCTGATCACGCAGTATAAAGTAAAGCGACGGTCGAGGTCGCAGGAAACGAGACGGTTCTTCGCCTCGTCGAAGCGGAGGCGAGCGCCGCGCGCGCGGCTCTTGCACGCCTCGATCAGCGCCTCGTCGACGACGCTCTGCGACGTGCTGCGAGCCTCCTTCGCCAGCGGCGCGCTCTCGTTCTCGAGGCCAATCGAACCGATGTCGCCGAGGGCTCGTCCAGGCTCGATCGCGGAGCCCTCGACCGCCTTCGACTCGACGATGAACGTGTCGAGGCGACCGCCCTTGGACTCGAAGCCACAGCCGCGCTCGCTCCACTCGAACGGGAGGTCCGTGCCTGGCGACTTCCGAACGGGCTCGAAGTCTCGGAGCGGCGCGTGCCGATCGGGGTTGTCGGCGCCAACTTCGAGGCGCGGCCCAACGTTGCCGCGGACATCGCCTCCCAGGTCCTGAAGAGCGGCAACGCGGTCGTCCTTCGAACCGGTGGTGCCGCGTTGGCCACCGTGACCGTGCTGGTCGACGACGTGCTCCGACCGGCGCTGGAAGAGACCGGCTTGCCGGGCGAGGTCGTCGGGCTCGTTCGCACGCCGGAGCGCGTCGGAGCCGAGGCGCTCGTCTCGCTTCCCAAACTCGTGCCGCTGGTGATCCTGCGCGGCAGCGGACCCTCGACGGCAGCGCTCGCGCAGCGCGCGGCAGTGAACGGTGTGCGGACGCTCGCGCACGCGGAGGGCGGAGGCGTCCTCTACGTCCACAGCGGCGCCTCCCATGAACGTCTGGCTGCGATCGCCCGTGCGAGCCTCGACCGCCTCGGCGTCTGCAACCGGCTCAACCTCGCCCTCGTCGACCGCGGTGGGATCGTGCTCCTGCCGACGCTGCTGGCGGTCTTCGCGGAGCACGGTCTCGAGGTGCGCGCAACGGCGGCGAGCGACGTGGACGGCGCAGGAGCGCTCGACGAGCGCCTGGGCTACGAATGGGCCGCCGATCCCGAGCGCGTCGCGACGGTCACTCTCCACATCGTCGACGGTCTCGAGGAGGCGGTGAGGATCGCGAATGACGAGACGTCCGGGCTCGCGGCGACGATCGTGACGGAGGAGGAGGATGCGGCACGGGAGTTCCTCGACGGCTACCGCGGCACCGCGGCCCTGTGGAACGCCACCACTCGGTTCACGGACGGCTTCGCGCTGCTCGGCGTCCCGGAGACGGGCGTCAACGTCGACGTGGCGCCGGGTCCCCGCGGGCCGGTGACGTATCTGGATCTCTGCCTGCGGCAGTACCGGATCGTGGGCGACGGCAGCCAGCATCGATGACGGTCGTCGTGAAGCTCGGCTCGACGCTCGTCGTCGACGCGAACGGTCGCGTCCGGCGCTCGCTGCTCCGTGCGCGCGCCGCGGAGGTCGGGAAGATCGTGCGCAGCGGCGAGCCGGTCTGCGTCGTCTCGTCCGGCGCGATTGCACTCGGACTGCCACGCCTGGGGTTGGCGCGGCGACCGTCTGCCACGGCGCGGCTCCAGGCCGCGTCGGCGGTGGGACAGTCTCGACTCCAGGCGGCCTGGGACTCCGCGCTGCGCGCGGCTGGTGTCGAGGCTGCGCAGATCCTGCTTTCGGCGCCGGATCTCGCAGAGCGTTCGAGCTACGTCAACGTCCGCAACTCGTTCGAGACGCTGCTGAAGCTGAGCGTCGTTCCGGTCGTGAACGAGAACGACGCGACGGCGACGGACGAGATCACCTTCGGTGACAACGACGCGCTGGCCGCGCAGGTCGCGGTGCTGACCCGCGCGCGTCTCCTCGTGCTGCTCACCGAAGTCGACGGGGTCTTCGCGACGCATCCGGCGAAGCGCGGCGACGCGGACCTGCTCGCCGACGGCGCCGCTGCCGACGATGCGGTTCTCGGTCGAGCAAGCACGCTGGGGCGCGGGGGGATGGCCAGCAAGATCGCCGCCGCTCGACTCGCTGCCGCGGCCGGCATCCCGTCGGTGATCGCTTCCGGCCGGGGCGGCGAGGTGCTCGGCCCGATCGTCGCCGGGGAGCGGCGAGGCACGCGCTTTGCCGCGGCGGCCGTGGACGGCAGCAGCGCATTCAAGCTCTGGCTCCGCTACGCGAAGCCCGCGGTCGGGCGCCTCGTCGTCGACGAAGGAGCCCGGAGTGCGCTCGTCGTGCACGGACGCAGCCTGCTCGCCGTCGGCGTCGTTCGCTGCGACGGCTCGTTCGCAGCCGGTGACGCCGTCGAGCTCGAGGCGCCCGACGGCACGGTGTTTGCAAAGGGACTGACGAGCGTCGGCGCCGACGAGATTCGCGGCCGGACGCGCGGCGTCGAGGTCGTCCATCGCGACCGGCTCGCGCTCTACGACACGGGCACGGGTTCAGACGAGAGCGGGCGTGTGATCGCACCGTCCGAGGCGGACGAGACGAGCGCGGCGTACTTCGCCAGCACGCCCGACGCGTAGCGCGGCGGCGGCGGCGTCCAGCGCTCGAGCCGGCGCTCGAGCTCGCCGTCGGGGAGCTCGACACGTAACTCGCGCGCATCGACGTCGATCACGACCACGTCACCTTCCTCCAGCGCAGCCAGCCCTCCGCCGCGTGCAGCTTCCGGCGAGACGTGGCCGACCATGAGCCCGTGCGTCGCGCCCGAGAAGCGCCCGTCGGTGACCAGCGCGACGGCGTCGCCGAGCCCTTCGCCGACGAGCGCGGCGGTCACGTGCAGCATCTCGCGCATCCCGGGACCGCCTGCCGGGCCCTCGTACCGGATCACGACCACGTCACCGGCGACGATCGCGTTCGCCGAGACCGCGGCGAAGCACTCTTCTTCCGAGTCGAAGACTCGTGCCGGCCCGCGATGGAGGCGTCGCTCGTGGCCGACGAGTTTGACGATCGCGCCCTCGGTCGCGAGGTTGCCGCGCACCACGGCGAGCCCGCCGGTCTCCTTCAGTGGCTGGTCGACGGGCACGACGACTTCCTGGCCTGGCGTCGCGGTCGCAGCCGCAGCGATCTCGGCGAGCGTGCGGCCGTCGACGTTCACAGCTGATCCGTCGGCGAGCCCGGCGTCGACCAGCTCTCGCGCGACGAGCGCGACACCGCCGGCGCGGTGGAGGTCGGTGGCGACGAAGCGTCCGCCGGGCTTCAGATCGGCGACGACGGGCGTACGCGTCGCGATCTCGTCGAAGTCGTCGAGCTCGAGTGGCAGACCGAGCTCACGCGCGATTGCAAGCAGGTGCAGGACGGCGTTCGTCGAGCCGCCGGTGGCGGCGACCGCGGCGATCGCATTCTCGATCGACCTCCGCGTGAGGATCGTGGAGGGACGCACGTCGCCACGCACCAGGTCGAGCACGAGCTTGCCGCACTGCTCTGCAGCTGCGGCCTTCGCCGAGTCGAGCGCAGGGATCCCGTTCAGACCAGCGGGGCTGATGCCGAGGAACTCGAGCGCGAGCGACATCGTGTTCGCCGTGAACTGTCCGCCGCACGCGCCGGCGCCGGGACAGGCGACGCCTTCGAGCTCGTGGACGTCCTCCGCGCTCATCGTCCCGGCCGCGTGCGCGCCGACCGCTTCGAACACGTCCTGGATCGTCACGTTGCGGCCGCGGAACCGGCCCGGCGCGATCGAGCCGTTGTAGAGCACGAGACCCGGCAGGTCGAGCCGTGCGAGGGCCATCACGGCCGAAGGGATCGTCTTGTCGCAGCCGACGAGGACGACGAGCCCGTCGAAGAGGTGGCCGCGGGCGACGAGCTCGATCGAGTCCGCGATCACCTCGCGCGACACGAGCGAAGCGCGCATTCCTTCGCTGCCCATCGAGACGCCGTCCGACACTGCGATCGTGTTGAACTCCATCGGCGTGCCGCCGGCAGCGCGAATGCCACGCTTGACGTCTTGCGCGAGCTTGCGCTGGTTGAGATTGCACGGCATCGTCTCGATCCAGGACGTTGCAACGCCGACGAGCGGGCGGGCCAGGTCGTCGTCGTCGAAGCCCGTTCCTTTCAGCATCGCGCGCGCGGCGGCGCGGTCGACACCGTCGGTCAGCGCTGCGCTGTGGCGTTTGGCCGGGTCCGAGGGATGGTCATAGGGAGTGCTCATAGCTGGCCCGCTCCTGTCGGTGAGATCGAGAGGTGAAGAATGTCCGAGTCGGGGAAACGCTCCGTCAGTTCGGCTGCGCATGCGATCGCAGAGTCGGGCCTGGCCCACACAATCACGGTCGGCCCCGACCCGGAGAGCGTGGCCCCGAGCGCGGCGTCCGGCAACTGCTCGCGCACGGCGGCCAAAGCCGGCGCCTGGGGCGCGCGGTACGGCTCGTGCAGCCGGTCGTCGGCCGCCGCGGCGAACAGGTCCGCCGACCCTCCCGCCACCGCCGCACCGAGGAGCGTCGCCCGCGCAATGCTGAACGCAGCGTCGCTGTGAGAGATCGTCTCCGGTAGCGCTGCGCGCGCAGCCTGTGTGTGGACGGTCGCGGCGCGGGGTACGATCGCGATCGGCACTCCGGGTGCATCGTCTGCGATGCGCGCGATGCGGCCCTCCCAGGTAAGGCAGACGCCGCCCGCCAGCGCCGCCGCGAGATTGTCCGGATGGCCCTCGAGGTCGAGCCCGAGGGCGAGCAGCTCCTCGGGATCTGCCTCTCGACTTGCCGCTACCGCGCCGGCAACGAGTCCGAGGGCGATCGTCGCCGCGCTCGACCCGAGTCCGCGGGCGCGGGGAATGCGTTCGGTGAACGTGAAGCCGAAGTCTCCGGGCGGAGCAAGTCGCGCGAATGCACGCACCGCGAGATGGTCCGGCTCGGCCTCACCGCCGCCTTCGACGAGCTCGAGCTCGTTCCAGAGATCGAGGGCGGCGCCGGCGCAGTCGAAGCCCGCCCCCAGGTTCGCGGTCGTGGCGGGAGCGCGCACGTGGATCACGATCCTTCCCCGGGGAGTCGGTCGAGCGCGGCCGGATCCTTGAGTCCGTGGCCTGTGAGCACGAGCACGATGCGCATGCCCTCGGGGAGATCCAGGAGGTCGACTCCCGCAAGCGCCGCTGCGGAGGCCGGCTCGCAGAACACTCCTTCCTCGCGCGCGAGCGATCTCCAGGCTGCGGCGATCTGCTCGTCGGTCACCGAGACGATCGCGCTGCTCGAGCGTGCGACCGCCTCGTCGACCTCGGCGCGGTGCACCGGGGTCGGGATCCGGATCGCGGAGGCGCTCGTCGTCGCGCGGTCGGCAGCCTCGACGGGAACGATCGGGAGCGTCGGATACCCCGCCTCCAGGAAGCCCTTCGCGTACGCGACGGTGTTGCCGCCGCCCCCGTAGGGCAGAGCGAGCAGGCTGGGCGGGCCGCCGAGCTGCTCGACGATCTCGAGTGCCGCGGTCTTCTGGCCGTCGATTCGGTCCGGGTTCGTCGAGTTGACGACGACGGCGCCATCCCGCTCGGCGAGCTCCTCGGCTGCGGTGAAGGCGTCGTCGAACGAGCCGTCCACCTCGACGAGGCGCGCACCGGCCGCGCGCACCTGCGCGAGCTTCGAGCTCGCCGGCCCGCCCACTGAATGCACGACGATCGCCTCGATCCCGGCACGGGCGGCGTACGCGGCCGCGGACGCCGCAGTGTTTCCCGTCGAGGCGCACACAATCGCGCGCGCCCCACCCTCGACCGCCTTGGCGACCGCGACGGCCATGCCCCGGTCCTTGAACGAGCCTGTCGGGTTCACTCCCTCGCACTTGAGCCAGACCTCGACGCCGGGGCCTGCCGCGAGCCGCCCCGCGCGTAGCAGCGGCGTCGAGCCCTCGCCGAGCGTCACGATCGGCGTCGAAGGCGACACCGGGAGCGCGTCGCGGTAGCGCTCGAGCAGCGCGGGTCTCAGGTCAAAAGCCTCGTTCGGTGATCACTCGCAGCGCCTCGGGTCGAGAGCGTACCTCGGCCAGTCTCGACGCCGAATCAAGGGCGGCCTCGACGCGGCCGGCTGGGGCCTCGTGCGTCACCAGGTCCAGCGCCGCGCTGCCGTTGACGAGGTGCTGGGTGAACTGGGCGATCGACACGTTCTGCTCCGCGAAGCAGTCCGCGACGTGCGCCAGCACGCCCGGACGGTCGGCGACGTCGAGGTGCACGTAGAACGCCGAGGGGAGGTCCCCCGGCGGCAGCACGTCGAGCGAGCGCCAGCAGGCGTCGTTCTGGAGAAAGCCGGTGCCGGTCGTTCCGAGCACGCTCACCATGTCGGCGACGACCGCGGAAGCAGTCTCGATCCCGCCCGCGCCGGGCCCCTCGAGCGTGATCTCGCGAATCGCGTCGCCCTGCAGCATCACAGCGTTGAACGCGCCCACGACGGCGGCGAGCGGGTGATGGCCGTCGACGAACGCCGGTCCGACACGCACGTCGACTGCTCCGTCGACGAGAGTCGCCGAGCCGACGAGACGGACGACGGTGTCCAGCTCGCGCGCAGCCGCGACGTGGTGAGGCTTGATCCCCTCGATGCCCCCGTACGCGACGTCCGCGAGCTCGACGCGCGAGCCGAATGCGACCGTCGCGAGCACCGCCATCTTGGCCGCGGCGTCCGCGCCGGAGACGTCGTCGGTCGGATCGGCTTCCGCATAGCCGAGCCGCTGAGCTTCGGCGAGCGCCTCCTCGTACTCTGCGCCCTCCTCCATCCGCGTCAGGATGAAGTTCGTCGTCCCGTTGACGATGCCGAGCACGCGATGAACGTTCGTGACCACGAGCGATTCACGCAGGACCTTGATCACCGGGATCGCGGCGCAGACCGAGGCCTCGAAGCGAAGCTGCACACCGCCTTCCGACGCTGCGGCGAAGAGATCGGCGCTTCGCCGTGCGAGCAGTTGCTTGTTGGCGGAGACGACCGGCTTGCCCGCTCGAAGGAGGTCGAGGACGTAGCCGCCGGTCGGGTCGACTCCTCCCATCACCTCAGCGACGAGGACGATCGAGTCGTCGTCCAGGACGGACTGGAAGTCGGTCGTGAGGACTCCGTCGCCGACCGGGTAGTCACGCTCCTTGTCCATGTCACGGACCAGCGCGCGCGTGACTCGCAGCCTGTGGCCGGTGGCCCGCTCGATCTCGTCGGCGCTCTCTATCAGGAGCCGGTTGACGGCAGCGCCGACCGTGCCGTAACCGAGTAGCGCGACGGGGACGTCAACCGACGCCATGCACGTCCGCGCCGAGCAGGCCTTCCTTGCCCGCGAGCGCGCGCAACTCCGATCCGACCTGTTCGAGCTGGCCGCCGGCGTTCTGCCGGCGCAGCTCTTCGAAGCGAGGTCGCCCAGCCTCGTCGTCGGCGAAGAGCTCGCGTGCGAACACGCCGCTGCGGATCTCGTCCAGCAGGGTGCGCATCGTCTCCTTCACGCCCTCGTCCACGACCCGCGGGCCGCGCGTGAGGTCGCCGTACTCGGCGACGTCGGAGATGGAATAGCGCATGTACTCGAAACCACCTTCGTAGATCAGGTCGACGATCAGCTTCAGCTCGTTGAGGCACTCGTAGTAGGCGATCTCGGGCTGGTAGCCCGCTTCGACGAGCGTCTCGAAGCCGGCCTTTACGAGCGCGGTGACGCCGCCGCACAGCACGGCCTGCTCGCCGAAGAGGTCGCTCTCGGTTTCCTCGGCGAACGTCGTCTCGAGGAGGCCGACACGACCGCAGCCGATCGCCGTTCCATAGGCGAGTGCGAGCTCGAGTGCCTGACCACTCGAGTCCTGATGCACGGCTACGAGCCCGGGTGTCCCGGCGCCCGACTCGTAGAGCTCGCGGACACGGTGGCCCGGCGCTTTCGGCGCGACCATCACGACGTCGTGGCCGGCAGCCGGAACGATGCGGCCGAAGTGGACGTTCAGGCCGTGCGCGAACAGCAGCGCAGCGTCGGGCTCGAGGTTCGGCTCGACGTCCTGCTCGTAGACGCCCTTCTGCACGTGGTCGGGGACGAGAATCGCGACGACCTGCGCGCCGCGCGTCGCGTCGCCGACGGTGCCCACGGCCAGGCCGGCGTCCTCCGCCGCGTCGGCCGAGGGACTACCTGTGCGCAGGCCGACCTCGACCTCGACGCCGGAGTCCCGCAGGTTGAGAGCATGTGCGTGACCCTGGCTGCCGTAGCCGATCACGGCGACCTTGCCCGCGAGCAGGTCGACGTTTCCTCCACGGTGAATGGTGGCCAACGGAACTCCTTTCGTCAGCGCAGCACGAGCTGGCGGCGCCTGATCGTCGATTTGGAGGACGCCCGGCTGAGGCCGACGCGTCCGGTACGGACAAGTTCTTTCACACCGTGGGGCCGGAGCAGCTCCTCGAAGGAGTCGATCTCCTCGGGCGCGCCCGCGAGCTCGAAGACGATCGAGTCCGGGCCCAGGTCGGCGACGCGGGCCTGAAAGACCTCACCGAGTGCCATGAGCTCCGTCCGCCGCGCGGGCGGGGCGGTGACCTTGATCAGCGCGAGTTCGCGCTCGATCGAGTCACCCGGCGTGAGCTCGGTGATGCGAAGCACGTTCACGAGCTTGTGCATCTGCTTCTCGATCTGAGCCAGAGAAGTGTCGTCGCAATCGACCCGGAGCGTGACGCGTGAGATCTCGGGCCGCTCGGTCGTCCCGACGGCCAGGCTCTCGATGTTGAAACCGCGCCGCGCGAACATGTTCGAGATCCGGGCCAGGACGCCCGGCTTGTTCTCGACGAGCACGGCAAGCGTGTGCTTCATGCCGACACCGACTCCCGGTCGCCTTCGCCGGGATACTCGACGAGATCGAGCGCTGCAGCGCCGGCGGGGATGATCGGGAAGCAGTGCTCGTGAGCGTCGACACGGCAGTCGACCACCGCGGTGCGGCCGCACGCGATCGCCTCGGCGAGGGTCTCCTCCAGATCGTCCTCCCGGTCGACGACGAAGCCGCGGCCGCCGTAGGCCTCCGCCAACGCGGCGTAGTCCGGAAGATGATGCGTGAGCTCGATCTGCGAGAACCGTTCCTCGAAGAACATGTCCTGCCACTGCCGAACCATGCCGAGGTGGCCGTTGTTGATCAGGACGACGACGATCGGCAACTGCTCGAGGACGGACGTCGCCAGCTCCTGCTGCGTCATCTGGAAGCAGCCGTCGCCGTCCACGCAGATCACGGTCGCGTCGGGCCGCGCGGCCTTCG
>Ga0207646_10003695_pt1 | contig 17081 bp, 12 predicted proteins | sample KBSK5502metaG_FD_184343 | JGI IMG/M metagenome (GOLD analysis project Ga0207646, IMG submission 184343) | Corn, switchgrass and miscanthus rhizosphere microbial communities from Kellogg Biological Station, Michigan, USA - KBS K5-50-2 metaG... | ecosystem: Host-associated > Plants > Roots >... | reverse complement strand
GTCGGCTTCCCACCCGACGCTGACGTTCGCGATGATGATGCCGCCGGTGACATCGCTCGGCGTCGCGAACTTCGACGTGTGGCCGTACTCGTAGAGCGCGCCGTATCCGACCGACGGATATCGCTGCGCGCCGGCGATGCCGTAGCGTGCGCGGGCTTGCTCCACGCGCGCGGCGGCGATGCGTGCGTCGAAACCGTTGTGCAGCGCTTCATCGATAAGTGACCGCAGCGTCGGATCGCGAAAGAGATCGAACCACGTGACATCGGCCAGCGACGCCGCTTGCGCCGGCGTCGTTGCGCCGTAAAACTGTTCGGGGACCGCGACGACCGGTCGCCGGTAGTTCGGACCGACCGTGCAGGCTCCCAGCGCGAAAAGGCCGCCGAGAGCGAGCAGCCGCCGCATCAATGCGCTCCCTCCGCCACCGGGAGCTCGGTTGTCTCTTCCGACGGCGGCGAGGGCTTCGCTTCGAGCTTTCGTTCCGATCGCGCGAGGCGCTCGGTGATCACGAACAAGGCGGGAATGAGGAAGATGCCGAGCAGCGTGGCCGCGAGCATGCCCGCGACCACCACGGTGCCGAGAATCTCTCGCGACGCGGCGCCGGCGCCGGTCGCGATCCATAGCGGCACGCAGCCGAGGATGAACGCGAACGACGTCATCAGGATCGGCCGGAGACGCAAACGTGCGCCGTACAGCGCCGCGCCGACGAGCTCGCCGTCCCTCTCGAACTGCGCTTTCGCGAACTCGACGATCAGAATGGCATTTTTGGCAGCCAGACCGATCAGAACGATGAGCCCGATCTGGCCGTAGACGTCGAAGTTGAACTTGCGCAAGAGCAATCCGGTGAACGCGCCAAACACCGCCACCGGAACGGAGAGAAGAACGCTGAACGGCAGCGACCAGCTCTCGTACAGAGCGGCCAGGATGAGGAAGACGAAGATGATGGAGAGCACGAACACTCGGCCGGTGGTCCCGGCCGCTTTCTTCTCCTGATACGAAAGATCCGACCAGTCGTATCCCATCTCGCGCGGCAGCGTCTGCGCCGCCACCTGCTCGAGCGCTGCCATCGCCTGGCCCGAGCTGTATCCCGGCGCCGCGGCGCCGGTGATCTGCGCGGCGCGGAAGAGATTGAAGCGCTGGGTGTACTCCGGTCCCGACGTCGTGCGCACCGTGGTCAGCGCCGACAGCGGCACCATGTTTCCGTCGTTGTTGCGGACGTAGAAGCGTCCGATGTCCTGCGGCGTCAGACGATCGACCGAATCAGCCTGCATGAACACGCGCCACTGCCGGCCGAATCGGTTGAACTGATTGACGAATGTGCCGCCCAGGTATGCCTGCAATGCCTGATAGACGTCGCCGATCGGCACGCCCTGCTTCAGCGCTTTGTCGCGGTCGACGTCGATATACACCTGAGGCACCGCTGCCCGGAACGTGCTGTTGACGTTTGCGATCTCTGGACGTTTGCGCGCCGCAGCGAGAAACTTCTGCAAGTTCTCATCGAGAAACGCCACCGAGTTGCCGCTGCGATCCTGCAGCCAGACAGAAAAGCCACCCGCGAATCCAAGGCCGGGAATCGGCGGCGGCAGGAATGCGAAGACGTTCGCCTCCGGGATCTCAGACTTGAATTTTCCGTTGAGTTTCGCGATCAAGCTCTTGGCATCCATCGCCGGACCGCGGCGCGCCTCCCACGGCTCGAGGCTGACGAAGAAGAAGCCGTTGTAGGTAGCCGAAACGTAGGCCAGCAGGCTGAAGCCGCCGATGGTGCTGTAGGAGCGGACGCCTCTGGTCTCGCTCAGAATTTTCTCGATCTTGCGGCAGACGACGTCGGTGCGCTGCAGCGACGCCGCGTCGGGAAGCTGCACGTTGAGGAAGAAGTAACCCTGGTCCTCGTCGGGCACGAAGCTGCTCGGCAATTTCCTTCCCAGCAGTCCCGCGAAGAGTGCGAATCCGACGAGGATCGCAACTGTCACCGCGGCCTTCCGGATGAGAAGTCTGGAAGTGTTGACGTAGCTGCCGGTGAATCGCTCGAAGACTCGATTGAATCCCGCAAAGAAGCGGCCGAGCGGCCCGCCATTTTTCTCGCGCGCTCGCAACAACATCGCCGACAATGCCGGCGAGAGGCTGAGCGCGTTGAACGCCGAGATCAGGACCGAGACCGCGATGGTGACCGCGAACTGCCGATTCAAGCGCCCTTGAATGCCGCCCATGAAGGCGACCGGCAGAAAGACCGATGAGAGGATCAGCGCGATCGCAACGACCGGGCCGGAGACTTCTCTCATCGCCTGAATGGTCGCGGCGCGCGGCGCCATCCCCTCCTCGATGTGATGCTCGACCGCTTCCACGACCACGATCGCGTCGTCGACGACCAGACCGATCGCCAACACCAGACCAAACAGCGACAGCGTATTGATCGAGAATCCGAGGAGCGGGAAGAGCGCGAACGTGCCGATGAGAGAGACCGGAACCGCCACGATCGGGATCAGCGTCGCGCGCCAGTTCTGCAGAAAGAGAAAGACCACCAGAACGACCAGGAGCATGGCTTCGAGGAAAGTGATGCTGATCTCGCGAATGCCTTCGCTGACCGGCGTGGTCGTATCCACCGCGACCGCGTACTCCATATCCTCGGGGAAGCTCTTACTCACTTGCGCCATGGCGGCCCGGAGACCCTTCGCGACAGTGAGCGCATTCGAGCCGGGCGCCTGATAGATGCCGATGACCGACGCCGGCTGACCTTTGAAACGGCCAATCTGTTTATAGGAGAGCGCGCCGAGCTCGACGCGCGCGACATCGCCCACGCGCACCGTCGACCCATCGGGATTGATGCGCACGACGATGTTCGCGAACTCCTCCGGCTTTGTGAGTCGTCCCTGCGCGCGAACGGTGTAGGTGAACTCCTGTCCGCGCGGCGCAGGCTCCGCGCCGATCTGTCCGGCGGGATTGACGGTGTTCTGCGATTGCACCGCGCGCTGAACATCGGCGACCGTCAGCGCGAGTTTTGCCAACTGATCCGCCTTCAACCAGATGCGCATGGCGTACTCCGATGCGCCGAAGTTCACGACTTGACCCACTCCCGGAACGCGATAGAGGGCGTCGTTCACGTTGATCAGCGCATAGTTGCCGAGGAAAAGGCCGGGGTAGGTACCTTTCGGCGAGTAGAGCGCGATGAGCATCAGCGGAAGACCCTGCGTCTTGCGGTAAGTCAGGCCGAACTGATTGACCTCCGGAGGAAGACTCGGCGCCGCCTGCGACACGCGATTCTGGGCGTTGACTTGATCGCTGTTGCGATCGGTGCCGACATCGAACGTCACGCGCTCGGTGATGGTGCCGTCGCTGGCGTTCACCGACTGGATGTAGAGCGAGTCCTCGACGCCGTTCATCTGCTGCTCGATGGGCGTAGCCACGGACTGCTCGATCGTGAGAGCGTCGGCGCCGGGATACTGGCCCTGAATCTGGATCACCGGCGGAACGAGATCGGGAAACTGCGCCACCGGAAGGCCGCTCATCGCCACCAGCCCGCCCAGGAGGATGACGATCGAGATGACGATGGCGACGATCGGACGATTGATGAAGAACATGGCCATGATGGAGTCCTATCTGGCAGACGACGCCGAAGCCGTGTTGGTTGACGCAGTGGCAGTGGCAGCGTCCTGCGCAGCGACTTTCATCCCGCTCTTCACGCGGGCGAAACCTTCGACGATCACGCGGTCGCCCGGCTGCAGTCCTTCGTTGATGATCCATTCGCTGCCGACGCGCTCCCCGGTTTTCACGGTGCGGATGGAGACGACGTCACCCGCTCCGACTACAGCCACTTGTTCTATCCCCTGCAGCTCGTTCACCGCTCGCTGCGGCACGAGGAGCGCAGCCCGGCGCACGTTCGTGACCGCCCGCACCTTCGCGTACTGGCCGGGGCGAAGCACGTTGCCCGGATTGGGGAAGAGGCCGATGGTCGTGATGGTCCCGGTCTTGATGTCGACTTCCCGGCCGGTCAGCAGAATGTGCCCCTTGTGCGGGAAGAGCGTGCCGTCGGCGAGGACGAGCTCGAGCTGCGCGTTGCGCATCGCCGGGTCGCTGCGAAACTGCAGATAGTCCTGCTCGCTCACCTTATATTCGACGCGGATCGGATCGACGGTCGAGACGGTGGTCAGGACCGTCTGCGGTCCGACGAGATCGCCGACCTGCTGCTGCGCGAGGCCGGCGATGCCGCTGATCGGGGAAGTGACGCGCGTCCATGAAAGATTGAGCCGCGCCTGTTCGACCGCAGCCTGCAGTGCGCCAACGGTCGCTTGTGCGGCGGAGCGGGCGGAGCGTGCGTTGTCGAGCTCCTGCTGGCTGAGCGCTTTCTCGGCCGCCAGCGGCTCGAATCGCTGCACGTCGCGCTCCGATTTCGTCAGACCGGCGCGCGCCTGTTCGAGGTTCGCCTCCGCCTGTCGCAACTGCGCCTGGGTCTGACGCGGGTCGATTTCGCAGAGAAGCTGCCCGCGCTGGACGTAGCTTCCTTCCTGGTACACGCGGCGCATCAGATAGCCTTCGACCTTGGGGCGGATGTCGGCGTTCACGTTCCCCTGCGTCGTGCCGATCCACTCCTGGTACACCGGCTGGTCGCGCTGCACGACGGTGTCGACCACGACCTGAGGCGGCGCGTCCTTTGCGGCGGCGGCGTGGCGTCCGCAGCCGATCGCGGCAAGCGAAAGGGCAAACAGGACGCCGCCGAATTGAAACTTCATGATTGCTCTCCTCATCGAGTGCCGATTCCGCGCATGATGAAGTCCACTGCGAAGCGGACGTCGTCTTCCAGCGGCGGCGGCTCCCGCTCGATCATGCGATGCAGCATGATGTCGCGGACGACCGACGCGATGGCGATGGCCAACCGCTCGACGTTCGCCGCGCGGATCTCTCCCCTTGCGAACGCGTCGCGCACGTGCCCTTCGAGCTGCGCCAGATATGCCTGATAGGTCGGATGCTTCTTCAGGCGCCGCTCGCCGAACGGCTCCGACATGGCCAGATAGACTCGGAAAAAGTCGCGGTTCTCTTCGAAGTACTGCAGTTGTGTTCGAACGCGCTGTTCCAGCACCTCGCGAAATCCACGGCATGACTGGCAGGCGGCCGCCAGCCTGCTCAAGAGGCTTTCGGTCGCGTTGTCCAGCGTCCGATCGATGATCTCCTCGCGCGACTGGAAATAGAGGTAAATCGTTCCCTTGGCAAGGCCGGCTTCATCGGCGATGTCCTGAACAGTGACGCCTTTCAGCCCTTTGCGGGCCGCCACCCGCATCACCGCTTCGCAGATGCTCTGTTTCCGGAACTCCTCGACGACGTGCTCTTTAGTCAGCAATAGACCGGATGTTATAGAGGCTGACTGCTTTGTCAATCATAATGACCACATGGTCATTCCGGTGGAGGCCTTCTGCCTCGCGCGGATGCCGGAAAAGACGTATCGTGCGCAATTCATGGAAGGAGAATCCTATGGCCAAAAAGAAAATTAGTGAGGCGGTTGTGGCGCGAGCGCGTCCGCTAACCCGCCAGACCGCGCACGAGTTTCAGGCGTTCAATCAGATCGTGCCGATGCCGATCGCGCTCTCGCAGAAGGTCGCGCGGCAAAGCGTCGAGAATCTCAATCAGGTCCTCGCGGACACCTTCACCCTTCGCGATCTCTACAAGAAGCACCACTGGCAACTGGGCGGACCGACGTTTTATCAACTCCATCTTTTGTTCGACAAACACTACGAAGAGCAGAACGATCTGGTGGACGCCATCGCCGAGCGCATCCAATCCCTCGGCGGCGTCGGCCTTGCGATGGCGCCCGACATCGCGGAAACGACCAACATTCCCCGTCCGCCCAAAGGCCGCGAGGAAGTGCCGGTGCAGATCTCGCGGCTTCTTCACGCGCACGAGATCGTGCTCGAGGAGGCGCGGACGATGGCCCGGCAGGCGGCGAAACAAGGCGACGACGGCACGAACGATCTGCTCGTCTCGGACGTGATCCGCGGCAATGAGAAGCAGGTGTGGTTCCTGTCGCAGCACCTCGTCAACGTGCCACTGGTAAAAGCGGATTGACCGATGCTTCGATTAGCTTTCGTGGAGGACAGCCGCCACCGGCTGTCCTTGGACGGCAGTTGGACAGCCGAGGGCGGCTGTCCTCCAGGATAACCGCATGAGCACCCCCACCCCCATCCCGCTGACGCTCGCCCCGCGCGAAGAGCAGGTGTTTCCGAAGTTGACGCCGGAGCAGATTGCGCGCGTCGCGGCGCATGGACGAAGACGACCAGTGCAGGCCGGCGAGGTCCTGATCAAGGCAGGTCAACAGCATTTCCCCTTCTTTGTGGTGACTGAGGGGCAACTCGAAGGCGTGAGCTCTACTGGCATGACCGAGGAGCTCATCAGCCCGCTGGACGTGGGCCAATTCACCGGCGAGCTGAATCTGCTGACCGGGCGTCGCGGCCTGGCCACCATTCGCGCGACCAGGCCCGGCGAAGTGATCGAGGTACATCGCGACGATCTCCTGGCACTCATCCAGACCGACGCTGAGCTCAGCGAGATCTTCATGAAGGCATTCATCCTTCGCCGAGTGGCGCTCATCGACCGCGGCTTCGGAGACGTCGTGCTCCTCGGCTCCAGCTACTCGGCGGAAACATTGCGCATCCAGGAGTTCCTCTCGCGCAACGCGCATCCATATGCATACATTGACCTGGACCGCGATTCCGCCGCTCAGCAATTCCTCGATCGCTTTCACGTCTCGCCGGCCGATGTTCCGGTCGTGATCTGTCGCGGCCAGACGATCCTTCGCAACCCGACCAACGCGGAGATTGCCGATTGCGTCGGCTTCAATCAGGACATTGACGCCACGCGGATGCGCGACGTGGTGATCGTCGGCGCAGGTCCTGCCGGTCTTGGGGCTGCGGTCTATGCCGCATCGGAAGGTCTCGACGTGCTGGTGCTCGAATCGAATTCGCCGGGCGGTCAGGCCGGCTACAGCATGCGCATCGAAAACTACCTCGGCTTCCCCTCCGGCATCACAGGACTGGAGCTCGCGACGCGCGCGTTCACCCAGGCGGAGAAATTCGGTGCGCAGCTCATGATCGCGAAAGGCGCCACGCATTTGCGCTGTGACAGGAAACCGTACGCGATCGAGATCGATGACGGAGCGAGCGTGCCGGCGCGCACCGTCATCATCGCCACCGGCGCCGAGTATCGAGGCCTGCCGATCGAGAACATCTCGCGATTCAACGGGGCCGGCGTTTACTACGGAGCCACCGCCATGGAGGCGAAGTTGTGCAAGGGGGAGGATGTGATCGTGGTGGGCGGAGGCAACTCCGCCGGTCAGGCCGCGGTGTTTCTGGCGAATTACGCCCGGCGGGTGATCATGCTGGTCCGATCCGGCGGTTTATCCGAGAGCATGTCGCGCTATCTCATCCTGCGTATCGAAAACAATCCGGCCATCGAGCTGCGGACAAATTGTCAGGTTGTGGCGCTCGAGGGCGCGGCACATGTCGAACGCGTGCGATGCCGTGATTCCAAGAGCGGAGGCGACAACGTTGAAAACATCCGGCACATCTTCGTGATGACTGGCGCGGTGCCGGCGACCCAATGGCTCGAGCGATGCGTGGCACTCGACGACGACGGCTTCATCAAGACCGGGCCCGACTTGTCGCACGACGACCTGGCCGCTGCCCGGTGGCCACTGGCGCGGCCGCCGCATCTTCTCGAAACCAGTCTTCCTGGCGTGTTCGCAGTTGGAGACGTCCGGGGCGGCAACATCAAGCGCGTAGCCTCAGCGGTCGGCGAGGGCTCGATCGCTGTGGCGTTTGTGCATCAGGTGCTGCGCGAGTGACGCCTTTGGAGTGCGGTGCCTTGGCACCGCTTTCCCTGCCGCGGCTTGCCGCGGCGCCACCGGCAGCAAGCTGCCGGCGAAAAGCGGCGGCGAGCCGCCGCACTCCAAAGAAATGAAATGGCCCCGAGAGCCTTTGCCTCCCGGAGCCGTTCTCAGCGCGTTAACATCCGCAAAGGGGCATTCGCGCCAAAATTCGCCTCGGTGATCCATCGCTTCACCGTGACCGGCTTCAGCGCGTTGACATCTGCGATAGAGCGTCCGCGCCAACTCCGTTGCCTCAGTGATTCATCGCCTCACTTCGGCCCGTGCCCAACGCGTTGACATCTGCGATATAGCATTCGCGTTGAACCCGTTGCCTCGGTGATCCATCGCCTCACCGCTGCACGACTCCGGCACGTTGATATCAGCGATAGTGCGTCCGTGCCAAAACCGTTTTGCCTCAGTGATTCATCGCCTCACTGCTGCCCGTGCCCAACGCGTTAACATCTGCGATATAGCGTTCGCGTTGAACCCGTTGCCTCGGTGATCCATCGCCTCACCGCTGCACGACTCCGGCACGTTGATATCAGCGATAGTGCGTCCGTGCCGAAACCGCTTTGCCTCAGTGATTCATCGCCTCACTGCTGCCCGTGCCCAACGCGTTGACATCTGCGATATAGCGTTCGCCCTGAGCCCGTTGCCTCCGTGATCCATCGCATCACTTCGGCCCGGCTCCAACACGTTGACATCCGCGATAGGGCATTCGTGTCAGAACCGGTGTCTCGGTGATTCGTCGCCTCATCCAAGACCACCTCGACCCGTTGGCATCTGCGACGCAGCGTTCGGACCGAAGTGGCCTAAAGATGGGTCCAGTGTTGCGATTGTGCAAGGGTTTTCGCTGTTACATTTTCAGCCGTTTTCCACAGTTCTCCACAACCGCTATGCAACGCACCATGTGCAAGTTACGCGATTTCGTACGCCGGAGGCGCCGGATCGCATTTCGGACGTTGTGGAAGGATGAAGGCAGAAGGCAGAAGGATGACGTTAAGACTTCCACTTCTTGATGAGCGAGGAGAAGATGCTGACGAGTTCTTCGGCCTCGCTCTTGACGGACTCAACATCACGTGCGCTTATGAGTTCACTTCCTACGAGAAGTTCGACACGTGCTCAGCCTTCGAGCGCGCACGAAGCGCCTCGCGGAGTGAGCCCCCGGCGATGTTCCCGAGTTTAGAAATTGAGATCCGAGTACATACGCCACGCGCCGTCGCGGTAAGTCGTACAAGTGAATGACGCTCAGGGCAAAGTCGCGTGTGCTCGTAACGAGGTTCTGCATGCTCAAACGCTACCTCGGCCGCGACAAAAACGAGTCAACTTCTACCTACCGTAGATCCCTTCTGCCTTCTGCTGCCTTCTGCCTTCTAAAGTAAGATTCCGGAACGGAGTGGAGCGCAGCATGACTCTTCGCATTTTTCTTATCGTCCTCGCCACGCTGGCCAACCTCAACCGCACCTACGCCGACGACCTGACTGACATCAGGCGCGAGATCACGAAACGCCATGACGAGGCGGTCAAACGGTTGCAGGATTGGATCGCCCTCCCTTCGATCGCCGCAGAGAATCGCAACTATCCCGCCGGCGCGGAGTACATGGCGAAGCTCGCGCGTGACGCCGGATTCCAGCAGGCCTCGGTCATCAACACGGACGGCAAGCCCGGCGTCTTTGCCACACTCGATGCCGGCGCGCCGAAAACAGTCGGCCTCTACTTCATGTACGACGTCAAACAGTTCGATCCGGCCGAGTGGACTTCGCCTCCGCTGGAAGCGCGGCTGGTGGACAAGCCGGGCCTCGGCAAAGCGATCATCGGCCGCGGCGCAGTCAATCAGAAAGGGCCGGAAGCGGCGTTTCTGGCCGCGCTGCATGCGATTCGTGGCGCCGGCAAAAAGATGCCCGTGAACCTGGTGATGGTCGCCGAGGGTGAGGAAGAGATTGGATCCCCGCACATCGGTCAGCTCGTTCACCGTCCCGAGGTTGAAGCCGCACTTCGAAGGACCGGCGGCGTCTTCATGCCGTCGGCATCGCAGGATCTCGACGGCATCGTCACGGTCAGCCTCGGTGCAAAGGGCGTAGCTGAGCTCGAGCTGGTTTCCAGCGGCGAGAAATGGGGACGCGGTCCGGCAAAGGACATTCACTCATCGCTCAAAGCGTCGGTCGACAGCCCGGCGTGGCATCTCGTGAAGGCGCTCGACACGCTGGTATCCGCCGACGGGAACACGATCACCATCGACGACTATCCGAAGCCGCGTCCGCTGAGCGCGGAAGAAAAAGCGATGATCGCCGAGGCGGCGAGTCGTCGCAGCGAAGCGCAATGGAAGAAGCAACTCTCCGTGCAACATTGGATCGACGACCTGCCGTGGCAGCAGGCGTACGAGCGACTCGAGTCTCAGCCGACGGTAAACATCGAGGGACTGGTGGGCGGCTATACCGGCCCGGGCGGCAAAACGATTCTGCCGCATCGCGCTGCCGCAAAAATTGACATGCGCCTCGTGCCCGACATGAAGATGACGGATGCGGTGGCAGCGCTTAAAGCACATCTCGCGAAGCACGGCTTCGGCGACATCGAAGTGAACGTCACCGGCGGCTACGATCCCACCAGCACTCCGGCGAGCGCGCCGTTGATTCAGGCGCAGATTGCGGTGCTCAAGCGCGCGGGCATCGACCCGGTGCTGTGGCCGCGAAACGCCGGCTCCTATCCTGGTTACGTTTTCACGGATCCACCGCTCACCCTCGCCGCCGGCCACTTCGGCCTCGGCCACGGAAGCGGCGCGCATGCGCCGGACGAGTATTACCTGATCGATTCGGCAAACCCGAAGGTGCAAGGCTTCGACGGCGCGGTGATGTCGTTTGTCGAGTATCTGTACCAGTTGGCAAAGTGACCTCTCAACCGGCCCGCGCCACATCAAGGCTGTTTCGCCGTCGCGAGGTGACGGATAAGCGCGACCCTAGCGATCACGAGCCCTTCGCCGATATCCGTCGCCGCTGGGTATTCGCGGGAGGAGCGGGCGGGGCTCAACTATAAGTTAGCCTGCACGAATTCCGATGCCAAAATGGGACACGGACACCGTTGCGAGGCAGCTGGTCGCCGACGGCCGCGTGAATATCGCCTTCCAACACGAACTAGAAACCACGCGTCAGCGAATCGATACATTGCTCTCGAAGCTCTTAACGCATGGGAATTCGTTGGTTCGAGAGGTTGCGGCGACGATCCTCGGCGAACGTCGCAAACCAAACAGCATCCCAGCGCTGATCACCGCGCTCGCTGACAAATCGCAGCACGTTCGCTGGGACGCGCTCGTCGCAATCGAGAAATGTGCTGGTCTTTCCCCGGGAGAGCTCTCTGTTGTCTTAGGGCTCACGCCGACGAGACCGCGGATCATGAAGTCTAGAGTTGAGGCTTGGTGGAAAATCGTCGGGTCCGATTTGCTCGCGTGAGTCGGCGCGCAGGCTAACTCAGCCGCTGAACCTGACGCGGCCCGTCGCGCTCCGAGACCACGAGTAATTTGCACGTTTTGGTATTCTGCCGCGTGAGGGCCGCGCAGGTTAGCGGCAAAACATTAGGCGACGACATCGTGCCTGTATCAACAAAGTCAAGATCGCCTCGGCCGTCCAACTTGCGCCTTCCTACGCAGTTTGGAGTGACCGCGCCATCCCCACGTTCTTGCGGCAGTCCATCGCCGTTAGTCGGGTCGCCTTCGTGCGACGCCGCGGGATATCTTGGTTAACAACCGGTGATCGACGACTCATACGCTTAAAGTGCTCCATCAGCAGAACAGAACCACAACTGTCACTACTAATCGCCCGAACCTGGCTTTAGGAGCCGTCCATGAAACCATCACCGCTTATTCTTGTCTTTTTGTGCACAACAGCTGTTTTCGCAGCGCAACCGCGGCCGAGCAGCGTCGTAATTCCGCTGCAAGCTGGCAACCAGCTTCTGGTTCCCGTTGCCGGAAGTACACCGGGTGCCAACGGCACGTTCTTCCGTTCGGATATCACAATCGTGAATTTGGCGAGTCATGACGAGACTGTGGTACTTGAGTGGTTGCCTCGGGTTGGCGGGACCGCAACGACGACGACCATAACGATTCCGAAGCAAAGCGGGATTCGCTCGTCCGATTTCGTCGCTGAGTACCTTCATCAAACGGGTCTCGGCGCAATCAGAATCACCGGTGTAACATCCGAAGGTGTCGATGTAGTAGCCGCGCTTTATGTCAGCTCACGAATCTGGAGCCCGCAGCCCGGCACGTCTGGAACAACCTCGCAGAGTTTGCCCGCTGTCACGTTGGGGAACGCATTCTACAAGGGCGTGTCAGCCCGCCTGTTCGGTGTTGGCAGCATGGAAAATGTGCCGAACTATCGTGTCAATGTCGGCATCGTAAACATGGATCCCATCAACGCGCACACATTTGATATTTCGGCGGCCTTGAACGCACGACCGTTCGGCGTGAACCACTACGTCGTTACTCTCCCGCCCCGGACGATGGAGCAAGTATCCCTTGGCAACGATTTGTTACCGAATGCCGAAGTGCTTATTCAGGATACGACGGCGACGACTTCGCCATTTACTTCGTGGATTGCATACGCCTCCACGATCGACAACATTACCGGTGACGCGTGGTCGGAGCTTGCAGTCCCTTTTGCGCCAGGAACCATCGGCACGGGCATGTCAGCGCAGGAATGAGCTCGGGGAATCTTTCGGGCGTGCGCGTCGCCGGTGAGCGGTAATCCGTTGGACAACGTCATCGGTCGATGAAATGCCCACGCCATCTGAAGGTCGATTCGGCGGCAGGTCGGTCATCCGGAGCTGCACGTTTTTTCCAGACCGTCTTGTACTCGGCTTTGCTGGCCAAGGCATGGCCTCGCCGGAAAATGCCGGTGATGAACCGTCGCCTAACTTGCGCCTGCAGCGGACGTGGCCCGCTACGTCGCGGCATCCCAAGTGCGTTACCATTTCGCGTAGCGGGCCACGCCGCTGAGTGGCGGGTCCGTTAGGCGACGGAAGAGTGCTGAGACGAAAGAAGACATGGGCGATCGTGTTCTTGGTCGCCGGCATCGCCGCCGCTGGCGTCATGCTCACGGTTGTGCGCCGCCAGCGTGAAGTTGAAACGTGGCAACCGTCATCAATTAGCTGGGGACGGATCATTCGGCTCGATACAGCTGCTCCGAACTTCTGGTGGATCCGACTACGAATGCGCCTTGGAGGCCTCACGGGAGGGCAGCACGCCGCGGATCAGATCGTAAGATGGCAGCCACGGTCGGCTCGAGCCCGGTACAACCTCGGAGTCTTTCTCTACGCAACTCAACCCGAGCGCGCCAGGCAGGCGTTCGTGGAAGTTACTCAGCTAGATCCAGGCTACGAGATTGCCCAGAGAAGCCATGAAACAGGCGAGCATGGCCGACCTCGTGAAGCACACCGAGCGCGGCGAGAACACGCGTATCATCAGTGCATGGCGGGCGAACTCGCGTCAGCGAAAACAATATGAAGAAGGCTCGTAAGCCTCAGCGTAAGAAGCAGGCAGTACCCGACATCGACTTTTCAGACGGGATCCGCGGGAAGTATGCGGCGCGATTCGCGGAAGGCACGAACCTCGTTGCCCTTTCTCCGGACGTTGCCGAGATTTGTCCGGATTCGAAGGCGGTTAACGAGGCTCTTCGCACGCTCGCGCGAATATCAGGCAAGACTGTCCGCGCGATTAAGTAAAGAGATGACGGTCACTGCCAGGATGGGGTGAGTCGATCGCGAACGGAAACGTTCCTGATAGGGTTCATGGAAGCATGCACATGAACGGCACGGTCGGTATCGTCGGTGACTTCAACGCCCTCAATCAGACACATCTCGCCACGAATCGCGCGCTTGAAAGTGTTGCGCTGCCATTCGAATGGATCGCTACGACCGATGTGGATGGAGATGCCGAGGAGCGGCTCGAAGGCTATGACGGCATCTGGATCGCCCCAGCCAGCCCATACCTCAGCATGGACGGAGCGTTGCGCGCCATTCGGTACGCGCGGGAACGCGGCGTGCCGCTCGTTGGTACGTGAGGGGGATTTCAGCACGCGATCATCGAGTTCGCGCGCAACGTTCTCGGGTTCCGAGAAGCGGACCACGCAGAGACCAACCCGCAGTCGAAGTCACTCGTGATTACGCCGCTCGCGTGTTCACTGGTCGGACAACAACAGTGGGTAGAGATCCATCCCGGCACGCGGGCGAGCTCCTTGTACGGAGCCGCGCGAGCAGAAGAAGACTACTACTGCAATTACGGCGTGGAACCGTCCTACCGGAACACTCTGGAAGAGGGTGGCCTGACTGTGAGCGGGACGGGCGCGAGCGGCGAAGTTCGAATGATCGAGCTCGCCGAACATCCATTCTTCATGGCCACGCTCTTTCTGCCGCAGACGCGTTCGACGGCGTCCTCGCCGCATCCGCTCATCGCCGGCTATGCCACTGCCGTGAGAGCACGTCGATGAGTATCCAACAAGCCGACAAAGGGGCCACCTTCCGCGCGCTTCACGAACGGCCAGGTGCATTCATCATTCCGAATCCGTGGGATGCCGGCACGGCGCGTTTGCTGGCGCGGCTCGGCTTCGAGGCGCTGGCGACGACCAGCGCCGGTTACGCATTTTCCGTCGGAAAGCAGGACGGCAAGATCGGCCGCGACGAGATGCTGGCTCATGTCGCGGAGATCGTATCGGCCACTGATCTGCCGGTCAGCGCCGATCTCGAGAACGGTTATGGCGACGACCCGATAACAGTCGCAGAGACCATCAGAATGGCGGCGGCCACTGGCCTCGCCGGCGGATCGATCGAAGATGTCTCCGGCCACGCGAGCGGCCGCGTTTACGATCGCGAGCACGCGGCCGAGAGAATTCGCGCGGCAGTGGAGGCGGTTCGCGCCCTTCCCTACCCGTTCACGCTGACGGCGCGCGCCGAGAACTATCTCGTCGGCCGGCCTGATCTCAAAGACACGATCTTGCGGCTGCAGGCCTTTCAGGAAGCCGGCGCCGACGTGCTCTACGCGCCCGGGCTGACGAGCAGGGACGACATCCAAGCGGTCGTGCGGTCGGTCGACCGGCCGGTGAATGTGATCATGGGACTGCAAGGCGTTCGGCTGAATCTGGCGACCTTGTCATCGATCGGTGTGAAGCGCATCAGCGTCGGCAGCGCGCTCTCGCGGGCGGCCCTCGGCGCCTTTCTTCGCGCGGCACGCGAGATGCGCGAGCGCGGCACTTTCGAATTCGCAGATGAGGCCGTGACCTTCCGGGAAATCATGGCCATGTTCGAGGGTTGACCTTTGGAGTCCGGTGCCTTGGCACCGCTTTGTTGGCCGCGGCTTGCCGCGGCCGGAAAGCGGCGGCAAGCCGCCGCACTCCAAAGACATCAGCAGCATCCTTCCGGACCGCAGCAGGCGTATCCGGCTCGCTCCTCTCCAGGTTCGAGGATCGCAAACATTCCTTTGTACGGCGGATTCGAGAGCTTCGCGACCGTATCGGTGCAGATCTCGTAGGGCTCGTTGCGCGGAAACTGATGTCCCTCTTCATCGATGAACGCTTTCGCCGGCCCGAGGTAGACGGCGCGGTGACCTTTGAAGAGGCAGCCGGATGTTTTCTCGAATTTCCATCCGCGCACCGTGACCGAGAAGAAAGGATAACCCTCGACATCTTTCCAGTAGCTCTTCTTCAAGATCTCGATGCCGTAGAAGCCGGCGCGCTCGAGTGCGGCGATGAACTCTTCCTGCGTCAGCGCTCCGACCAGGCATTCGCCCCAAAGCTGCGGATTGACTTTCAGGTGCGGCGGCACCGGTTTCTCCGAGACGATGTCGGAGACGAGAATCCGCCCGTGATCCTTCAGCACGCGCCACATCTCGGAAAACACGCGCGGCTTGTCGGGCGAAAGATTGACGACGCAGTTGGAGGTGACGAGGTCGACGCTCTTCGACTCGATTGGAATCTGCTCGAGAAAACCTTCTCGGAATTCGACCGAGTCATATCCGAGCGCTGCGGCCACTCGCGGCTGATTCTCGCGTGCGACGCTCAGCATGCGATCGGTCATGTCGACGCCGATCGCTTTTCCGTTTTGGCCAACGAATTTTGCAGCGATAAACACGTCGATCCCTGCGCCGGAGCCGAGGTCGAGGACGATTTCGCCCTCTCGGATGCCGGCGGTCGTCATCGGCGATCCGCATCCATAGAAGCGATCGAGAACATCCTTCGGGATGTGCGCGACGGCGGTGTCGTCGTACTTTGTCGGACAGCAGAGCTCCGCCTGCGGATTCTCGGCAGCGTGGCCGTAGAACTCCCGCACCTTCGCTCGCGGTTTGTCGACGTCGAACGACAGCACGCAATTCGAATGAAGTGTCAAAACCGGCTGCTCGGCGAGCGCGCCGTCTGCAGTCCCGCAGGCGATCGCTCCTTCGCCCATGGCGTGCAGCAGCAACGGCGCGTCGTAGCCGGAGCGGAGATTCTTGCGCTCGCGTTTCTCTTCGCCCAGCTCGCGCATCACGCGCTTGGTCAGCTCGACGGTGATCGGATAGTACGGATCGACGCCCAGAAAATCGCCCGAGAAGCACCAGCCGTGCTCGAGATCGCCGCCGCCCGTGAGGAAACGGAAGGGATCATTCGCAACCGCCGCATTGCGGGCGAGCGTGGCCTGCCGAATCCGCGCGATGATCGGCGAACGCGCGATGATTTCGGCAAACGCATTGCGCCTAACGTCGCCACAGAGAAGTGCCTGCTCGTTCGCCAGCGCTGCTGATGGATACACGGTCCCATCTGCATAGACGCACAGCGAGTCCCATCCGGCATTGCCGAGGTCGTACTTCACGCCGGGGACGCCGTTGACGCGTCGTTTGACTGCCTCAATGTTGTCGAGAAGAACGCCTTCGCTTCGCGCCGCATCGACAGTCTTCATCACCGCCTCGAGCAGCGCCAGGTGCTCGGGGAAAAAGCCGTTGTCGGATTCCGCGGCCCGTCCTCGCTTGTGACTCCACATCAGATGCTGACTGCGCGCGCCGATGCGTTTTGCGATCGCTGTCAGCTCCGGCAGGTCATCGAGATTCTCTTCAGTCGTGACCGTGGTCAGCGAAACGTCGAAGCCGAGGCCGGAAAGGATCCGCGCGCCGTCGAGGGCTTTGTGGAATGTGCCGGCGCCGCGGATCGGGTCATTCGTTTCCGGCCGTGCCCCATCGATGGAGACCTGAAATTTGACCTTCTGGCGATCGAGCGTCTGCAGG
>Ga0207646_10003694_pt1 | contig 17082 bp, 12 predicted proteins | sample KBSK5502metaG_FD_184343 | JGI IMG/M metagenome (GOLD analysis project Ga0207646, IMG submission 184343) | Corn, switchgrass and miscanthus rhizosphere microbial communities from Kellogg Biological Station, Michigan, USA - KBS K5-50-2 metaG... | ecosystem: Host-associated > Plants > Roots >... | reverse complement strand
CGCGGTGCTCGGCGCCAGCCGCGCCCTGGGGGATCACCTCGCCCGCCACCCCGGCCACTGGCGGGTGCTCTCTGCTAGCCCCGACCCCACCACCCCGCCCTCTGCTAGCCCCGACCCCACCACCCCACCCAATGACGCGGACGGGCTGCGGCCGCCGGAGCCGGGGGAGGTGCGCGCGGGCCTGCTGGCCGCGGTGGGCGCACGGCCGGAGGATGCCGAGCCGGTGGCGGGCACGGTGGCCAGCCCCGGCGTGGGGGCGGTGGCAGGGGCCGATCCGGTGGTGGCGTTGCGGGTGGCGTACCGGCGGCGGCTGCTGTCACTGGCGGCGCGGGACCTCACCGGGGAAGCGCCGCTCGAGCAGGTGGCCGCGGAGCTCGCCGACCTGGCGGCCGCGGCGCTCGAGGCCGCCCTGGCGATCGCCAGGGCCGCTCTCCCACCAGGCTCCGCGCCGTGCCGCCTGGCGGTGATCGCGATGGGCAAGTGCGGTGCCAGGGAGCTGAACTACGCCAGCGACGTGGACGTGATCTTCGTCGCCGAGCCGGCCGCGCCCGGCGACGCGAATGCCGAGGCGGCCGCGCTGCGGACCGCCACCCAGCTCGCGGCGGGGCTGATCCGGGTCTGCTCGCAGAGCTCCCCGGAGGGGGCGCTGTTCCCGGTGGACCCGAACCTGCGCCCCGAGGGCCGCGACGGGCCCCTGGTGCGCACGCTCGCCAGCCATCGGGCGTACTACGAGCGCTGGGCACAGACCTGGGAGTTCCAAGCGTTGCTGAAGGCCAGGCCCGTCGCGGGGGACGCCGCCCTGGGGCGCGCCTACGCAGCGGCGGTGCGCCCGCTGGTCTGGCAGGCGGCGCGGCGCGAGAACTTCGTCTCCGACGTGCAGGCCATGCGGCGCCGCGTGACCGCCGCGCTGCCGCCCGCCGTCGCGGGCAGGGAGCTCAAACTGGGTCCCGGCGGGCTGCGGGACATCGAGTTCGCCGTGCAGCTACTGCAGCTCGTGCACGGCAGGGCCGATGAGTCCCTGCGGGACCCGGCCACGCTGCCCGCGCTGGCCGCGCTGGCCGCGGGCGGGTACGTCGGCCGCGGCGACGCCGCGGAGCTGGCCGCCGCGTACCGCTTCCTGCGGTCCGTCGAGCACATGCTGCAGCTGCGGAACATGCGCCGCACGCACACCATGCCCGAGGACCCGGCCGCCCTGCGCGGGCTGGGCCGGGCCCTGCTCGCGGCCGAAGCCGGGCCGGCCGGCCCGGATGGGGACCGAGCCCCGGCCCGCATCGACCCGGCGGAGGAACTCCTGGCCCGGTGGCGCCAGCACACGGCCCAGGTCCAGCGCCTGCACGAAAAGATCTTCTACCGGCCGCTGCTCGACGCCGTCGCGCGCCTGCCCGGCGACGCGGACCGGCTGACCCCGGAGGCCGCGCGGGCCAGGCTCGAAGCGCTCGGCTACGCCGACCCCGCCGGCGCGCTACGCCACATCGAGGCGCTGACCTCAGGAGTGTCGCGGCGGGCGGCGATCCAGCGCACCCTGCTGCCGCTGATGCTCGGGTGGTTCGCCGACGCCGCCGCACCCGACGGCGGGCTGCTCGCCTTCCACCAGGTCAGCGATGCGCTGGGCAACACGCCCTGGTACCTGCGGCTGCTCCGGGACGACATGACCGTCGCGCAGCGGATGGCCCGGCTGCTCGCCTCCAGCCGGTACGCCGTCGACCTGCTGCTGCGCCAGCCGGAAACGGTGGCGTTCCTGGGTGACGGCACGCAGCTCACCCCGCGGGACCGGGCGGCGCTGCAGGCCGAGGCGGCGGCGCTGGTGGGCCGGCACGCCCGGGCGGAGGACGCGGTGACCGCGCTGCGCGCGCTGCGCCGCCGCGAGCTGATCAGGACCGCCATGGCCGACCTGCTTGGCGCGTCGGGCGCCGAGCAGACCGGCGAGGCGCTCACCACCGTGGCCGCGGTCACGGTCGAATCCGCGCTGCAGGTGGCGATCCGGTCCGTCGCCGGCCGCCGGGGAGCGGTCCCCACCCGGATGTGCGTGGTGGCGATGGGCAGGTTCGGCGGGCACGAGTCCGGCTACGGCAGCGACGCCGACGTGATGTTCGTGCATGACCCGCTGCCCGGCGCGGCCGAGCAGGAAGCCACAGGGGCCGCGCACGCCGTCGCCGAGGAACTGCGCGCGCTGCTGGCCCGGCCCGCCCCGGATCCGCCCCTGCACATTGACCCAGGGCTCCGCCCGGAAGGACGCCAGGGGCCGCTGGTGCGGACGCTGGCGTCCTACCGCGCGTACTACGAGCGCTGGTCGGTTCCCTGGGAGGCGCAGGCCCTGCTGCGCGCCGAGCCCGCGGCCGGGGATTCCGGCCTCGGCAGGCGCTTTACGGCTCTGGCCGACCAGTTCCGCTACCCGGACGGGGGGATCCCCGAGTCTTCCGTTCGGGAAATTCGGCGAATTAAGGCGCGGATGGAAGCCGAGCGCATGCCGCGTGGCGTCGACCCCGCGCTCCATCTGAAGCTGGGTCCCGGCGGGCTCTCCGACGTGGAGTGGGTAGTGCAGTTGCTCCAGCTCAGGCACGCGTTCGCGGTTCCGGCGCTGCGGACCACTTCTACCCTGGCCGGGCTGGCCGCGGCGGTGGACGCCGGGCTGGCGGGGGAGGAGGACGCCGCGGCGCTGGCCGCCGCATGGCGGCTGGCGGCCCGGGTAAGGGACGCGGTAGTGCTGGTCCGGGGGCGGGCTTCGGACGTGCTTCCGGCGAAGACATCCGATCTGGCCGCCGTGGCCCTGGTACTGGGCTACCCGCCCGGCGACGCCCAGCAGCTTGAGCAGGACTACCGGCGCGCGGCGCGGCGGGCCCGGGCCGTGATGGAGCGCCTGTTCTACACCTAGGCCGCCGCAACCATTCCCAGCCACCGAGCGTCACCAGGAGAGACGCCCAGGTAGCGTGGCGATCGCTTCATAACTGCTTGATAACGTCTACCGTGTACCGCGAGGACGTGGCAGACGCCGCGCTCGACCTTGAGGGGATGACGACCTCGGCCAGGCATGGCGGAACGACACCAGTGAAGAGCCGGGCGCCCGCGCGCCCGGCAGTTCAGCGTCCCAGGGGCACGAACGGGCGGCTGCGCGCCGTTGTCATTGGCGTCGCCGCCGCGTGCGCGGTGGCGCTCGTCGCGGTGGGCACCCTCGTGGGGATAACCCGCGTGGTCTCGGCGGGCAGAGGCTCCGCCGCGGCCGGCTCGGCGGCGGCGAAATCGGCTGTGGCGGGCTCGGACAAGGTCCGCTCGGCCGCCGGGAGCCCCCTCGCCCCGCCGAAACTCACCCCCGCGCAACTGGCGGGCCAGCGGGTGATCTACAGCTACGCCGGGTACACCCCGCCGGCCAGCCTGCTCCGCTGGATCCGGGAGGGCGAGGCCGGCGGCGTCATCTTCTTCGGCGGGAACATCGCCAGCAAGTCCCAGATCGCCTCGGTCATCGCCGAACTGGACCGGGCCAACGCAAGCCCGCAGAACCCACTGCGCAACTACCCCCTCCTGCTGATGACCGACCAGGAGGGCGGCCTGGTCCGGCGGCTGCCCGGCCAGCCGGTGCTGTCGGAGAAGCAGATCGGGGAGTCCGCCCGTCCCGGCGCCGCGGCGAGGGCGGCGGGCACCGGCGCGGGCAAGAACCTCCATGGCGCCGGCCTGAACGTGAACCTGGCCCCGGTGCTCGACGTGTACCGCACCCCGGGCAACTTCGATGACCAGTTCCAGCGCTCCTACAGCATGAACCCGCTGGTGGCATCGCGCTTGGGCGCGGCCTTCATCAAGGCGCAGCAGGCCACCGGCGTCGCCGCCACCGCCAAGCACTTCCCCGGCCTGGGCGCGGCCAGCACGGCGCAGAACACCGACAACGGGCCGGTCACCCTGAACGTGTCCCTGAAGGACCTGCGCACGATCGACGAGTACCCCTACCGGGCGGCGATCGCCAGCGGGGTCAAGCTCGTGATGGTCTCCTGGGCGGTCTACCCGGCCCTGGATCCGAAGCTGCCGGCCGGGCTCTCGCCGGCGATCGTCGCCGGTGAACTGCGCCAGCGGCTCGGGTTCACCGGGGTCACGATCACCGACGCGCTGGAGGCGGGCGCGCTGCAGCCGTTCGGCACGATCCGGAACCGGGCCAGGCTGGCGGCGCAGGCCGGGATGGACCTGATCCTGTGCTCGGCGCAGAAGGCCACCGAGGGTGAGCAGGCCAGGATCGCCCTGGCGAACGCCTACAGCGGCGGGACCTTGAACCAGGCCGCGTTCCAGGCGGCGGTGCAGCGGATCCTCGCCCTGAGGTCCGGCCTCGGCGGCTAAGCCGGGGCCGGCGCCCGGGCCGGTCGGCAGCTAAGCCGGGACCGGCGCCGGCCGACCGTCAGGACTTACGGGCCGCTCCCGCCGCGTCGGTGTTCGCGCTGGCCTTGACTTCCCCGGCGGCACCCGCGGCCTCGCCCGAGTCCGCCTCGCCCGAGTCCGCCCCGGCCGAGTCCGCCCCGGCCGCCGGTTCCGCAGCACGCTGGGTGCTGCGCTTGCGGAGAGCCGCGGCCGCCGCGCTCGCGCCAGCGGCTACGAGGACCAGGATGCCCGGCAGCGTCCACCAGCGTCGGCTGCGAGCCTTCTCGGGCTCGATCCGGCGCGCGGCCGAAGACAGCATGTCGGCGACCTTGGGCGCGACGCTGTCCTGCAGCATGTGCCCGGTGCGCTCGACGCGCGGCGCCGCCCAGGCGCGGCCGGCGTGCAGGCCGCGCTGCGCGGCCTCCTGGCTGCTTCTGGCCAGCGGCTTCACCTGTTCGGCGGCGGGCTTCAGCTTGGCCGCCGCCTCCCGGGCGCGGTCCTGCACGCTGCCGGCCGCCTTCTGGGTTCTGTTCATGCGGGACATAGACACCTCCGCAGGTGAGCTCTCGTCCCACACTTCCCGGATCGCGCGATATCAACCATGGTGGCCGGAATCAGGTGCGGGCCGGAGCCGTCACGCTCAGGTGCTGCCGGAGGAAGCGCAGCTCGTGCCAGTCCAGGTTCTCGGACGTGGTTTCGTCCAGCACGAGGTGGGTCGGCGATGTACCAGAGCGCGACCGCCGCGCTGTCCACCCGCGCGGCCAGCAGCCGGCGGCCGTCCGGCGCCCACCAGTAACCGCGGCTGCGGCCCATCGATTCGGCGGCGACGTGCTCGGCGAGCCCGAACGTGACGTCGGGGGCACGCCCAGGGTGAACCGCTGGGTGCGGGCCACCTGGCGGGGCAGCGAAGTCGTAGACATACCGACACCCTGTCACGGCCGCAACCATGACCGTCGGCGGTAGCTCACGCCACGGCGGTCACGTGCGCGCCGAGGAAGACCAGCGAGGGTGGCTCCTGCGCGACGAAGAACGGGTAGCTGTGACAGCCCTTGGCCAGATCGGTCACCGCGCCGGGCGGCAGCACCCGGGCCAGCGCCTGCACGCCGGGGTAGAAGGGGTCGCTGACTCCGCACGCCACCCGGATCGCCACCCCCGCCAGCGCGTGGGCGTGGGTGACGGCGTTAGCCGCGGCGAAGGCGGCCGGTGAGGCGTAGGCGCCCGGGTTGACCGCGCGAGCCTGCGCGTAGCTGGTCCAGATCGCCGGGCCGATCGCCGCCACGGCCGAGATCAGCCCGGAGTACTTCTCGGCCAGCAGGAGCGCGCCATACCCGCCCATCGAGATGCCGAGCGTGCCGACCGCGCGCCGCCCGGTACCCAGTCCCCGCCGCTGGCAGAGCGGCAGCAGTTCCTCCATCACCATCCCCATGGGGTTGTCGCCCGGGTGCGGGTTCCAGTAGCCGGTCCCGCCGTCGGCCGCGGCCATCGCCATCGGCGGGAGCGGCCTGCCGTCCACGCGCAACGCCAGCGCCTGCGGCAGGGACATGCCGGTCAGCACCCGCAGGTGGTCGGCCCCGAACGGGTGCAGCGCGAGGATGAGCGGCAGCGGCGTCCCCGGCCGGTGGCCCGGCGGCCAGGCGATCGTGTAGCCGACCGGGCGGCGCCGGGCGCGGGAGTAGAAGGTGCCGGAGACCGAGACGCCCGGCGCGCCGAAGGCCAGCGGCGGGCTCGCCACCGAGCAAGCCCCATCCAGCCGGTCGAGCACCTGCTGGCCCGGCAGCACCCCGTGGGCGACAAGCTCGAGCGCGCCCGCCCCGGCGGCGGCCACCGCCGCGAGCCCGCCCGCGCCGATGCCGAGGACCCGGCGGCGGGTCCGGTGGGCGCGCCCGCCGCCCCCCGGGTCCCCGCTCACCCGGGTGCGGCCGCGCGCGGGCCCGCCCGGGAGATGGCCCGCCAGCCGGCGGCCAGGGCGATCGCCATCGCGGCGATCCCGGCCGCGTCGATGTTCCCCGCGTGGAAGAGAGCCTGGGACGGCCCGTTCTGGCCGACCCAGCACAGCGCCCCGCCGAGGAAGGCGGTCATGCCGGCCACGGCGGCCCGGCCCGTCCACGTTTCATAACGGAGGATCCGGGGTGACCACTCCAGCCGGCCCACCAGTTGTACCGTGCCAGCCGCCAGACAGATCATCGCTGCCGGGCTGGCCGCCATCCAGGCCAGCTCGGCGGGCGGGAAGGACGCCAGCATGGCGGGATGGGCCCAGTAGGACGTGACGGAGAGCGTGGCCGCCCAGCCGAACGCGGCGACCCCTCCGGGCGCGAGACCCTGGTGCGGCCACCAATGGCCGCCGGTGCCCGGCCAGCCGTTGCCGAAATGACGGCCGCCGATGACCAGCACGAGGGCTCCGGCGCTGGCCAGCAGCAACGGCACGCGCAGGCGGCTGGCCTGGCCGCGGGCGCTGGCCCTGATCGCCGCCCAGGCCGCCGGGACGGCGGCGAGCAGCGCGAGGACGGCCAGCAGCAGCAGGGAGGAGGACATCACCAGCATGGCCACCGTCGTGGCCGCGGAGGCCGGTTGCGCCCACTGCCAGCCGGTGGCCAGCTGCGCCCACATGGTGATCCCGAAGGTCAGGAACACCGCCAGCGAGCCGGTGAGCGTGCCCAGGCAGGTGCTGGTCACGGCGGCCAGGCCGGCCGGGCCGCCGGCCAGCCCGGCGCTGGCCAGGCGGGCGGTGAGGCCGCAGCGGGCCAGGTCCGCAGTCCGGCACCAGGCCCGGGGCCGCTCGGCCAGGTCGGCGCGCAGCAGTTCGGCGAACTCCTCGCCGTACCGCTCCCGCCAGCTGGCCGGATACCAGCGGAGCAGGCGGCGCACCTGGCGCTCCAGGGCTGGCCCGGGCGTGGTCACGTCGCTCCCCAGCTTCCCGCCAGCCGGCCCAGCCCCACGTCGGCAACGTGGCGCTGCGCCCGCAGGTGTGCCTGCAGCGCCTGCGCGCCGGTCGCCGTGAGCCGGTACGGGCGGCGCCGGTCGTCGGTCGCCAGCGCCTCGATGAGGCCCTGGCTCTCCAGCCGGGTCAGCGCCTCGTACAGCGTGCCCGGCGCCAGGCGCACGCCGGCGAACGCCTCGATGTCCTTGGTGAGCGCGTAGCCGTGCTTGGCACCGTCGGCCAGGCTCGACAGGATCAGCGTGGCGGGGCCGGCGGAGCGGCCCAGGGTGGACAGCGGCGCCGCGCCGGCGCTGCCACGCTGCCTCGGCCTAGCCACGGACACGACGGTATACCGGATGCCGATGTATCGTCAACAGGTATACCGGCACCCGGAGTACCGAGCGGAGAACGGCGTTCCTATGCTTGCCCGCATGAACGGCGCGCAGGCCCTCCTCCGCACGCTGGCCGGCTGCGGCGTCAGCGTGTGCTTCGCCAACCCGGGGACCTCCGAGATGTACGTCGTGGCGGCGCTCGACGCCGTCCCGGAGCTGCGCGGCGTGCTGTGCCTGTTCGAGGGCGTGGCGACCGGCGCGGCGGACGGCTACGGCCGGATGGCAGGCCGCCCCGCGGCCGCGTTGCTGCATCTGGGGCCGGGCCTGGCGAACGGGCTGGCCAGCCTGCACAACGCGCGGCGGGCGGGCACGCCGCTCGTCGTCGTGGTCGGCGACCACGCCGCCTATCACAAGCGCTTCGACGCGCCGCTGGAGTCGGACATCGACGCCCTGGCCGGGGCGGTGTCCGGCTGGGTCCGGCACCCGGCACGCCCCGCCGACGTGGGCCCGGACGCCGCCGACGCGGTCGCCGCGGCGATAACGCCACCGGGGCAGGTCGCCACGCTGGTGATCCCGGCCGACGTGTCCTGGTCCGATGGTGCCAGCCCGGCGCCGGCGCCCCCCGCCCGGTCGGCCGCGCCGGTCCCGCCGGAGGCGGTCAGCGCCGCCGCGGCGGCGCTGCGCAGCGGCGAGCCGTGCGTGATCCTGCTCGGCGGCGCGGGGCTGCGGCGGCCGGGCCTGGAGGCGGCAAGCCGCCTCGCCGTGGCCGGGCACGCGCGGCTGCTCGGCGAGACGTTCCCGGCCAGGCTCGAGCGGGGCGCGGGCGTCCCGGCGGTCGATCGGCTGGCCTACCTGGCGGAGTTCGCGGCCGGGCAGCTGGCCGGCGCCCGGCACCTGATCCTCGCCGGGGCCCGGCCGCCGGTGTCCTTCTTCGCCTACCCGGGCCAGCCGAGCTCGCTGGTCCCGGCCGGCTGCCAGGTGCACCTGCTCGCCGCGGCCGGGGACGACGTGGCCGGGGCGCTGGCGGCGGTGGCTGACCTGGTCGCGCCGGACGCCAAGCCGCTGCCGCAGCAGCCGGAACGCCCGGGGCTGCCGGACGGCGAGCTTACCGCCGAGACCGCGGCCGCGGTGATCGGCGCGCTGCTGCCCGAGGGAGCGATCGTCTGCGACGAGGCGAACACCTCCGGCCTCTGGCTGCCCGCGGCCACGACGGGGGCACCGCCGCATGACTGGCTGACGCTGACCGGCGGCGCCATCGGCCACGGGCTCCCGATGGCCACCGGGGCGGCGGCGGCCTGCCCGGGCCGCGGCGTCCTCGCGCTGGAAGCCGATGGCAGCGCCATGTACACGATCTCGGCCCTGTGGACCCACGCCCGGGAGCGGCTGGACATCACCACGGTGATCTTCAGCAACCGCCGTTACGCGATCCTCGGCATGGAGCTTGACCGGGCCGCGGCCGCCGCTGGGGACGCCGCCCGTGGCCTGATCGACCTGGCCCGGCCCCGCATCGACTTCACCGCCCTGGCCGGCGGGATGGGCGTGCCGGCCAGCCGGGCCGTCACCACCGGTGAGTTCGCCGCGCAGCTGCGGGCCGCGCTGGCCGAGCCCGGCCCGCACCTGATCGAGGCCGAGGTCCCACCTGTCGTGTGACGGTCCGGTTCACAGGTCGTCCTCTCGCGTCCCCGGCCCGTCCCGCCTGAACCACTCGCGGTCCTCCGCCTCCATCGCGGCGACGTCGGCGGCGGCGGCCTTCTTGATCTCGTCAAGCTTCGGGTTCGGGCGCCCGGGCGGGCTGACCCAGCGCCACAGCCGGGGCGACCCGTCGGCGGTGAAGCGCGCACGGAACCAGGATCTGATGCCCATAACCGGCTCCTCGGTCAGGTCCACTGGTGGGCGTTCCCCGCCGCCTGCCCCTTTATGCCCCGGGCACCCACCGTCAGCGGGGAGACTTGCGGGATGAGCCTCGCCCATGACGCACCCGGCGCGGACCCGTACCTGTGGCTGGAGGAGGTGACCGCGCCGGCGGCGCTGGACTGGGCCCGTGAGCGCAACGCGGAGACCCTCGCCCAGCTGTCCGGCACCGCCCGGTTCCAGGACCTGCGCGCCGGGGCGCGCGAGGTGCTCGACGCCGATGACCGCATCCCGTTCGTCCGGCGGCGCGGCGGGTACCTGTACAACTTCTGGCAGGACGCGGCCCACCCCCGGGGGCTGTGGCGGCGCACGACGCTGGAGCAGTACCGCCGGGCCCAGCCGGACTGGGAGGTCCTGGTCGACGTCGACGCGCTGGGCACGCAGGAGGGCGAGAGCTGGGTCTGGCAGGGTGCGGCCGTGCTGCGGCCGGGCGGCTACCGCCTGGCGCTGGTGCAGTTGTCCCGCGGCGGCGCGGACGCGAGCGTGGTTCGCGAGCTGGACGTCGACGGGCACCGCTTCGCCGAGGACGGCTTCGGCCTCCCCGAGGCCAAGACCGACGTCGGGTGGATCGACGCGGACCGGATCTACGTGGGCACCGACTTCGGCCCCGGATCGCTCACCACGTCCGGCTACCCGCGGGTGGTGAAGGAGTGGCGCCGCGGCACCCCGCTGTCCGATGCGCCGGTGGTCTACGAGGGCGCCCCAGAGGATGTGGGGGTGGACGCGTTCCACGACCCGACCGAGGGGTTCGAGCGGGACTTCGTGGTGCGCCAGATCGAGTTCTACCGAAGCGAGTGGTACCTGCGCACCGGCGGCGAGCTGGTCCGGCTGGCGGTGCCCGAGGACGCCATCGTCGAGGCGCACCGCGAGTGGCTGCTGGTGCGCACCAGGTCGCCGTGGACCGTCGGCGGCGCCAGCTACCCGGCCGGAGCGCTGCTGGCAGGCTCGTTCGACGCCTTCCTGGCGGGCGAGCGCGAGCTGACCGTCCTGTTCGAGCCGGATGCGCACACCTCGCTGAGCTACTACGCGTGGACCCGCCATCACCTGATCCTGGGCATGCTGCGCGACGTGCGCAGCGAACTCGCGGTGCTGACGCCCGCCGGAGGCGAATGGCGCCGGGCCGGCCTGCCCGGCGTGCCCGAGTTCGCGCAGACCGAGATCGCGGACACAGATCCCTACGACAGCGATGAATACATGCTGGTCTCCAGCGGGTTCACCCAGCCGGCCACCCTGCGCTACGGACATATCGGCGCCGAGCTGGAAACGCTCAAGCAGGCGCCGGCCTTCTTCGACGCCACCGGGATGGGGGTGGAGCAGTTCTTCGCCACCTCCGCGGACGGCACCGCGGTGCCCTACTTCGTCGTCGGGCGCGGCCACTCGGCCTCCGGGCCGACCCTGCTCACCGGCTACGGCGGCTTCGAGGTCTCGCTGACCCCTTCCTACAGCGGCATCATCGGCCGCGGCTGGCTCGCCCGCGGCGGAACCTACGTGGTGGCGAACCTCCGCGGCGGCGGCGAGTACGGGCCGCAGTGGCACCTGTCGGCGATCAAAGAGAACCGGCGCCGGGTGTACGAGGACTTCGCCGCGGTGGCGACGGACCTGGTCAGCCGGGGCATCACCACGCCAGACCGGCTCGGCATCCAAGGCGGCAGCAACGGCGGCCTGCTGATGGGCGTGATGCTGACCCGGTACCCGGAGCTGTTCGGCGCGATCGTCGCGCAGGTGCCGCTGCTCGACATGCGGCGCTACCACGAGCTGCTGGCCGGGGCGTCCTGGATGGCCGAGTACGGCGACCCGCGCGACCCGGCGGAATGGGCCTACCTGCGGCCGTTTTCCCCATACCACAATGCCTCGCCGGACCGGCGGTACCCGCCGGTGCTGTTCGTCACCTCCACCAGGGACGACCGCGTGCACCCCGGGCACGCCCGCAAGATGGTGGCCTTGCTCCGGGACCAGGGCCACGACGTCAGCTACTACGAGAACATCGAGGGCGGCCACGGGGCGGCCGCCGACAACGAGCAACTGGCCCTGAAGTGGGCGCTCATGCTCGAGTTCCTCTGGCAGAAGCTGGCCCAGCTGACGACGGCCGCGTAGTCAAGTGCCGTGAGCCGGGGTGTGCGCCCCAACTACTCGCTCCGCCCGCAACACACCACGCGGGTCGGCGCGGCCTGAGCACCGGGGCCGGGCGCCCAGCAAGCGCCCGGCCCCGGCTTGTCAGCTTTCGATGCGATCGCGGTTCAGGCGGGCGTGCGCCTTGCGGTTGCGTCGGTAGAACCCGGTGAACTCGCGGAAGAGCTCGTCGTAGAGCCCTTTGGTGGCCGGATCCGGGTGGTAGGTCTTCGCCACCCGGACCCGGTCCGGGATCTGGTCGAAGGTGAGCTCGCCGAGGGCCACAGACGCCAGCATCGCGGCGCCCCGCGCGTTCGCGTTCACCGGGTCGGCCACCTGCTCGATGGTGCGCCTGAGCACGTCGGCAAAGATCTGGCACCACACGTCCGAGCGGGCGCCGCCGCCGATGAACCGGATCGGCTCCAGCCGGCGCCGGGTAAACCGCTCGACCGCGCCCAGCAGCCAGCGGGAGTTGAGCGCCACCCCTTCGAACACGGCCCGCACCAGCTCGTCCCGGCCCGCCGACAGGGACAAGTTGTGGAACCCGCCGCGCACGAACGGATCCTCCACCGGGGTGCGCTCGCCGTACAGCCACGGGGTGAAGATGGCCCCGCCGCTGCCGGGCCGGGCCCGGCCGGCCATCCGGTCGAACTCGGCGTAGGCGGAGGCCGGCGGGTCGTCACCGAACAGCACCCGGTCGCGTAGGAACGTCAGGGCGGCGCCGGCGGTTTCCTGCTCGTTGGCCACGAAGTACCGCTCCGGGATCGGCGAGGGCAGCGAGGCCATGTTGTGCATCAGGTCGGTCTTCTTGAACGGCACGTGGCAGGTCAGCCAAGAGGATGTGCCGACGTACAGGTGCGCCTGGTAGTCCCGGGTGGCCCCGGACCCGATCGCCGCGGACTGGAGGTCCGGCGAGCCGACCACAACGGGGATGCCGGCGGGGAGACCGAGGGCGGCCGCCGGCCCCGGTGACAGCGGGCCGAGGACGTCGGTGGCGGCCACGAGCTCCGGCAGCTGGGACCGGTCGATCCCGGCCAGCCGTAGCAGCGCCGGGTCGTAACGGATCCGGCTGGGGTTGCGGTTGTCGGTCACCCAGTGCAGCGCGATCGAGTCAAACGACGCCGCCATCCGCCCAGTGAGCCGGGCGTTCAGCCAGTCCTTCGGCTCCAGGAACAGGTGCGCCCTGCGGTAGGTCTCCGGCTCCTCGTACTTGAGCCACAGGATGTGGGCGATGGGGTCCTTGCCGCTCTGCGCGGGGATCCCGGCCGTCCGGCGCACCCAGCGCGCCAGCTTGGCCACCCCGTAGCCCTGCACCGACACGGCGCCACCGGTGATCCGCCGCGCATACGGCGCGCCGCGCGAGTCCATCCAGATGATCGCGTCCCGGAGTGGCTCGCCGCCCGGATCGACCGGCACGGTCCCCGCCCACTGGGCGGTGCAGGCGACGGCGGCCACGGACCCCGCCGGGACGGCGCCGCGCGCCATGAGCCGGGCGGACGCCGTGGTGATCAAGTCCCACCAGTGCCGCGGGTCCTGCTCGGCGCCGCCGCCGGGGAGCAGGGTGACCGCGCACGTCGCCTGCTCCGCGGCGACCACCTCGCCGGCCGTGGACACCAGGGCTACCTTCAGCGCCGAGGTGCCCAGGTCGATCGCGAGGATGTGCCGCGTCATGCCTCACGCCTCGAAGAGCATGTCAAGGTAGCCGCTGAGGAGCTGGTGCACGACGTCCGCAGGCAGGCTGGCGGCCATGCCGTAGACCGGCGCCATCCCGGTGCTGACCCCGGGGCTGGCCCGTGTCTGTCCGACCGACTCGGCCAGGTCGGCGAGGAAGCGGTCGGCGACCCCGGGCAGCGTGTGGCGCAGCGTGACCGCGATGTGCACCGCCGCGGGCCGCTGCAGGCCGTTCAGGCTCCAGCCGCGGTGGCCCATGTTCTCCATGACCTGGTAGACATCCAGGCCGTCACCGGCGGCGAACGCCACGACCCACAGCGGGTCGCCGAGCACCGACAGGCCGGGTATCTCGGCGATCCCGTCCCTTATTCGCGCCCCCGTCTCCAGGATCCGCCGCGCCGCTTCGGTGTACCCGCTTTCCCCGATCGAGACCATGGCCGCCCAGCAGGTGGCGGACAGGGCGCCGGGCCGGCTGCCCGCGAACGTGGGGGAGAGGTAGAGCCCGCCCGGCCAGTCGGTCACCGTGTAGTACTGGAACCGGCGCAGCTCCCTACCCCGGTAGAGCACCACCGACGCGCCCTTGGCCGCGTAGCCGTACTTGTGTGTGTCGGCCGACATCGAGGTCACACCGGGCAGCCGGAAGTCGAACGGCGGCACCGGGTAGCCGAGCCGCTCCGCCCACGGCAGCATGAACCCGCCGAGACAGGCGTCGACGTGACACCCCACTCCGCGTTCGGCCGCGAGCGCCGCGATCTCGGGGATCGGGTCGATCACGCCGTGGGGGAAACCCGGCGCTGACCCCACGACGACGGCCGTCCGCTCGGTCATCGCCGCGGCCAGCGCGCCGGGGTCGGCCCGGTAATCCGCGCCGACCGGGACCCGCACCAGCGGCATGCCGAAGTACCTGGCGGCCTTATCGAACGCCACGTGCGCGCTGACCGGCGCGACAATCTCCGGGGCGGCGACGCCACGGCGCTCGCGGGCGAAGTCCCGGTAGGCCTTCATCGCCAGCAGGATGCTCTCGGTGCCGCCGGAACTGACCGTGCCGACCACCGGCGCCTCAGGCGTGGCGTGGCCGGCCCCGAGCATAGACGCGGTCATCGCGACGATCTCCGCCTCGAACTTCGTGGCGCTGGGCCACAGGTCAGGGTGGAGCGGGTTGCTCTGCGAGTGCGCCGCGTAGACGCGGCCGAGGAACGCCACATGGTCCTGGTCGCCGTGGTAGACGGCCCCGGACGCGTAACCTGCCCGCCACCGGCCTTCTTCGGCCGCCGCCAGCCGCTCTACTAGGCCGGTCACCTCGGTCCTGGCCAGGCCGTCGGGCGGCAGCCGCCGGAAGGACGGGACCTCGTCCCGGTAGGGCTTGAGCTGCCGTTCCAGGTCGGCCATCGGGTCGCTGGGAGCGGTCACTGCACTGCCCCTTCGGGTGTGACGGCTGGCACCCTGGCCGGCAGCCTGGTGGCCAGGGTGAGGCCCGCCAGGCAGATGACGCCGAGGGCGCCGAGGGAGAGGTACGGGTTCCCCACCACGGCCTGGACGATCAGCGCCAGGATGACGCCGCCCAGGTTCCCGGAGAGCAGCAGGAACCCGGCGGCCGCACCCGCCCGCTCCGGGCCGGCGTGGAGTTCCGACCAGTCCAGCACGACCGGCAGGCCGGCCAGCAGGAAGAAACCCGCCACGAACAGGACCACACCGCCGACTGCCGGGCTGTGCAAGCCAGCCATGACCGCGAACGCCGCGGCGGTCACGACCACGGCGATCTCCAGCATGCGCCGCCGTTGGTCCCGCCGCGCGACGAGGTCTGGCAGCAACGCCGCGCCCGCGATCCCGCCCACCGTCATGATCGCGATCAGGTAGCCGCTCGCGCCGCCATGCCCGAAGTGCGTGAGGATGGAGTCGAGCCAGGTCGCGACCGCGTTGAACACGCCCATCCCGACGAACAGCAGGCTGGCCAGCAGCCACATGAGCCGGTCACCGCGCAGCCAGCGCAGGGACACCGCCACCGACGCGTCGCCGGGGAACGCCGCGGGCACCCGGACGGTGGCCAGCACCCACGCGGCCGCGATCAGCGCCACGGCGGCCTGGACCCACAACAGGAGCGTCAGCCCGCCGGCGTGCAGCAGCGGCGCTCCTGATAGCACCGCCGCCAGGATGCCCGCGAACAGGGCCACGCTGCCGATGGAGATGGCCACCGTCCGCTCCTTGGCGGGGAAGTACCGCGCCGCGACCTTGGTGATGGCGTTGAGCACGAACGGCTGGCCCGCCGCGATCACGAACTGGCCGGCGACGGCCCAGCCGTACGACGACGGGCCTGCCAGCCGCAGCAGCGCGCCCGCCGCGGTGAGGCCCGCGCCGAGTCCCAGCGCCCGCCCGAACCGTTCGTCCAGCCAGCGGCCAGCGGGCAACGCCAGGATCACGTACATCAGCGGGAAGATGACGGCCAGATCGCCCACCGTGCCCTGGGACACCCCCATGATCCGGTGGGTCTGCGTGGTGATCGGCGCGTAAGCGAGCCACAGCAGCTGGGTGCTGGCGGCCAGCAGCGCGTAGCCGGCCAAGATCACCCACCGGTTCACCCGCACCGATGTGACGCTCTGCTTTTCCCGCCCCCGCGCTCTGCTCTTCCCGCCCCCGCGCTTCGCGCCCGCCCCCACTCTGCGCCCGCCCCCACTCTGCGTTGCCACCGCCGCTCCACTTCTGCCCGCCCGGGCGGGCGGGGCTTGCGCACAGCTTGCCATTGCCCCGGCCCGGGGCCGAAGCCCGGTACCGCTGTCGGACCCTGGTGGGAGGCTGCTGGCGGGCAGCCGACCACCGGGAGGGGCCGTGTCCAGTTCGTTCACCATTACGCTACGCGGGCCGTTCTCCCTTGCCGAGGCGGCGACGTTCGGGTTCGGGCAGCGAGCCGGCGCGGCCTGGGACGAGGTCATGCGGCTCGCGTTCTGTCTGGACGGCTACCGGCAACAGGCCGGGGTCGAGGTGCGGCAGGACGCCGCCGGTGTGCACGGCACGATCCGTGGGCCGGACGACGTCGACGTGGGCGCTACGGCGCGCCAGGTCGCGCGGGTGCTCTCGCTCGACCACGACGGCACTGAGTTCACCCGCGTCGGGCAGCGCGACCCGGTCATCGGCGCGCTGCAGTCGGTGGCGCCGGGCCTGCGCCCCCCGTTGTTCTACTCGCCCTACGAGGCAGCGGCCTGGGCGGTCCTGAGCTCCCGGCGGCCAGCCGGCCAGATGATGGCCGTGCGCGACCGGTTGAGCCACGCGCATGGAGCGATCTTCGGCCTGGCCGGCCAGCGGCAGGCGGCGCTGCCAACGCCAAGGCGGCTGCTCGCGATCGAGTCATTCCCCGGCATCCCGCCGGACCGGATGGAGCGGCTGCACGGCGTCGCGCGGGCCGCGCTCGAGGGTCAGCTGGACGTTGGCCGGCTAACCGACCTCGGCCCCGACCGCGCCATGGCCGAGCTACGGGCGATCAAGGGCATCGGGCCGTTCTACAGCGCGCTGATCGTGACCCGGGGCACCGGGTTCGCCGACGTGCTGCCCGTCAGCGAGCCCCAGCTGCTGGGCCTGGTGGCGCGCCTGTACCAGCTGCCCGGGCCGCCGTCGCCGGACCAGTTCCGCGCGATCGCCGAGGCCTGGAAGCCGTTCCGGACCTGGGCTGCCGTCCTTGTCCGGGCCGCTGCCCAGCGGCTCTTTGACGCCGAGCCCGGCCGCTTCCCGGCACCGGGGTTACCCGGCGTTGCCTGACGGCGGGAGGCCACGCTAGCGTCCATGTCAGAAGCTGCTGGCCGTCCGGCCGGCAGGCGT
>Ga0207646_10003693_pt1 | contig 17086 bp, 19 predicted proteins | sample KBSK5502metaG_FD_184343 | JGI IMG/M metagenome (GOLD analysis project Ga0207646, IMG submission 184343) | Corn, switchgrass and miscanthus rhizosphere microbial communities from Kellogg Biological Station, Michigan, USA - KBS K5-50-2 metaG... | ecosystem: Host-associated > Plants > Roots >... | reverse complement strand
CGTCGTGTATACCGTTCCGCAGGAACGCTCCCCGGTGCACACTGCCAGCCATACGGCGGCGATGATCCGGCTCGCTCAGCTCGCCGTCGCTCTCGGGTCGCCGCCCTGGAGGGCCGAAGTCGCCCGTGTACCCGACGCCATCCGGGGCGCGCTCGGGCTACGCACGCGGATCGTCCAGGCGCTGGATCGGTTGCAATTCGGACGGGTCGTCCACTTCGTCGGCGGCGGACCCGCCTACGCCACCGCCCTCGAGGGGGCGCTGAAGCTCCGCGAGGCGTCGTACGTCAGCGCCGAGGGCCACGAGGTGGAAAGCATCTTCCACGGTCCGCTGATCAGCGTGCAGGCGGAAGCCTCGGTCGTGATGGTGGCCCAACCCGGCGCGTCACTAGAAAGGATCGGTGAGCTGGCGGCGGCCCTTCATGAGATCGGGGCCGCCACCTTCGCGGTCGGTCCCTCGGCCGGGAGCATTACCGCGACGGTCCAGGTCGAGACTCCCGCAATCGACGAACTCCTGGCGCCGATCGTTAACGCGGTGCCGTTGCAGTGGCTAGCCCTGGAGCTGTCCCGCCGCGTCGGCGTCGACGCGGACAGCTTCCGAAAGGAAGGCCGATACGCGGCTGCGCAAACGAAGTTCAGTCTGTAAGCACGAGATCCTATTCCGAGCTGAGCCGTGCACTAGCCTGATCTGCACGGAGCAGACTCGAGCAATCCGCCTTGGCTTTCACATTTCCCAGTGCCTAACCGGGTCGCTGCGGAGAACTCCCTCCAGACAAGTCCGGATCCGCGGGTGCGTTACAAGCATGGAGATGGCGGCTGAATATCGACTCTTCGCCAATCGATTTCAAGCTGCGTTGTTTTTGCTGGGCCTCGCCGCTTTCTGGAGTGGCTGCCTCGTTCTGGCTGTCATGGAGCTAGTAGCTGATCCACACATTGGGCGCAATGCGCAACCAGGGCCTGGCGAAGCTGCTGCCATTTTGGTCACCGCGGTTGGCGCAATTGCTGTCAGCATCGCGCACCAAATCCTTCTGAAACGCATGACCGGAGGGAGCCGCCATACGATGGGATCAATGATTCGAACCCTATTGCCGAGCACTCTGGCGGACGCGGCCCGCACCCTGGGCCTGAATGGAGCAATGGTTGCCGGTGCTCTTTACACCGTGCTTCTGGTCGGAGTTCTGACCTTCTTTACTGCGTTTATCCGGCGGTGAGGATGCTCGTAGGAATCATGCCTCAGTCAATCGCGTTCTTGATGTGATCGACCCTGATCAGGCGCCCCTCGCTGACGGTAAGACCGACCACGTCGAAGCGGACCGACCCGCGATGTGGCCGTATCTTTAAGTAGTACAAGCCCAGCTGCCGTAGCTTCCGGATCTTCCGGGTGTCGACGGCCTCCTGCGGCAGGCCGTAGCCATGGCCAGCCCGGGTCTTAACCTCGACAAACACCAGCGTCTTCCCGTCCATCGCCACCAGGTCAAGCTGGCCGAGCGGCGTCCGCACATCCCGTTCAATGATCTGGTAGCCGAGGCCACGGAGGTGGTCCTCGGCCAGCGCTTCGCCGCTAACCCCGAGCGGATTGACTGGCAAAGGCGGCCGCTTCCAGCTCGGCGCGCGTACGGATCGAGATGAACGAGCGGCGGTGCAAGGGGCTCAGGCCATGCCGGTCCATGGCGGCCAGATGGTCCGGCGTCGGATAGCCCTTGTGGGCCTCGAAGCCGTACCCGGGAAATTTCTCCGCCATCCGCATCATCAGGCGGTCGCGGGTTACCTTCGCGAGAATGCCGCCGCACATGATCGAGATCGAGCGGCGGTCGCCCTTGACGATGGGGAGCTGCGGCGTGAGTGCCTCGGGAAGCAAGAACCCATCGACCAGCAGGTAGTCGATCGGCCGGCCGAGCTGTTGCAGCGCGATGCCCATCGCCCAGCGGTTGGCCCGCGAGACGCCGACCCGATCGATCTCGTCGACCTCAACGATGCCGACGCCCCAGGACTCGGCGCCGTCGAGGATGCACTCATAGAAGTGGTCGCGTTCCTCGGCGGTCAGGAGCTTGGAGTCGTTGATCCCCTCGCAATGGAAGTAGGGCCGCATGATCGCCGCTCCGGCGACCACCGGGCCAGCCCATGGCCCGCGACCAGCCTCATCGACACCCGCGACCGTCGCGTAACCGAGCCCAAAGGCCTGGCGCTCGAAGACCCAGAGGTCTCGGTCAGCTTTCGGCCGTTTCGGGCGTTTCTGTGCCGGCTTCGGCTTCGATGTCGGCGGGGACTGCTGTAGTGGCAACGGCTTGACGCTTCTCCCGAATGCGGGCGCTCTTCCCGACTCTTCCGCGCAGGTAATACAGCTTGGCCCGGCGCACCTTGCCATGCCGGACCACGTCGATCTTCTCGATCCGCGGTGAGTGCAGCAGGAAACTCCGCTCCACCCCGACGCCATGAGCGATTCGGCGGACAGTGAAGATCTCCTTGGTGCCGCTGCCTCGGCAGCCGATCACGATGCCCTCGAAGATCTGAATCCGCTCGCGCGTGCCCTCGACGACCTTGGCGTGCACCTTGACCGTGTCGCCGGGGATCAAGGTGGGAACGTTCTTGCGCTCGGCCTCGGCGTCGAGCAGGTTGATGACGTTAGACACGGCGTACAAGGATAACATCACCGCGCCCGCGGCGATACGCGTCGAAGGTTGGCTAGAAGTGCCGAGACGTATCCGGAAAGAACCGCCGCAATCGTTTCGGGCGCCTCGCCGACGACGCTGATAGCCCGGACAGCCATTTCAATGCCCGGTGCCGTTGGCCGACCAAAGAGCTGCTCAGCCCGGCTAAGAGCTGACTCGGCAACGAGCCTTGACACAGCCTCCGAGAGCGCCAGCCTGCAGCCGGTGGTCATGGCGCGAAGCGACGTCGATTGGATGAGCCGATAGACGTCAGCGGCATCCTTATCGACTGGAGTGCGCTGATGACGACCTGACTCCACGCGGTCGTAAATCTTGTGAATTTTGGCGATGAATAGGGCAGCAGGTCCCGCCACCTCGACAATGATCGCTCGGGTATCGGTTGCATCGATCGCGGTGATTCGCATGCTCGTGTGGTCCACGAGAGCTGCCTCTAGGCCGTAGACGCGCCGCGTTGCCATACGATCGTGGCCCTTAAGCTCGACGCTTCGATTGCCTCGGCCGGCGGCGACTGTTTCAGGAACCAGGAAATCGACATCCACCTCAATAGAGCGCTCGTTAATCACGATAGCCTTGGTCCAACTGCCCGGCTGAGTGGATCGGCTAAAGCCAGCCGCTCCCATGGTGGTCTCAAGCGCTGGCACGGACGGTAAGGTCGATGGGTCGATGACGATGTCGCCGTCGGTCGTGAACGGTGCGAGGGCTAGGTCGCCATCGGATGTTCGAAGGTAGATCGCCTGGGCGCCCACGACGATCAATGATTGCCGGAAAGGAATCGCGGCATCGAGCGCATCTAGTAGTGTTCGGCGGGCCGCAATGTGAAGTTCGTCCTGCTCTGTCACATCGGCGCCTCGGGAACTGGTAGATCGGCAAGTCTCGGCAGCCTCCACCGGCTTTCGTCTTGCGCCATCCAACTAAGCAGCGCGTCTCCTTCCTGAGGCATCCGTCCACTACCGGTCAGGCAGTCAATTGCAAGTTGCGCAGCCGCGACTATCGGAACTCTCGGCAGAATCGAGCTCTTCTGCTGCCAGAGCCGCTCGACGACGATCGAGTCGTATGGCTTGGCCACGATTACGTTTGCGCCCGACGTCGCTGGAAGCAAGCCCGCTGCATCAACAAACGCGCCGATATCCCCCACCGAATAGACCAGCAGGAGCGCGGGCGGAGCCAGTGAAATGATTTGTTCAGCACCAAACGATCCAGATAGGACGATTTCCGGCGCAGTTAAGTCCCGAATGGTTTCGAGTGCGAATGCGGCACCTTTCGGACAGACAAAACCTTGGACGGGGTTAGAGGTAAAGACCCCGTATGTCTCGGCACGCCGCTTAAGAAGCTCTCGCCAATCGACCCTTTCGATTGGTCCGCGCGGTCGGCGCCCGACGATGTCTTGTTGCTCTAACTCGGCAAGCAGACGCGACGCGTATCCCGGGGTAACCCGAGCGAACTTTGCGATGTCAAGAACTCCGTAGGGTGGAATCACATCGGCAAGCAGCCTAGCTACCCGTCCGGCCTTGACCCCGCGCAGAGCCGGAACTGACTGGCGTCGCTTGGGACGAGACAGATCACCCTGCCGCGAAATAAAGAGGGCGGGGTAATCTGAGACCAGACGGGCGGCGCCAGTAAGGTCCAGGTAGTTAATCCCCGCCTCGGTTAGGGCTGTCTTGCTCCGATCACTGAATTGGGACGTCATCACAAGGACGGGGACAGTTCCCGCGACTCGTTTCAGCAGACGTGCATCTCTGACAACTCCAGCCACATCTTTAGGACCAAAGGTCCGCTTGATTTCGACTACTACCCGAACGCTGAACTGTGGGCTGCCAATACTTAGAACGGCGTCGCCTAAGGTAGTGTCACTCTCGCTCTCCTCAAGCTTTTGGACTTTCCAAGTCGATGGCAAGGACTGCGCCAGCAGATCCATCCCTTGTTGAAGCAGCTCGACGTCTGAGATCACATTTGGAGACATGTTTACTGATTATGCCATGTTTACCACAATGGTAAACTGCCAACTTTTAGTAAACAAGTGAAATTATCCGACCAGAAATACCGAGTTTACTGGCTTATGAGCCTTCTGGACCCGTTTCTTTGCCTAAGAGCAAATCTGGACGGCGGCGGCGCGTCCGCTCAGCGGCCTGCGCGCGGCGCCAGCGCTCGATCTCCGCATGATGGCCGGACAGCAGCACCTCCGGAACCTGGTGACCCTCGAAGACCGCAGGCCGCGTGTAATGCGGGTACTCCAGCAGCTCCACGGCAAACGACTCGTCTTTCGGCGACTCCTCCGAACCCAGGACGCCGGTGACGAGCCGGCTCACCGCGTCGATCAGCACCATCGCCGGGAGCTCGCCGCCGGTGAGGATGTAGTCACCGATCGAGACCTCGCGGTCGACGAGGTGCGCACCGACCCGCTCGTCGACGCCCTCATAGCGGCCACAGATGAGGTAGAAGTCGCGATGGCCGGCTAGCTCGCGCACCAGTCCCTGGGTAAGACGCTCCCCCTGCGGGCTCAGCAGGATCACCGGCCCGGTCCCGGCGCGCGCGCGCACCGCTTCGAAGATCGGCTCCGGTTTGAGCACCATCCCGGCGCCGCCACCGTAAGGGATGTCGTCGACCTGTCGGTGCCGGTCGTGCGTGTAATCGCGCAAGTTGTGAATCTGCAAGGTGACCAGCCCGGCGGCCAGCCCACGGCCCGTCACGCCCGAGCTCAGCGGACCAGGGAACAATTCGGGAAAAAGGGTCAGGACCTCGATATTCATGCCTGCGTCTCTTCGGGTAAGTCGACGGTGATCCGGCCCTCCGACGGCGTGATCGCCCGGACAACACTGCGGATCATCGGGATCAAGACTTCATGGCTTCCATCGGTGACGCGTAACACATCGTTCGCCGGGTAGGTGAGCACCTCGGCCACCTCGCCCAGCGCGCGATCGCCATGGACGTCAAACACCCGCAAGCCAACCAGCTGGAAGTGGTAGTAGCGATCCGCCGGGAGCGCCCGCGCGTCCTCGAGCGGCACCGTGACGTAGGCGCCGACGAGTGGCTCAGCGGCGTTGCGATCGTCGATGCCGTCGAACGTGACTAGCAGACCATCGGGCTGGTGCGTGGATCGAGCAACCCGCAGCCGCCGACCGGCGAGGTTAACCTCGCGCCCCGGCGCGAACCGGTCGGGAAAATCGGTCAGGAGCTCCACCCGCAGCGCGCCCTTGACGCCGTGGGCGCTCCGGACCAGACCAATCCGAAGATCGGTTTCTGGTTGTGTCGTCAAACGATCTCGACCATCACCCGATCGTGGTTCTTTAGCGCTGCGGCACGCACCACGGCACGAATGGCGTCGATGTTTCGTCCACCCCGGCCGATGACTTTGCCGACATCCTCGTTAGCCAGCGTGACCTCGACCCTGTTGGTGCGCTCCCCTTCGACCATCGCAACCTTCACGTCATCGGGCTTGGACACCATCGCCTTGATGATGTAGCCGACCAGGTCGGTGTAGTCGTGCATCCTCAGGCCTCCTCGGCGGCCGCAGCCACGGCCGGCTGGGGTGCGCTCTCTTCCGCCGGTGCTGCAGCAGCAACGGGCGCCGCGGCGGGCTTCGGCGGCTTGGTGGGCCGCTTCCGGGCCGACTCCTTGGGCAGGAGTCCCTGGTCGATCAGGAACGCGCGGGCGGTATCCGAGGGCCGCGCTCCCTTCTGCAGCCAGACCTTGATCTTGTCGAGGTCCAGGTTGAGCTTCACCGGCTCCGTCATCGGATCGTAGGTGCCGAGAATCTCGATGAACTTGCCGTCTCGTGGCGAGCGGCTGTCCGCCACCACCAGGCGATAGAACGGGTGCTTCTTTGCGCCAATGCGCCGCAGTCGAATCTTTACCGACAACTTGACCTCCTAACCTTTCAAAAGTTGAGCGGGATCGAAGGGTAATCCCTTGATGCCTCTTCCCTTCCCCATCTGTTTCATCATCTGCTGCATCTGCTGAAAGCCCTTGATCAGCCGGTTCACGGCGGCGATATCGGTGCCGGCGCCGCGCGCGATGCGGCGACGGCGGCTGCCGTCGATCGTCTCGGGACGCTCGCGCTCCGTCGGCGTCATCGACAGGATGATCGCCTCCATCTGCTTCAGTTGGTCGTCATCGGGCAAGGCGCCGGCGAGGTTTTTGATCTTTCCCGCACCCGGCAGCATGCCGATGATCCCTTCCAGCGGACCCATCTTTTTCACTTGCTTCAGCTGTTCCATGAAGTCGGTGAGCGTGAGCCGGCCTGCGCGGAGCTTCTTTTCCATCGCCTGCGCCTGCGACGCATCGACCTGATCCTGCGCCTTCTCGATCAAGGTCAGCACATCGCCCATGCCGAGGATGCGCGATGCCATCCGGTCCGGGTAGAAGATCTCGAGATCAGTCAGCTTTTCGCCGACGCCGACAAATTCGATTGGAGTCTGAGTCACGGCGCGCAGTGAGAGCGCCGCGCCACCGCGCGCGTCGCCGTCCATCTTGGTCAGGATGGCGCCGCTCAGGGAGATCGTCTGCTGGAAGGCGCTGGTGACATTGACGGCCTGCTGGCCGGTCATCGCATCGAGCACCAGGAGCCGGTGCTGCGATGGAACGGCGTCGGTAATCGCCTTCAACTCGATGAGCAGGTCCTCATCGACCTGCAGCCGGCCCGCGGTATCGACGATGACGACATCAGCATTCACCCGGCGCGCTTCCGCGATCGAATCGCGGGCGATCTTCACCGGATCGGTGCCGCGTGGGGCGTAGGCCGGCGCGTTGATGCTCTTGGCCAGCACCTCGAGCTGCTCCATCGCCGCCGGTCGGCGCACGTCGGTCGAAACCAGCAGTGGACGGTGGCCTTCGCGACGGACGAAGAGGGCGAGTTTGCCCGCCGTGGTCGTCTTGCCCGATCCCTGCAGGCCGGCGAGCACAATGACCGTCGGCGGCGAGGGCGCATACGTCATCGGTACCCGGTCGCCGAGCAAGCGGACCATCTCCTCGTCGACGATCTTCACGATCTGTTGGCCCGGGTTGAGGCTATCCATCACCTCGGCGCCCACCGCCCGCGTCCGAATGCTCGCGACGAAGTCCTTGACCACCTTGTAGTTGACGTCCGCCTCGAGGAGCGCGAGTCGGACTTCCCGCAGCCCGGCATCGACGTCGGCTTCGCTCAGCTTGCCCCGCCCTGTCAGCTTCTTGAGCGCCTGGTCGAGACGCTCGGTCAAGGACTCAAACACGCTGGGTCCGCTCCAGTCCGAGCTTGCGTTCGTAGTCGTCGAGGTTGACGGTGGTCCGCCGGACGACGTCGTAGACGGCCGTCCGCGACACCCCTTCGCGTTTGGCGATCTCGCCGTAGGACCAATCGAGCTCCCAGGCGAGGTGGAGGATGCGCCGTTGGTGCTCGGTCAGCAGCGAGCCGTAGAGATCGAGCAAGCGCAGCTGGCGGTGGCGGCGTCGGGCACTGTCAAGCATTTAGCCTTGACAGTATACGGCTAGCTCCGCCTCTCCTCGTTGCGCAGCACGAATTGCAGCAACCAGAGAATCCCGACCACGGCGGCGCCCAGGGCCAGCAGCCCGATCGCGCCGACGACCACGGCGAGAATCAGTTGCGTCAGACCGGTTCGTCCTCGTCGGCAGGTTCGACCCGTTCGTCCTGCAGGATCTGGAGCGCCTCAGCGGCTTGCTCGCGCGGCACCCAGAGGTCGACAGCGGCGATCTCTCCTACGGTATTTCCCAGGACGGCGCCGATCGCTTCTTGCCGGAGGTGGACCGGGATCCCAGACGCCTCGAGGACCGCCTTCCAGAGATCCGCCTCAGCCAGGCTGGTGGCGGTCACCAGCTGGACGAAGGTATCCGATTTATCAGATGGGCTCATGTCGCCTCCTCCATCCGCAACAACGCGTCAAGGTATTGTCCGGGGTCAAATCGATTGAGGTCATCAAGGCCTTCGCCAATGCCGACGAGCTTGACCGGCACCGAAAGCTCCGCTTCGATACTAAGCACAACGCCTGCCCGGGCGCTGCCGTCCATTTTCGTCACGGCAAGCCCGGTCAGGCCGATCGCTTCCTGGAAGACCTTGACTTGTTGCGCCGAATTCTGACCGACGTGGGCGTCGAGGACGGCCAGCACCTCCTGCGGCGACTGCGGATCGAGCCGCTGCAGCACCCGGCGGACCTTCCGCAGTTCCTCCATCAAGTCGGTGCGCGTATGCAGCCGGCCGGCCGTGTCGATGATGACGGGATTCGCGCCGCGCGCACGCGCGGCTTGCACGGCATCGAAGGCGATAGCTCCAGGGTCGGACCCCGGTTGATGCGCGATGACATCGACCTGCGCCCGCTGTCCCCAGAGCCGCAACTGCTCGATCGCCGCGGCGCGATAGGTGTCGGCGGCGGCCAGCAGCGGCCGGCGGCCTTCCCGGCGCAGCAGGTGGGCCAGCTTTCCAATCGTCGTCGTCTTGCCCGATCCATTGACGCCGACCACCAGCACGACCGCCGGCGCGCCCTCGAGGTTGAGGTCGCGCGATCGCGCATCCATCTGCGCAGCCAGGTCCGATTTCAGGTAGCCGAGCGCATCGGCGGGCGTGCGTAGGTGGGCGCCTGCCGCCTGCCGGCGCAAGTCCGAGACCACCCGATCGGTGGTGGGCACACCAACGTCGGCCGCGATCAGGGTCGCTTCGAGGTCGTCCCAGAATGCGGCGTCGAGGGCCGGCCGGCCAAAGACCTCTTTGAGGTCGGCGACGTAGGCCTGGCGACCGGCGTCGAGGCTGTTCGAGAAGCGTTTCCAGAATCCCTGGCGCTCGGCCGGCGCCTTGTCCTGCGGATCAGGCGGAGCGTTCACCGACCGGGATCAAGGCATCCTGATGCAAGCGGACGGAGACGATGCGCGAGATCCCATGCTCGCCCAGGGTGACGCCGTACAGCACCTCCGCCTGCGCCATCGTCGAGTGGTTGTGGGTGACGATCAGGAACTGCTGGTCGGTGGCGAGCCGCTTCAACACCCGATTGAACCGGACAACGTTGGCGTCGTCGAGCGCCGCGTCGACCTCATCCAACACGTAGAAGGGGCTCGGATTCACGGCCTGTAGCGCGAACAGGAACGCCAACGCCGTCAGCGCTCGCTCGCCACCCGAGAGCAGGGTGAGCGGCTGCAACCGCTTGCCAGGTGTCTGGGCCAGGATCTCGACGCCCTCGTCCAGCGGGTTACCCTCCCGCTCCGCTTCGAGGCGGAGCGTCGCGCGTCCGCCCTCGAAGAGCTCGGCAAAGAACTCCTGGAAGTTCACCGCGACGGATTGGAAGACGGTGCGGAACCGGCTGTCGATCTCGTCCTCGAGACGCTGCCGCAGCTCATTCAGCTGTGCCGTTGCGGCCTCGAGGTCGCCCAGTTGCGCGGTCAGGCTGTCGCAGCGGTCACGCACCTGCGCATACTCCTCGGGCGCGAGGAGGTTGACCGCGCCCATCGCATCGAGGCGTCGCTGCAGGCGCGAGACCTCACGCTCCGTCTTCTGCCAGTCGACGTCCTCGATCGCCTCGCTGTCGTCCTCGATTTCCTGGCCGCCCTCGCGGAGCGCGAGCGCGCAACGGTCAACCTCGACCTGCGCGGCTTCGCGGTCGGCGACCGACGCCGTCCAGGCATCGTCGGCATGAGCGAGCTCGACTTGCAGCGTGACGTTGCGTTGTTCGTCTTCTCGGAGCTGTGCCTCCAGGGCGGTGAGCGTGTCGGCATCGGGGAGCTGGGCCGACTCGAGGGTCTCGAGCTCGACGCGTAATGCCTGCGAGGTCTCGAGCCACCGAAGGCGTTCCTCGTTGATCAGGGCCGGCTGAACCGCCAGCTCCCCCTCCGCGGCACGGCGCTGGGCGAGCTCATCACCATGTGATCGAAGCGTTTGCTCCCCCCGTTCGAGCTGACGGACGAGGTCATCGGAGCGCTGGCGGGCGAGCGCCGCCCGGAGATCCATTTCCTGGCGCCGGGCTGTTAGGTCACGCAGGCCGGCCGCGACCTCGAGGATCCGTTGCTCGAGCGCGGCGAGCTCCTGGTCCGCGGTGGTCTCCGTCTCGCCCAGGGCACGCTGGCGGCCCAGCGTCTCGACCTCGGTCTGCTCGGCTTGCTGTAGAAGTCCGCCGATCCGGATCAGTTGCTGCCGCAGTTGCCCTTCCTGCTGGCCCTCTCGGTGAAGCGCCTCGGTCGCCGCCGCCAATGCCCCCGCGGCCTGAGCCGCGGTTGTCCGCGCCTGGTCAAACCGGGTGAGAATCGCCTGCCGTTCGGCGGTGAGATCTGCGCGAGCCATGGAGATGCGCTCCACCTCCTCGGCAGCCGTAAGCGCAGCTTGACGCTCGCGGTCCAGGGCTTGTTCGGCGTCCCGGATTCTCGCCTGCACTTCGAGCACCGGATCCGCAGCCTTTCCACCTCGGTAGGAAACGGCGGTGATGATCTCACCGGTCGGGGTCACCGCTCGGAAATCCCGATGTCGCTCCACGATGCGCGCCCCTTCCAACCGATCCGCCACCAGGACGACGCCGCGAAGGAGGTGGGCCACGAGTCCACGGACCTGATCGGGAGCATGGACCAGGTCAATGACGGGAAGCAGCCCCTCGGGCGCTGGCGACGACAACGGGTCTCCCGACCCATACAGCAAGGTTTCGCGCGCATCCTCGGCGGCGGCCACTGCCGCAGCGGCACTGGCCACGCCATCCCGACTCGGCGCGACCCAACCATGCAGCCACCCCTCGAGCGCGGCCTCGACGGCGGCCCGATGGATGGGCTCGACTTCGATCAGTTCGAGCAGGCGTTCCCAATTGCGGTCAACCCGTAGGGGCCCGCGACGCTGGGCCCCGTCCAGCAGCGTCCTCAGCGCGCCCAGTTCTGCCTCGAGTGCGCGAAGCGCCGCCTCGTGCTCGACGATTCCCTTGCGCGCCAATTCGAGCAAACCATCGGCCTGGGCAAGACGTTGCTCCACTACGTCCGCCGCTTCGGTGACGGACTGGAGCTCGCCGCCCGCGGCTTCGGCGGTGCGGCTCCGCCGGTCGAACTCCTCGGCCAGGGTCGCGCGGCGAACCGACCAGGCCTCGAGTTGCGCCCGGGCCTGCTGCTGCTGTTCACTCAAGAATTGCCGCCGGCCTTCCAGCTGGCGAAGTTCGGCGTCGATGGACGCTACCTCTCGCTGGGCGTCGTGGCGCCGCTTGTGGCGGGCGATCCGCTCAGCGTCGAGCGCCGCCTGCTTCTCGCGCGCGGTTTGCTCACCTTCCACCGCTGCCTGGAGGGCGCTGGTTGCCGCCTCGAGCTCGACGCCGGCCCCCTCGACCGCGCGAGCGAGCTCATCCACCACACGGGTCCCGGCTTGTTCAGATGCGTCCAACCGTTCGAGCTCGCGCTGCAGCGCTTCGAGGGCTTGAACCGCGGCCAGATTGCGTTCCTGGGCGATCCGCGCCTGATGTTCCGTCTCGGCCAGGCGGAGCCGCACCTCGGCCACGGCCTCCTGGTGACGCCAGCGGGCTTCGCGGGCGGCGAGCAATGCCGAGCGATGCTCGGCGTAGAGCGGTTCGAATTCGGCGACGCCCGCGTTGGCCGCCGCACGCTTGTGGTCCGCCGCTTGCTGGCGAGCCAGGGCTTTCCGAAGCTGAACCATCGCCTTGCGCCAGGCATCGCGGGCGAGGCTGCCCTGCAACACCTTGAGCGCGTCGGCGACCTTCCTGTACTCCTCGGCGGAGACGGCCTGCATGCGCAACTCCTCGGCGCGGGGACTGAGTTCACTGAGAATGTCGCGCGCGCGACGCATGTCGCGATCCGCCTCCCCCAGGCGGTTGATCGCCTCCTGGCGCTGGTCGCGAAGGCGGCGTACCCCGGCGGCTTCTTCGATCAGCTCGCGGCGCAACGCCGGTGCGGCCTGGATGACGAAGTCGATATCGTTCTGCGCCGTCACGGCATAGCCGTCCTGACGCAAGCCGGTGCTGGCTAGCAGCGCATCGATGTCTTTCAATCGCGCGCGCGACCCGTTGATCAGGTATTCACTCTCACCTGAGCGGAAGAGGCGGCGCGCGACTTCGATCTCATTGAACTCGACGTTGAGTCGCTGGTCGGCATTGTCGATCGTGAGCGTGCACTCCGCCATGCCGACCGCTGACTTGCCTGGACCGCCCGAGTAGATGACATCCTCCATCTTCTGGCCGCGCAACCCACGCGCATTGCGCTCGCCAAGCGCCCAGCGGATGGCATCGACCAGGTTGGATTTGCCGCTGCCGTTGGGGCCGACGATGGCAGTGATGCCCCGGCTGAAAGGCAACTCCGTGCGGCGGGCAAAGGTCTTGAACCCTTGCAGCCGCAGTGACTTCAAATGCACGGGCTAGAAAGTTAAAAGCATGGCTGAGCAATCGCGCCCATCAGTGACGTAAGCATGGACCACGGCGCGGGTCACCCGTGTATTAGAGCATGTCCCCGTCGCCCCTGGCAACGGCGGCCTATGCGGGATAGACGTTGATTTCAGTCGCTTTGACCGCGACCCATACCGGATCACCACGGTCGAGACTCAGGTCGCGGACCGCCGCAGGCGTGACCTCGGCGACGATCGCCGGTGTGCCCTCGAGACGCACGCGCACCCGATCGCCCTCGAAATCCAGGTCGACGGCCCGGCCCTCCCATACGTTTCGTGGCGTGCCGTCGGGCCGAGTTCGGTAGAGAGCCACGGTGCGCGGATGCACGACCGCAAAAACCTCGCCATCGGATGCGCCCGTCGCCATCAGCGAGCCCCCGCCAGCGATCGTGATGACGTTGTTGCTGGCCCGCCCACGGAACAGGTTGACGCCGACGAGGTCGGCCACGTAGCGCGAACGCGGTCTTTGCGTCACTTCGGACGGCGTGCCTGATTGCAGGACGCGCCCGTGCTCGAGGATTACGAGCCGATCCGCCATCGCCATCGCCTCCACCGGGTCGTGGGTCACGAGCAAGCGCACGCCTCGAAATGATTCGAGGTGCCGACGTAGGTCGCGGCGGAGCTCGACGCGGGTGCTCGCGTCCAGCGCCGCCATCGGCTCGTCGAGCAAGAGCAGCGCTGGGTTGGTCGCGAGCGCGCGTGCCAGGGCGACCCGCTGGGCTTGCCCACCCGACAGCGACCCGGGCTTTCGCTCCGCTTCGGCTGCCAACCCGACCCGTTCGAGCCATTGGCGGGCGGTTGCAGTGGCGGCTGGACGCGGCGTGCCTCTCGAACGCAGGCCGAAGGCGATATTGTCGACCACGGTGAGGTGCGGAAACAGCAGGTAATCCTGGAAGACCATGCCGATAGGTCGCCGCTCGGACGGAACGAAGACACTGGCCGCCGGTTCCTCGAGCACCACCCCATCGAGGGCAACTCGCCCAGCGTCGAGTGGCAGGAGCCCCGCCAACCCGCGGAGTATCGACGTCTTGCCCGCCCCGTTGGGGCCCAGTACGGCGACCACTTCGCCTGGTGCGACCCTCAGGTCGACATCCAACTCGAAGCTGCCGATACCCAGCCGCATCCGCGCCTCGAGGCTCACGACGATCCTAGCCAGCGGTCCCGCAGCCCGATGAGCACCGCAAGCGAGACGGCCAGCAGCACCAGGCTCAGCACGATCGCGGCATCCGGGTTGGTTTCGAGCGCAAGGTAGACCGCCAGGGGCATGGTCTGGGTGCGCCCCGGAAAGTTGCCTGCAAACGTGATCGTTGCGCCAAATTCGCCCAGCGCTCGGGCCCAGCAGAGGACGGCGCCCGCCACGAGAGAGGGACGCACGAGCGGTAGCGTGACCCGCCAGAGCACGGTCCAGCGGCTGGCCCCCAGGGTTCGCGCCGCGTCCTCGAAGCGACTATCCATCGAGCGAAGGCCCGCTTCCACTGTGATGACGAGAAAGGGCATCGCGACGAAGGTCTCGGCGAGGATCGCTCCGGCCGTCGTGAAGGCCAGATGTATGCCGAAGGTGGTCGCGAGCCAGCCGCCCAGCAGACCGCGCCGGCCGAATGCCAGCAGCAGGGCGACGCCCCCGACCACCGGCGGCAGGACCATCGGCAGCACGGTCACGGCACGCAGCACCGCGCGACCCGGAAAGGTCAGCCGCGCAAGGGTCCAGGCCAGCGGCACACCGACGACGAGGGCGATCGCCGTCGCCGACAACGAGGCGAGCAGCGATAGGCGCAGCGCCGTCAGGACCTCGGGTGATCGCAGCTGGTCCCAGATCGCGCCCCATGGCGCGCGCAGCACCAGGCCGATCAGCGGGACCAGAAAGAATGCGGCCCCAATCCCGGCGAGCACCAGCAACGCGACTGGCGCCGCGGGCCGAACTACCGCCGCCTTATGGGCCGGCAAAGCCATAGCGATTCAGGGTTGGCTGGCCGGCGCCAAGGAGATACGAGATAAATGCCTTGGCAAGGGGCACATTCTGGGAATCCTTCAGGAGAGCGACGGGATAGTCGGCGACCACATTTACCCCTGGGGGGATTTCCACCCCCTGGACCGAGGCGCCGGCCGCCTTGACGTCGGTGACGTAGACGATGCCGGCATCCGCCTCGCCCAGCGCCACTTTGCTGACGACGGCCTTGACATCGGTCTCCTGGCTGGCGGGGATCACGGTCACACCCGCCTTTTGCAGGGCCTCGATCGCGTAACGCCCGCAGGGAACAACCGGGGCGCAGAGGACGACCACGAGTCCCGAATGGGCGAGGTCCGAGAGCGCCGCGATGTGTTTCGGGTTGCCAGCAGCAACCACGATCTCGAGACGATTGTGGGCAAAGATCGACGGCGAACCAGCTGTCAGCCCGGAGTCAACCGCCTTCTGCATGTTGGGCTGATCCGCCGACGCGAAAACGTCGCCGATGGCGCCTTGCTGAATCTGCGCGACCAGCGTTGACGAGCCCCCAAAACTGAACTTGACCATGCTCCCGGGGTAGGCCTGTTGGAAATCCTTGGCGATCGCCGTGTAGGCCGAGGTCAGCGAGGAAGCCGCAAACACCGTAATGGTGCCGTTCAGCGCCGAGGAACTTGACGGGGCTGGGGGGCTGGTGCCACACGCACTGGAAAGGGCCACGACGACAAGGGCGACGACGGCGCGCCAGCGCACCTTTGTCTCAGGCCTCGGGTAACTCGACCATCACATTGGTGGCCTTGACCACGGCGACCGCCCGCACCCCCGGTGCCAGGCCAAGCTCATCGGCCGCCTCGCGAGAAATCAGCGAAACAAGTCGATAGGGGCCGGCCTGCAATTCGACCTGGGCCATGACCTTGTCCTTGACCACGCGCGTGACGATGCCCTGGAAATGATTGCGCGCCGATCGGCCCACCGTCGTTTCCGGCTTGACGTCAGCGGGCGTTTTCGCCATGAAGCGCGCGAGTTGCCGCCCATCGACGACGCGTTGCCCGCCGGCTGTCCTGACGGTGGCCAACCGACCGCTATCGGTCAGCCGGCGAACGCTGTCGACACTGATTCCCAGGAGCTCAGCAACCTCGCCGATCTTGTATGAAGCCATGTGCAGGACTGGACAAACTCTAGCATTTGCGGTCTTTCAGCCCAAAATGCCTCTGATTCTCAGTGATTACGCCGAGTTGCGCCGCCTCCTTTCGAAGCATCCGTGGGGTGGCCTGACGCCAATCAAGTCCAATTGGGGGGCGTGTCCCGAGTGTGCCGGTTCCAAACCGACGGATGGTGGCGGTCACCGACCGGGCTGCGCGGTCGCCGCAGTATTGGCGGGGACCTAGTTCGGCGAGCGCTTGGCCTCGTGCGCCGCGACGGCCTCCAGCACTTCGTCCTGGGCCGGCGGATGGTCGAGCGCCCCAAGCGCCGACAGGGCCTCGCGCGCTGCCATCTGCTCGGCCGCGCGTTTTGTGCGCCCCTGTCCCGTGCCGCGGTTGCCATCCCCAAAGCTGACCTCGGCGGTGTACTCGCGCCGATGCCCAGGACCTGAGGCGCTGACGATTTCGTACTGCGGCGTGGTCAGGAAGCGCTCCTGGGTGACCTCCTGCAGGCGGCCCTTGTAGTTGTCGTCAGGCCAGGCCTGCACGTCGATCAGGCTGCGGCTGAATAGCTTGTAGGCCGCGCGGTAGCCCTGGTCCAGGAAGATGGCGCCGATCACCGCCTCGAAGGTGTTGGCGAGGATCGACTGCAACGAGCGCGCCCCCGTCTTGTGGGCCCCCTTGCCCAGCAACAAATAGTCACCGAGGCTTAACCGCGAGGCGAGGCGCGCCAGGCTTTTCGTATTGACGACCGAGGCGCGCAGGCGGGTCAGCTCGCCTTCGTCCGAGGTCGCGTAGGTGTTGTAGAGATGCTCGGCCGCGATCAGCTCGAGCACGGCGTCGCCCAGATACTCGAGGCGCTCGTTGTCGGCGCTACCGCGTTCCGGGTGCTCGTTGTTGTATGAGCGATGGGTCAGCGCCTGCCGGAGCAGGGCAGCATCATGGAAGCGCACGCGGAGCGTGCGCTGAAGCTTTTGAAGGGGGTCGTCGGTGGGCGTGGGCTCTA
>Ga0207646_10003692_pt1 | contig 17087 bp, 15 predicted proteins | sample KBSK5502metaG_FD_184343 | JGI IMG/M metagenome (GOLD analysis project Ga0207646, IMG submission 184343) | Corn, switchgrass and miscanthus rhizosphere microbial communities from Kellogg Biological Station, Michigan, USA - KBS K5-50-2 metaG... | ecosystem: Host-associated > Plants > Roots >... | reverse complement strand
TCCAGACGGCACTGGAGTCCTTGATGCTGGAGGCCGTGCTGCCGTAATAGGCCAGGTCGACGACGCCGCTGCGGGCGGCGATTGCCGGGAAAACGGCAGTTGTCGCTCCGCCACTGCTCACCACCTGCGGCGCCGACCAGGTTTGGCCGTGGTCCGTCGACTTGGCCACCGACACGGTGTGGGCATCGGACCAGGTTGCATAGACGTCGCCGTTGCTTGGGTCGACCGCGATCGCCGGAAAGACGTTGTTGAGAGCGGTGAAGAGCGGCGCGCGGAAGACGAGCGACGGCGTCCAAGTCTGGCCACCGTCAAGGCTGCGGGAAACGAAGACCTGGTTGAAGCTGGCGCTGGTCGCCTTCTGGATTCCGGCCTCGCCGGCGGCATAGACGTCGTACAGAATGCCAGTCGTCGGGTCGGCTTCCAGCTCGCCCTGATCGTTGTTGAACGTCGAGTTGGCGGTGGTCGAACCCTCGCCGACGACCGGGTCGCCGACTCGTGTCCAGGTCTTGCCGTCGTCCGTCGAGCGTTGAACGTGGATCAGCGTGCTGTTCCCGGAGTCGTGATACGAGATCCAGACCGTGCTCCCCAGCGACGTCACCCACTGTCGGTCGGCCTGCGTGGTATCGATGATGCGGCTCGTGCAGTTCGCGAAATTGTTCGAGGTATCGGCGCTGGGACAACTGATTGCCGAGACGCCGAGCTGCCGGATCTTGGTTTGCGGGTTGAAGAAAAAGACCAGCGTCGTTCCGTGCAGGGTTCCGTTGGAGGCGAGGTCCCAGTCCTCATCGCCACCGCCACCGACGCCGGGCTCGAGGTTGGCATCCGGCGCCCCTTGGAAGGTTGGTGTCGATCCGAACGGGCCCTTCCACAGGTTGGTTTGAAAGAGCTGCCAGGATAGGGCGCCGGCGATCATCGTCCCGTCCTTGCCGATCGTGAGCGCCGGCTCGCTGCCACCATCCGGCCGCAGCAGCGGTGTATTGGTGAAACTCAACGCACCGCCACCCGAGCCGCCGTGGCCGGCCAGAGCCACCGACGGCACCAGTGCCATGACAAGGCCAATCGTTCCCGCCTTTGCCAGTCGCATCTAACCCTCCTCTTGGGCTGGACTCTCGGGGCCGCGCCGAGTGGCGCGGCCCTTTGAGACCGTTACGTTAGAGCGTTACCGTGCCGACGAAGATGTCGGTATTTCCGAAGTTGCCAGGGCATGAATCCGGCACGCTCGGCTTTGGCGCCGTGCCGGCGCGGAACGCGTCGACCGCGTCGCAAGTCGCTCCGTTGCGGCCGTCAGTCCAGATGAACCATGCGCTGGTGTTATCGCTGATCAGCGTGTTGTAGTCGCCCTGGAACTGCGCTGCCAGGGAGTTCGTGCTGCTAACGTCGGGATCCGACGATTCCGAGCTGATTCGGACCGGGGCCGAGAAGCCGCCACCGTTTACGGATTCGGCCAGGTAACTGTCGTAGGACACGACGCCGGGGCCGGGAGCGGTACCGGCTGACACGTCGTCAAGGGCTTGCGTCGCCACGGTGACCTTCGACCCGTCCGGTGACACGGCCACCCCCGGGAAGAAGCCGCTGCGGCCGGCCACGTCGAGGGCGACGGCGGGCGTCGTCCAGCTGGCGCCGCCATTTGATGAGCGGCTCACCACGATCGAGCTATGACCGGCCTGGTAATCGGCCCAGCCGACGTAGACCGTCCCGTTGGGTCCGATATCCGCCGCCGGAAAACTGTCGTTGCGGAAGCTGCTGCCTGGCAGCGGGCTCGGCAGATCATGTACCGGCGCGATCACCGCGGGCCGGCTGAAGGTCACACCGCCGTCCGTCGACTTGGCGAACACCTGGGCGTCGGTCTTGAACCCATTGATCGTGACGCCGCTTTCCCAGATGACGTAGACGTTGCCCGCAGCATCCGTCCGGATGGTCGAGCCCTGCCGGCCGCCAATCGACCGGTTGTTATAGCTGGCGCTCAGCTTGGCTGCGGGCGACCAGGTCTTCCCTCCGTCGGTCGAACGCGTGAACATGATCGGCTCCGCGGTCCCCGGCACGCCGACGAACAGCGTCCAGCTGACATAGACGTTGCCGTTGAAGGGTGAGGCGGCGCTCCGATCGACCCAGATCGTCTCCTTGTCATTGAAGTCGACCGGATTTGTCTTGTTGGTGGCCAACACCGGATCCGACCAGGTCTTTCCCCCGTCGGGGCTGCTCGACACGGTGATCAAGTCGCCAATGGTGGTGCCCCGTACACCGGCCAGGCTCGAGTAATACGCCGTGCCGGTCGCGTTGAAGGCAATGTTGGGGTCCCCGTCGGAAGCTAGGCCCGGAAGACCGACTTGCCGAGCTAGCTTGCCGAAGCCCGGCAGCGTGTGGATGGTTGAGTTGTTAAAACTGGCGGTGTTATCCCCGCCCGCTGGCGCGGAGAATTGCGTCCAGCTCTTGCCCCCGTCGTTGCTGACGTAAACCCCGGACAGGCCGACGTTGGCGACAAACGGGCAGCCCGACACCGTGCACGCCGGCAGGTCGATCTCGTCGTTGGCGCCTGCAATCAGGTTCTTCGAATTGGTCGGGTTCTGGGCGATCGCCGGCTCGTTTTGCTTGTTCTGCGGGAACGGCGAGTTCTGGACCAGGTTTGCCTGAACGTCCTGGGCCAGGGCGGGACCCGTCCGGGCGGCGGCCGATGCGGTTACCCCACCGGCCAGGCTGGCCAGCGCAAGCGCTGCGGCCAACCGAAAAATCCGACGTTGCGGCAAGACTCGATACATGCGTTCCTCCTTGATGTTCAGCGTGATCGGCCTCATTTGATCGTTCAGACTCCAGCGTCGCTACGGCTGATCGTGCCAAGCACCTGCTGCTGGTAATACAGGAAGCCCGGCAGTGCCGAACCCGCATCAGCTGTCACATTCGACGGATAGTGCGTCGAGACCGACAGGGTGTAGATGCTGCTGCCTGAGATGGCGAGCCCAAAGTAATCGCCGATGAAGGAGAGCCGGCAGGGGTCGTTGTGCGAGGCGCACGCCATCTGGCCAAGGCCCCCGACCTTTTGCAGGTCAGTCGTCGTGCCATCGGCATTGACCAGCAGTCCCGGCTGCTGCGGATCCCAGGTAGCGTTCGAGGCGCGGATGTTCGGCCCGACGGCCACCGCACCCGTGCCACTGTCCTTGTAAGGCTGCACCGAGACGTTGATGCAGAAGTTCGACCGGCCCCGATCCTGCGGAATGATGCTCGCATCGTTCGGATCGGTCGGGCAGTCGGCGCGCCGGTCGTAGAACGCGACCGCGACGGCACCATTGGGTCCGGCCGCCACGGCGGGCTGGAAATGATCGGCGACCTTGCCGGAGTCGATGTCGTCGTTGACCGCAACCGGCGTGCTCCATGTCATCCCGCCGTCGGTTGACTGCACGAAGAACACGTTGTACTGCGTCCCGTTGAAGTCGTTGTAGGCCAGGTAGAGGTGTCCGGGGACGTCCGGTGAGACGGCGAACGCGTAGTTGATGCCATCCCGGAAGGTGGTGTTGGTCACCCGGACGCTGCCCACGCCGATCGTCCGGCCCGTGCCGGCGAACACCGGCGTGCTGAAGGTCTGGCCATCGTCGCTCGACTTCGTGACGAAGAAATCTGCCGTGGTGGTCTTGGTCCCGATGTTCGTGTAGGCGACGTAGAGGTCGCCCTTTGGATCCACCGCCGGCTGGCTGAACTGGTCGCGGAGCTGGTCGATGGAGGACGAGACGATCGTGCTGGCCTTCGAGAAGCTCAGTCCGCGGTCGCGAGAGACGGCCGCCCGCAGCTTCACCGTGCTGCCGACGTTCCCGTCGACGATGTCCCACGTGGCATAGACGTGATCCTGGAACTTGTTACCGAACTGGTTGTTGTTCGGGTAATGATTGACCGCCACCCACTGCTTGTCCTCGACATGGCCCAGCTGGAAGGAGCTGGCGTTCGGCACCTGCTCAAGGGCCTGGCCGCCGTTGTCGATCGTCCATGTCTTCCCGTTGTCATCACTGGACGAGACTGTGATTTCGCCGTCCGGGTGAAGGTTGGTCCAGAAGGCGTTGAAGGGCAGCATCGTCTGGTAGACACGGCCCTTCGTGTCGAAGCCGACGTTGGGGTCCGTGGTGTTGGTCCAGCTCGGTGGCATGCTCTGGACCAGCGTGCCTGGCGTGATGGTCGAGCAGTCATAGCCCTGGATGATGTTGTTGCTGGCCGAGCCGCTGGCCCCGTCGATGTTGTAGCTGCCCAGGTAGAAGTTGTAGATGGTGGAGAACTTGTCGAAGAAGAACTTGGACGATCCGACGATCTGCTCCGTGCCCGGCTTGACGGTCAGATGGGACTCGGAGTGGTTGGCGTTGAAGTTGTTCGGGCTTGGCCCGACGCAGCCGCCCGCCACCGGCGGATTCTCGGGATAGCCGCCGCCGCTCGTGGGCGAGCTGACCACGGCATTGCTGGCCGTGACCGACGACTGCCAGAGCGGCGTTGCGTGACCGGCGTTTCCGTTCCCGGCGACCCCGCTAACGGCGGCACCCGTTGTCCCGCCAACGACCAGGCCGACGATCAGTGCGGCGCGACGTAGCCGTCGAATCGTTCGAAGCATCCCAATCCTCCTATCTCATGCTTGTCAAATTCGCCCCGCGATGTCTCCGGAGAGGATTGCTCCTCCCCGGCTTCGATTCCGTGGTTAGGGGACCGCAATCGTCGCGACCACCTGCTGCTGCTGGTTGTTCGGGTTTGTCCCGTCGTTGAAGGTGCTCACGGAGGTCGTGTAGTCGGTTGAGCCCCCGACCGTGTTGCCGAAATAGTCACCGATGAACGTGGCGTTTGGCTGGCAGACGCAGAACCGGATCGGCGAGTTGAGCTGTGGATCCCAGGTGTGCTGGCTCAGCCGGACGTTGTGTTGATGTCCGTTGATCAGCGTGAGGTCGGCGTTGTAGAACTGGATGCTGGTATTGACGCAGTAGTTGCTCGCGCCATAGGGCGGGAGACTGCCTGTGTAGTTCGGGTTTGAGGTGTCGAGCCCGAGACCGGCAGCCGCTGCTTCAGAGCCCATTGGGCAGGCGAGTCTGCGGTCGTAGAAGTTGACGCTGACCGTCCCGTTGGCAGCTGCAGCCAGGTTCGGCTGAAACTCGTCCGCTGGCGCCGCGTTGTCGTTGACCTGGATCGGGCTGGTCCAGCTCTTGCCACCGTCATAGGAGGCGGCCAGCATGATGTTCGACACGCCCGCACTGTCATCGTTATAGGCGATGTACAGCGGGTACCTTCCATTGACCTTGGTCAGGCCGACGGCGAAGGTGTTGTCGATGCCATCGGTAAACGTCGTGTTCGCATAGCCGCCGACAAACGACGGCACCAGAATGTTCGACACGGCCGTCGACAGGAAGGTCCATGTCTTGCCACCATCGGCCGACTTGATGGCTGACACCGTGATGCAGCAATACCCGTGCTTTGCCGGGAAATTCGTGATCGAGGTGTAGACGGTCCCGTCAGGCGCGACGTGCGGCAGCAGATAGGTGTCGCTCGCCGTGTTGTTCACGGTCGGCAGGAGCACGGGGGTCGTCCAGTCCGTATGGGTGCCATCCGCAAGCGCGGTTGCCGTGGATACGAAGGGCTTGCTGTTAATGCCGTCGAAGACTGCCCACATCGCGTAGATCGTGTTTTTGAAGGGGCTCGTTGGGTTGGTGTCGATCGTGATCCATTGCTTGTCCGGCTCCTGGCCTTTGACCGGGTACGGCGCAACGTAGTCCGGGGCACCATTGTGGGTCGTGATCCAGCTCTGTGACAGCGGGAGACCGGCGAGCGGATGGGCTGGATGCACGGCAATGCTGATGGCCTCCGCCGGCACGGTCGGGTTCGGCTCTTTGTTCGGATTGGTCTGGAAGTTATGTCCGCCGCCGCTGTCGTAGAAGAACTGGTAGGGCAGGAGCAGCTCGTAGTAGTTGCCGTAGGTGTCGAAGGCACCGACCGGGTCCGTATTGTCCGTGACACCTTCGTAGCCCGGGATGTGACCCTGGACCGGCCAGCTCAGGCCGCCGTCCCAGGACTCGTAGAAGCCGAGCAAATGGTTATAGCCCTCGGCGCTGACGAACCACTTGACGGAGCCGATCAGGTGGTTCGCATTGGTCGGATCGACGCGAATGTCGGATTCGGAGTGATCTTTGACCAGGTCAGGCGGTCCGACGCCGTAAGGAGGGTTGCTCCCGGACTGCTGCGCATAGGGGCCCTGGTTTTCTCCTGTGGTCGCCGTGCCATTGCAGGCGGACTCGCCGCTATAGCCGTCATTCGGACCGGCGTTCGCGGCGTATTGGACCTCCGGCGTGTAGCAGCTGGTCCGCTGCGTTGTGGCGAACACATTCGTCACGCCGTTGGCCCAGAAACTATTTTTGTACGCCTGATTGGTCTGCGTGCCCTGTGGCAGATTGCCCACCCCTGGCCCCAGGCTGGCCGAAGCCGGCGAGCCGGCGTAGGCGACGACAAGGACGACCGGAATTGATAAGACAAGTAGGCGTCGTAGTTTCAATGCATCTCCTCCCCAATGAATCTCGCGGAGCGAACACTACCCCTCGATGCGCCTACCTGACGATAGCCCATTAAGTTTCCGAAAACAAGACACATGAATTGGGCAGATTCTGGATGCCTGAGACCGCCATTAGCACGAAATCTAACAGCAGCACCGTTCGCTGCCCCCAGGGACCTCGCCTGGACCGGGAGGAGGACGTCGTCCACAGGTCTGCCGGACTCGGGAAGGCAAAGCCGGCAGAACCTGTAGAAAAGTGAAGCGACCCATCGTTACGGTTGATAACCCGCCGGTGTGACCCAACGAGCCCTTACCGCCGCCCAGTCCAGCCGTTTCCGGAAGGACCTTCGCTCCGTACTAACCGAACCCTTGCGGACTCGCTTTTCGGGAGCCTGCCGATGTCGTTTCCTTCACCGGCTGGCTTTCTGACAGGTCGCGGGCGTAGCGTAAAGTCCGGCGAGCACACCCGCAACTCCAAACTGCGGTTCGCAAACGCATGATCGCTGTCATAACCCTCCCGTGCTTGCGGGGCAGGGAAGGGTTGAAGCCTTAGACCCCTTTGGTCGCGGTCACCAGGTTCGACACCATCTGGGCGCGATCACCTGGGCGTGCCTGTCGACAAAGGACGCGATCCGGTTGGCCGCCTCGCTTGGCGGTGGCATCAGTACTTGCTGGCTTCGAAGAAGTTTCCGCAGGCTCGGCACTTGCACTGCATCGTAATCACCTGGCTGCCAAACAACGAGATGACCTCGGTGTCTTTCGAACCACAGAACGGACACTTCCGGGCCTCTACCCCTCCCCCGCTCGCCCGGACGGGCAGGCCGACCATTTCCCCTCCGCCGCGCGGGGCGGGCCCGTCGGCCCAAGCGAGCGGCGCTTTAGTGTCAGTCGAGCGTTTGAGACGTTCGGGGTGGGGGCTCTCTTTACGCACCGGCGGGCATGTACCTCTTTTCGGCGAGGCCCTGGAGCATGCCGAGCGTCAGCTCGTCGATGCCCCCCGGGCTGATGCGCCGGCGGACCGGGTCCCACGCCTTCCAGTCAATCGGGGGCGATGCCGGCGCCGCGCCCACTTGCTCATCGAGGCGGCGACGAATGTCCCGAACGCCCAGGCTCAGGATCCCCTTGTGATGCAGGTCGTCAACGTCGCCACCGTCGGGCCCGATCCAGACGATGGCATCACGACGGGCCTGCTCGGCATCGGCGGCGGCCCGCGATTCACGCATCCAGCTGCGGCCGTGCATGGCGTGGTAGCGCTCCTCCTGGAGCATCTTCTTGAGACGGCTGCGCAGCACCTCCACGCTGCCGCCGGCAAGGGCTTCGATCATGAGCGTGAAGGCGCTGTCCAGCACGCCGTTGGCGGCGACGAAGGCCGTCCACTCAGTCCAGGGCCGGTCGAGGTAGGGAACGTTCGCGTAGCTGCCTGCTTCGTCCGGGACGTCAGCCGCACCGAGCTCGCGCAGCGAGCCGTACAGCACGCGGCTGTGCCCGATGTCGTCGAGTCCCATGGCGGCCGCCGCGATATCGGCCTCCAGCGTGGGCGCGGCGATGCACCACTCCGCATAGCGCATGCCGAGCAGCTGCTTGTTGTCGGCGAGGCTCTTGACCAGCGAGTAGAGGCTCAGGCTTCGGCCTCGCCGGGCGCCCAGAGCTGGATGACGGCCGCCTTCGGCACGATCATCATCTCGACCCAGCGCTCCTCGTCATAGGTCGCGCGCGCGTACGCCATGGCCAGGTCGTCGTCGGGTGCTACGACCGCACCGACCTGCCGCAGCGGTTCCAGCCTCGTCTTACGGGCGAAGACCTCGTACTCCTGGACGTCGGCGTGGACGCGCACGAAGCCCATCAGACCGAGAGCCCCCAGGCCCGCAGCGCCTCGCGTCCCTCGACGGTCATCCGCGACGATGACCACGGCGGATCCCAGACCACGTCAATTTTGACCTCATCGACGCCGGGCTCGGCCAGCAGCCGCTCCCGGATGTCGCCGATGATCATGTCGCTAGCGGGGCACCCCATCGCGGTGAACGTCAGCCGCACGCGAACCGTTCGACCCTCCAGCGCGACGCCATAGACGACGCCGAGGTCTACCAGGTTGATCGGCATTTCAGGATCGTCGATCTGGGCGAGCGCCGACCAGATGCGCTGTTGCAGCGATATTTCCCTCCCCCTCTGGGGGACGGCAGGGTGGGGGCTCATCCCTTGACCTGGAACTTGCTGAAGCTCTCCTGGAAGAGGGCGACCATCTCGGCGTTGCGGGGGCCGCGCTCGCGCCAACGCTTCAGCACGTCATCCCAGGTGCACGGATCGTTGAAATCCCAACGTTTTGCCTCCGCGTCAAAGGTGGACGGGAACGGGTAATCCAGCACGTAATGGCTGTTTTCCTGATGCGCCGGCACCTGGATGCCGATCGATTCCATGAATGGCACGACCGTCGAGAGCCATTGCTGCCGCAGCTGGTCGTTGGTCAGCCCCTTGAGCCGGTAATCGAGCTGGGCGCTGTGCTGTTTGAGGTTGTCCGGTAGGCCGAACCACTCGACGGTCAGGGGAAACATCCAGTCGACCGCGCGCTGCAGCTCTTCTTTGGCGGCGCCGCCGGCCTGGCTGATGCGCTTGCTCCAGTTGCGACCGTTGCGCAGGTGAAAGTTCTCCTCGGCCATGACTTTCACGAGCCCCCGCTTCCATGGGCCGTACGAGCACTGCTCGTGAATGTCACCGAGCAGGCAGAAGCCGGCCTGGTCGTACATCGCGTTCGCCACCACCAGCTCGGTCCAGCTCTCGAGCGGGACGTCGAAGGCATATGGATAACGAAACGCCTTGGGATCGCGCTTGAAGATCAGCGCCTCCTGGCTTTCGCCCAGCTCCTCGAGGATGTGATAGGCGATGTGCGCGTGGGCCAGCTCGTCCTGGATGATGGCGATCCCGGTCATGAAGGCGTTGACGCTGGGCGCCTTGCGGGCCGCCAGGTAGTAGGCCGGCGCTGAGATCAACTCCGTGTCGCCGGAGACGATCAGCGTGTGCTTCAGCTCACGCAGGTAGTCCGGCGTCATCTCGGAGACCGACTCGATCAACTCGCCTCGTTTGAGCAGGCCTTCGAAAGCCGCCGAGTTGGAGGACTCCATCCGGGGTTGATTCTAAGATGGGGCTGGCTTGTCCGAGTTGATCGAGGCCAACGGGCTCCAGCTCTACGTCCGCGATCAGGGGTCCGGCACCCCGGTGCTCCTGCTGCACGGCTTTCCCGACACCGGCGATCTCTGGCGCAACCAGGTGCCGGCCCTCAACAAGGGCGGCTTCCGCACCATCGTGCCCGACATGCGGGGCCGCGGGCGCAGCAGCAAGCCATCGTCGGTTTCCGAGTATCGATTGTCGTCGATCGTCCGGGATGTCACCGGCATCCTCGATGCGCTCGGCATCCAGCGAGCCCACGTCGTCGGTCATGACTGGAGTGCCGCGGTCGCCTGGCTCCTCGCGGCTCTGGCGCCCGAGCGCGTCGATCGCCTGGTCGCGATCTCAGTGGGCGCTCCCGGCGTAGGCGCCAAGCCGACGCTCGAGGAGTTCCAGAAAGGCTGGTACCGCCTGTTGTTCTTGTTCGAAGGCACCGCCGAGGAGTTGATCCAGCGCGATGACTGGTATTTATTTCGCTTGTTCCTCGGCGGCGCGAAAGACACCGAGGCCTATGTGCAAACCCTGTCCGAGCCCGGCGCGCTGACGCCGGCGCTCAACTGGTATCGCGCGAACCTGCCGGTGCAGGCCCTCCTGGGACGTACCAGCGGCCCGCAGCTGCCCATGATCAAGGCGAACACGCTGGGCATCTGGAGCACCGGTGATCTCTACCTGACGGAGGAGGCGATGACGCGATCCGAGCAAAAAGTGCAAGGCCGCTGGCGCTACGAACGTTTCGACGGCTCGCACTGGGTCCCGCTCGACCAGCCCGATCGGCTCAACCGGCTCCTGGTCGAATTTCTCTCCTGATCAGCCCATGAGCCAGAGCGCCTCGCGGAGCACCATCCCTTTCGGGCTGTGCTCACCCAGCCCCTCGGTCCGGCGGAGCAAGGCGATGAGCGCCGGATCGCGCTGGCGACGATCGAATTCGACGACGAACCGGTAAAGATCGATCGACGGCGTCCGGGCGGAAAAAGAATGCGACCTGCCGTTACGGTTTACAACTCACCGGTGTTACCCAGCGAGCCTTCATCCCGCTGCCCAGCCCAGCCCTTGCGGGCCGAACCTTCGCCGCCGACAGAACCGGTCGCCTTGCGGCAACCGACTCCCCAGCCCTTTCGGGCCGGGCCCTCGGACCTCACGATCCGAGAGTGGGGGCCTTGCGGCTCCCTCGTCGGCGACCTACTAGAGTCGTTTCCTTCTCTAGCTGGCTTTCTGACAGGTCGCAGGGGGAACGTTAGCGGCTGGCTGTACAAGCCGCAATACGGAACATTCGTTCGCAAACGCCCGCTCGTTTTCTCCTTCATCCGACCGCGACGTCACCTCGCACAGTCGTAACGGGACCTGTAAGGAGCCGTGTCTCGATTTGAAGCGCAGCACCCTTACCGTTTGCGTTATCTGCACTAGGGGCATGGGCCGCTGAGGGACCCGCCCCGGGTAACGAATTGATGAAAACCAACCGCTGGCGGGGCCGCGCCGGGCAGTCGCTTGTGGAGATGGCGATGGTTTTGCCCATTCTGGCCTTACTCACGTTTGGCCTGGTGGACTTTGGTCGCGGTTACTACTTCCAGGTCTCGATCACCAACGCCGCCCGGGAGGGCGCGCGCGTCGCCATCCTCAACATCTATACAGGTCCGCAAAACCCAAGCTGCTCGACGTCGAATGCCTACGCCACCTGCCCGGTGCAGACGGATGCCAACATCATCACCGCCGTTTACCACGAGCTGAACTACAGCGCCATCGTCCCCTCGTCGATCAGCATCTGCCCACCCCACGACTCGAGCGCCTCCACGGCCGGCTGCCCCGATAGCAGCAACCGAGTGGACAAGTGGGTGTCGGGCGCGGCGACCGACCAGAACTACTACGTCACGGTCAACGTCAAGTTCGACTTTCTCCTCTACACGCCGCTCATGCAACAGCTCGTCGGCAACCCGATCCACATGAATGTCTCGGTGCAAATGAGGACGAACTACTGATGGGTCGGACGCAGCGCCGGCGCAAGTCGCGGGGGCAGGCCATGGTTGAATTCGCCCTGCTCGCCTCGCTGCTATTTCTGCTGCTGATGGGTATCTTCGACTTCGGGCGCGCGGTGTCCGTCTACATCAACATCGCTGAGGCTGCTCACGAGGGCGCCCGGCAGCTCGTGCTGCGCAGTAACTACGCCAGCACACCGCCCGACAGCGTAATCATCAACGCCACCCTGGCAAAGATCGGCGGCGGCGGCATGGTGCTCAGGGAGGACCCCTGCCTGTCCAACCCGACACCGTGCACCTCGCCGTCGTACTCGGGCATGGCACCCAATACCGGGTACATCTGGATCTCGCCGAACCGAACGCCGGGCAATCCGCAAGTTACGGTGCGGGTGACCTACCTGTTTGCACCGATGACCGCGATGATCTCGGATCTGACCGGCAGCGGTTTCATCATGACCGCGGGGTCGTCGATGCGGGCGGAGTATTGACGTGCTCGCGGGCGTGGGGCGGGGCACTCGATCGGGACAAGCCATTGTCATCATGGCGCTGGCCATGGTCGCCATCTGCGGAATGCTCGCGCTCGCGATCGATGCCGGCCGCCTCTATTTCCAGCGCCGGCTGATGCAGGACGCGGTCGACTCGGGTGCGCTCGCCGGGGCGCAGAGCCTGGTGGGAACCGTGGCCAACCCAAACGGTCAACCGAACTATGCCCTCTATTACGCGCTGGACGACACGCTGGCGGTCTTCAACCAGAACCCGGCCAACAATGATCCCAACTCGTCCTTCTATACGGCCCCGATCAATCACACCGTGACCGACTCGCAGGGCGGTTACACCGTCACGGCGGTGGCGCCGACCGGCTACAACAACAAGCAGGTCCAGGTCACGGTTAGCTTTAACGCCACCGCCACCTTCGTCCAGGTGCTCGGCTTCCAGCAGATCGCCATCCTCACCACGGCCACCGCGGAGGCCGGCACCAATGCCAAGACGTATGCCCTTTTCGCTTACACCTACGGCGGTAGTGGCAACACCATCCAGAACGACCAGAACGGCTACGGGCAAGTCGACGACGGCTTTGATGGCACGGACGTTTGCCAGGCGAGCATTCAGGGCCTCACGGTCAGCAATGCAAAGTTTCACGTTCCGAACCCGACCCAGGTTTCCCTCAACGTGAACGGCGACGTCACGGTCAACGCCGCCAGCGATAACCATTCACTTTTCACCTTTTGGAATAGCCCCGTCAATTTCGGGACCGGCCAGGACGCCAAGCCCGACTACCTCGCGCCCGATACCTCCTTGATCACCACCGTGATCAACCCCGCCAACAAGGCGAAGATCGCGCCCGGCGCTTCCGGCGTGGTCAACGGGGTGACCATTACGAACTCGAGCGTCTCGAAGTGGGTGTATGTGTTCACACCCGGCAGGTACACTTCATCGATCATCATCCCGGCCACTGGGGACAATGGCAACAACAGCGTCTACGTCTTCCTCAACGGCATCTACCTCTTTACGTCGGGGGCGGATATGACGATCACCGGCGGCTACGTCTCAAACACCTCGAACGGTCTTCCCCACTTCGTTGGATTGCCCTCCATTGGCGCGACCGACCTGCCGCCGGCATCGGACGGCACAAATGGGGTCGAGTTCATCTTCGATCAGGGAGGGACCTTCTCGGCGAAAAACTCGGACCTGCCCAATGACGGCAGCGTCTTCTTCGTCGCCCCCCACTTCGTCCCGACCGGCAGCACCAATATCGCCTTCTACATCACCAGCACGAACGGGAACACCAGCTCGGTGTGGACGGAGACGTTCGATGGCAGCTCCTCCAACGTTCCGCGCTTCCAGGTTTGGGGGACCGTCTTTGACGCCGATCCCTCGGGATCCATGACCCTGACCGGCGTCGCAGCGGGTCCGCACAACACCTCAGCCACCGATAGCAACTCGAGCGGCCAGTACGCGGTCAATGGTGAGTTCATCGGCGCCTTCCTCCAGGTGAACGGCGGGAACGTCCTGGGCAACAGCATGGGGACCCCAGGTTGCCCCGGGTTTACCCCCGGGCACCCGGCGCTGCTCGTCCAGTTCAACTCCAAGTTCGCACCGGCCCCGGGCGTGAACTCCTACCTGGTCAAATAGGTCGCCGGTTCATCTCAGCTTCTCGACGAGCAGGACCAGCCCGAGGGCGGCGAGAGCAACGCCGGCCAACCGCTCCGCGCCTTCCCGGATGCGTTCGCCAATTCGCTGCCCGAGCCGAATCCCGAGCTGGGTCACGATAAATGCCTGAGCGCCGATCAAGACGACGATCACGAGCACCGGAAAATGCAGCAGCCCGATGGTGAAGCCGATCGCCAGCTCGTCGATGCTGATGCCGATGCCCAGGCCAAGCACGGCCAGCCCTTTGGTGCGGGCCAGTAAGCTCAGGCGCTTCTCTTCATCGTCGGCTTGCGGACGCAGCATGAAGAGCCCGAGCGCGATCAAGATCGCGATCGCCACGTAATCGGCGGCGTTGCCCACGGCCTGGCCGGTCAGGTTGCCGGCAAAGAAGCCAACCAGCGGCATGCCCGCTTCGAAGGCGGTGAAGATCAGGCTGACCCGCGTCCGATCGCGCGCCTCCAGGCCGGCCATGCCCAGCGCGGCCGCCACCGCAAACGTGTCCAGTCCCAGCGGCACGACCAGCCCGATCAACGTCAACCACATCCGGCCAAATTACACTTCGTGCGTGACGGCGCTCGACCTGATCCGCGAGAAACGCGATGGCCAGGCGCACGGCGACGCCGGTATCCAGTTTCTCGTGCGCGGCGCGACCGACGGCACCATTCCCGACTATCAGCTCGCTGCCTGGTTGATGGCCGTGCGCCTGCGCGGCATGACCGATGCCGAGACCACGGCGCTGACGCTGGCGATGGCGGCGAGCGGCCGGCAGCTCGATCTCTCGTCGATTCCCGGCCGCAAAGTCGACAAGCACTCGACCGGGGGCGTCGGCGACAAAGCCACGCTCGTGGTCGCGCCCCTGGTCGCGGCCGCCGGCGTGCCGGTGGCGAAATTATCCGGCCGCGCGCTGGGCCACAGCGGCGGAACGCTGGACAAGCTCGAGGCCATCGCCGGCTTCCAGGTTGATCTGCCGGTCGAACGATTCATTGACCAGGTCCGTCGCGTCGGCATTGCGATCGCCGGGCAAACGTCCGATATAGTTCCCGCCGACCGCATCCTCTACGCGCTGCGCGACGCCACGGCAACGGTTGATTCCGTGCCGCTGATCGCGAGCAGCGTGATGAGCAAGAAGCTGGCCGCCGGCGCCGATGCCATCTTGCTCGACGTCAAGTCCGGTCGCGGTGCTTTCATTGCCAGCGTTCCCGAGGCCGAGGCGCTGGCGCAGGCGCTGGTCCGCATCGGTACCAATGCCGGCCGCGAGACGGTCGCCTACGTCAGCGACATGGAGCAGCCGCTCGGGCGGGCGGTCGGCAACGCGCTCGAAATCAAAGAAGCGATCGAGACACTGGCCGGTCGCGGTCCCGCCGATCTGGAGGCGCTCTCGCTGCGGCTGGGCGCCGAGATGGTTCGCCTCGCCGGCCATGCACCGGTCGATCTGCACCAGCTTCTGCGCGACGGATCCGCGTTACGCAAACTTGCGGAACTGATCGCGGCGCAGGATGGGGACCCGCGCGTTACCGAGGATCCCGGCCGTCTGCCGGTGGCGCCCGTGCGGCGGCCGGTGACGGCCCGGGTCGGCGGCTACGTGGCGAGAGCCGACGCACTCGAGATCGCGCTCGCCGGCAAGGCACTGGGGGCGGGCCGCGATCGCAAAGACGCCAAGATCGACCTGGCCGTTGGCGTCGTGCTCGAAAAGAAAATCGGCGACCCGGTCAAGGCCGGCGAGGTGCTGGCGGTGATCCACGCCCACTCGGCCGAGGCTGCCCAGAACGTTACGGAGCGGGTTGCGGCCGCCTTCACTGTGGCGAGCCAGGCGCGGCCTCGAGCGCTGCTGCTGCGAAGAGTTACAGCGTCCGGCATCGAACGGCTCGATACGTAAGGCATCCGGCAAGGTGGTCGTCCGATGCTGATCTCGTGCATCGGGCTTCCCGTGGTCAGGTTGGCGCCGAATTCGCCATGGTGCTGGCGTTCGTGTTTGCGGTTGGCATCATGAGCGTGCAGTTCCTCGGCCTGGCGCTCAGCGCCGCCAAGGTGAACCACGCCGCGCAGGAAGCCGCTTTTGTCGCCGGCAGCAGCCTGGAAGCCGCCGATGGCGGTGCGACCCCGTGCTGGGCGGTCAGTGGCGGGCTCGCCCACCCACAGAGCTACGCGGATGCGGCCGTCTGCCGCACCGTGCTCGAGAATGTCGGCGACTTGAATCCCGACCAGCTGAGCGTTTCGGTGTCGCCCAGCCTTCTCAATCGCAGTAAGAACGTGCCCATCCACGTGACGATCACGTACCACCAGCCCGTCACGTCGCCGCTGCTGCGGCTCTTCATGGGCGAAACCTTCACGACCACAAGCGACGCCTGGAGCCAATAAGCCAAAATTCTCCTCCCCTCGGGGCAGGGTGGGGGCATGAGCACCGAGTACACTCACGTCGGCCATGGGGGAGTTGCAATACCACATCCGCGCTAAGCCGGGCGACGTCGGCGAGGTCGTCTTGCTTCCCGGCGATCCCGGCCGCGTCGAGCCGATCGCGACGTTGCTCGATCGGCCACGACTGATTGCGCGGAATCGCGAGTTCACCACGTACACGGGCGAGCTCGGCGGTCGGACGGTCTCGGTCTGCTCGACGGGAATCGGCTCACCGTCGACGGCGATCGCCGTCGAAGAGCTAGCCGCTATCGGGGCGACGACGTTCATCCGGGTGGGCACGACCGGATCGATCCAGAAGGGCGTGCACTTTTCTGACCTGGTGATCGCGACGGCAGCTGTCCGGGACGAGGGCACGACCCCGAGCTACGTGCCGCTCAGCTATCCCGCCGTGGCAGACGTTGAGCTCGCCACGGCCATGCTGGCCGCCGCCCGGGCGGCGAACCACGTAGCCCACGCTGGCATCGTCCGCAGCCACGACGCGCTCTACACCGACTTGCATGCCGCGCGCATGCCGCGACGCGAGGAGCTCGAACTGGCGCTGCAGGTCTGGAACCGAGCGCGTGTACTGTGCAACGACATGGAGACGTCGACCATCTTCGTGATCTGCGCGCTGCGCGGCCTTCGGGGCGGGTCGGTGCTGACCGTGGTCAACGAGCCCGGCGAGGAGGCGATCGACCCGGCACGGGTCGCGGCGCTCGACCTCACGCCGATGTTCCGGGTGGCGCTCAGTGCCGTCCAACAGCTGGCGCTGCTGAAGGTCTGAGCATGGACATCGGCAAGACGCTCAAGGTCCGCAATAGCCTCGAGTGGCGCCGCTGGCTGGCGAAGCATCACGCCGACACCAAAGAAATTTGGGTGGTCTATTACAAGAAGGCCTCCGGCAAGTCGGGGAT
>Ga0207646_10003691_pt1 | contig 17089 bp, 12 predicted proteins | sample KBSK5502metaG_FD_184343 | JGI IMG/M metagenome (GOLD analysis project Ga0207646, IMG submission 184343) | Corn, switchgrass and miscanthus rhizosphere microbial communities from Kellogg Biological Station, Michigan, USA - KBS K5-50-2 metaG... | ecosystem: Host-associated > Plants > Roots >... | reverse complement strand
GAAGGCTTCATGATAGCCAACTCCGTCCAATTCACGATAGAGGCCGGAGCCTACTTCGTGGAGTCGAACCAGGGCCGCACAACCATGTTCCCCGGCGATGACCCCACCATCAACTATCGGGCCAGCGCCGCGTCGGCTAGGTACTCACGGGTGGTAGCCGCCGACATGTACGGCCCGCATCGTCCTTATGGCTATGTGTTCGGCGGCAGCGGCGGCGCTTACAAGACCCTTGCCTGTTTTGAGAACGCCCTCGGCATCTGGGACGGCGCCATACCCTACGTCATGGGATCGCCCGTGAGCATCCCTAACCTTTTCACCGTGCAGGCTCATGCCATGCGGGTCCTGCGCGACAAGTTTCCTTCCATCGTTGACGCGCTGGAACCCGGCGGCAGCGGCGATATGTATGAGGGCCTGAACATCGAGGAGCGTGAAGCTCTCGCTGAGGTTACCCGGATGGGGTTCCCGCCGCAAGCCTGGTTCAACGTGCAACGAATCGCACTGGGTTACACAGGAGTCTTCTCCAGTCTCGTTGACAACCTGGTCAAATGGGACCCTGCGTATTTTGAGGACTTCTGGAACGTTCCGGGCTACCTCGGCGCGAACCCTCCCGAGTCTCTTACGCGTGCCAGGATTGAGCACAAGACGAAGATCAGTAAGGTCGTGATGGCCAATGAGGCCGTCGCCATGGGCCTGAGAATGTCCATGCCGGCGAGACTGGCCGAGAGAGGGGTGGAGATGCCAGCAGCGATCCAGATCGAGAGCATGCCGGAGGGGAATCTCCAGGGATCTGCCCTGAACTTGCTGAGCGGCGAAGGCAAGGGGCATGTCTTCTACATAACCGGAGCCATCGGCGACCTGCTGATGGTTGGCTTCGGCGAGGCGCACTTCAGGGCGCTGGTTAGTATCAAGGCCGGCGACGAAGTGATGATCGACAATTCGGTGTATCTCGCCGCCCAAACCTATCATCGTCACCAGGTGCCACCATCGGGTGAGTACTCCGTTTGGGACCAGTACAAGGCTGCCGGCAAGCCGATATACCCCCAGCGACCCGAAATCTTGGGGCTCCGTTACGCCCCGTCAGGAGGCGGTGCCGTTCAGTCAGGCCGCTTCGCCGGAAAAATGATCGTGGTTGAGGCAATGATGGACGAGGCTGCCTACCCCTGGCAAGCGGACTGGTACCGCTCGCGCGTCAGAGAAGCACAGGGGCCAGGCTTCGAAGACAATTTCAGGCTGTATTTTGTCGATCATGCCATGCACACCACACAGTCGGCCAGGCCGAGCGACCCGCGGCCGGTCGTGACAACCCGGACGGTCAACTACACCGGCGTTCTGCACCAGGCGTTGCGCGACCTGAGCGACTGGGTCGAGAAGGGACTCGTGCCTCCGCCGAGCACGATGTACAAGATGGAGGACGGCCAGGTGGTTGTGCCGCCTACGGCCGCCGAGCGCAAGGGCGTTCAGCTGGTAGTCACCCTGACCGCAAACGGCGGCGTGCGGGCCGAGGTCGCAGCCGGCGAGACCGTCGAGTTCATTGGAGTCATCGAAGTGTCACCTGGCACCGGCACAGTAGTCGGAGCGGAATGGGACTTCGAAGGCGCGGGCGACTTCCCGGTCACGGAGAAGTTCGATTACTCCAACAACTCGTTTTCTCGGATGACCGTGAAGACAACCTACGCCTTCTCCAAGCCTGGCACCTACTTCCCGGTGCTTCGGAGTTCGTCACACCGCAACGGCGACTTCAAGGCCAAATTTGCTCGTATTCCGAACATCGGGAGAGTACGGGTGATCGTCAAGTAGGGGGAACAGGTGTAAAGCTGCCCTCAAGTGCAAGGCCAGCCTTCATTTTGGGAGTTTCACTTTTCTGCTAGGAGTTCTTGACATCGACTCGTATGAGCGGGGTCTCCCGCTCATACGAGTCGATGTCAAGTTTTCGCCTCTCATTACGGCTACTGCCCATAGTCTCTGTAACTGGACATTGATCCTGACCGCAAAAACCGCCTCGTGACGTAAATCTTGCCTTACTTGTTGCCTGAAATACTTCTTTACCAGGTAAATCCACGACACATAAAACGCCTCAAAGTGCAGACCTGTTTGCGCTCCGGTTCACGTTTGCAAGAGGCGCGTTCTCTTCAGGTACCTGGCCACGATATCAGTCACAATGGACACTTTTTGGGCTCTCGGACCCGTTTGGTGGAGGCTGCAGATGTGATAAAATAGAAGGGTGAAACGCCTACTTGTCTTCTCTCACCAAAGGAGTATTCCCTTGTCTTTGCATGTTCTTTTTCCGCACCTGCGCGGCTTCCGCCTGCTTTCCTATCGGAGAGAGACTCATTGCTTGGCCCTCATCTGTGAACGGGTGACGCGTACCGCCCGCTGCCCGGTGTGCGGAACAGTTGTGCGTCGTATTCATAGCCGCTATGAGCGCACGATTCAGGATCTGTCGGTTCAAAACGTGCAAGTCATCTTGCATCTGCATGTGCGCAAATTCTACTGTGATCACCCGCAGTGTCCGCGGCGCATCTTCACGGAACGACTTCCCCAAGTGACATCCCCTCATGGTCGCTTTACGTTCGGTCTGCGTCAGTTCCTTGGTCAACTTGGTCGGGAACAGGGTGGGGCGTCAGGAGCAAACAGCGCCGCACTTTGGGGCATCCAGGTGACTCCACGAGCGATCGTGCGCTTCATGCATACTCTTCCGCTCCCTCCAATCAGTGCTCCCCGGATCATTGGCCTCGACGACTGGGCTTGGAAGCGCGGTCAACGCTATGGAGCTCTGATCGTGGATCTAGAGCGGAAGAAGCCGATTGCCTTGCTCGCCGATCGCTCACAGCAGACGGTTGTCCAATGGCTGAAAGAGCACCCAACCATCACCATCGTGGCGCGGGATCGGTCCAAGGAGTTTGCCGCCGCTCTTGCAGCGGCTCTTCCCCACGCCCAGCATGTGGCCGATCGCTGGCATGTCGCGAAAAACCTGACCGAACACCTGGATAAAGTTGTTTCCAGGCGCTGGAAACACCTGACCAAAGTTGCGGGTGAGGCCGAGATGCCAACCGAACCTCTTCCCGCTTGCTCTCCAGAACATCGCCCCCGCCAATCTGTTGGTCAAGCACGTTATCAACAGATGCTCGCGCTCAAAGAGGCAGGTCTTTCGACAGGGAGCATTGCCAAGCGGCTGGGCGTTGAGCAGCGAACCATTCAGCGCTGGCTGGCACTGCAGCATGGTCCCTATGCTGGAACCCGCAAACCACGACGCAGCCCGCTCGACTGGTCGACGCGCTATCTGCGAGAGCGCTGGGAGGCCGGCGAGCGTAACGGCACCGTTCTCTGGGAGGAGTTGAAGGCCCAGGGCTACACAGGATCGAGCCGCAGTGTCTATCGACGTCTGGCCAAATGGCGGGAACAGCCGCCGAAACGAGCAACTCCAGCTTCGCCTGGGTCAATTCCTCATTCACCCTTTGAAGACGTGACTCCAGGGCAGGTCATCGGGTGGATGCTGGCCCGTCCCGAGCGGCTTCCTCGCGATCCGCACAAGAGCAACTGGATCGGATCACGCAGATGGATGAGATCCTCGCGCAAGCGCGAGCATTGACCCACGGCTTCTTGCATCTCATTCGCCACCACAGCAGTGAGGGATTTGAGAGCTGGCTCCAAGACGTGCGTGCCTCTGGCATCCGAGAATTCCTCACCTTTGCCCGCAGTATCGAGCGCGACAAAGCCGCGATTGTGGCCGGACTCACGCTTCCCTACAGTACGGGGCCTGTGGAAGGGCACATCAATCGCCTCAAACTCATCAAACGACAAGCGTATGGCCGAGCCGGACTTTCCTACTTGCAACAGCGCTTCTTGCCTGCTGCCTGATGAGGTGAATCTACGACGTCTCCATTCCACCAGTGTACGCCATAGCGCTCATCTCCGGAGAAAAACGCGGGAGCTCGCGACTTTCAGCACCGGTTGCCACCCTGAACCCAGCGGTCCCGTTGAGCATGCAGACGACAAAACGCCCGCTTTCCAGGTGCAGGTACGGGAGGTCACCATAGCCAAATCCGCCTCCAGCATGTCCCCACACGGTCCCGCATGGTAATGGGTCGGCGATGAGACCAAGTCCATAGGCCTCTTCAGCAGGCGGGTCGTCGGGGACGATGGTCATCATCTGCTCGAGCAGTGGAGCAGGCAGCAAGGTTCTTTGGACCAACAGGGCGCGGAAAAAACGCGCCAGGTCAACGGCGGTCGAGATGAGCGCCCCGTCTCCACGCCCGAAAAAAACCTGGCTACACTCACGCCACCCCTCCCTGGCTTGCTCATACCCACGAATATACGGCTCTGGCAGGCTGAGGTCGTCTTCAGCCGGATACCTGCTCATCTGCATTCCCAGGGGTGCAAAAATCCGCTGCGTCAGTTCCTCAGCGAGCAAATGGCCGGTCAGACGTTCAATGACCATCTCCAGCAGACAGAAATTGGTATTGCAGTAGGAGAATGTGGCGCCTGGTGGGAACAGGGCAGGGTGCTTGATCCCCAGGGACACCGCCTCTGAGAGGCTCCAGGGCTTCAGATGAGCCTCCAAACTGCCGAGTAGGCTGGGATCGTCTTCAAAATCAAACAGGCCGCTTCGCATGCGCAGGAGATGCTCAATGGTCAAGGACTCAGCATGGGGAATGGAGAGGTCGGGCAGCCAGGTGTGAAGCGTATCAGAGAGTGCCAGCTTTCCTTGAGTCATCCGTTGCCGGCTTACCAGGTCGGCAACCCCAGCGGTGTAGAACTGGGATGTTCCATCGGTATCTTCGATGTAGACGAATGCGCCGGGTAAGCCAGCGTCCACCATCCGGTTGAGTGCCAGTTGAATGGGGTGCATCGGTGGCTCCTTCCAAAGGGTGATGAACATTCCTCCTTTTAAGTCGAAGTATAGCATCAGAACGATCTACAGAACAAGTGTTCTCCACCAAACGGGTCCGAGAGCCACTTTTTGCGTCGATTTCTGGCGATTTCTGCCGCGATCTCGTACAATGTCAACACAGCAGAGAATACGTCGGTTCTGGTCGTCCTTTCCAGGAGGTAACTATGCTTGATGATGATGCCTATCTGCACTGGCTCGATCGGTGTGGATTTTCTGATCCCGCTCGCACCTTACTCACTGATATCCGTCGTTCGCCTCCGGTTCGCCGCGTGGCCGGAGGCCGGGGGAACATTCATGGCTTCTATCCCAGTCGAAAAATGCGCATGACTATCCAATTTGAGAGCCACACCGAGTTGGGCGCCATCTACATCATGGAGCACGATCCCGGTGTACTGGAATTTTATGATCAGCCGACCAAGCTCAAGCTGCACTATCTGGGTCCTTCTGGACGCCGAGTCACCAACTGGCACCCACCCGACTTTCTCGTGTTACGACAGGACGGAGCCAGTTTTGAGGAATGGAAGCAGGAGGAAGAGCTGGTGCGCCTGGTGAAAGAGCACTCGGCGGTATCAACGCAATCCCTCTGGGGGCTATCGGTGTGCTCCTGGAGAAACCGCAGCGGAAGCATTAAGATTGCTCTATCGTGTCCGCTCTTCACGCGAGTTGTCGACGGTCTTCATCCAGAATCTCCTGTTTCTGGAAGATTACTGGGTGACTCCGCTGGTTGTAGACGAGTTCCATCGTCACTTTTTGCAAGAGCGGGTCACAGCGCAACCGGGTGTCCGTCTGGCGGAAATCCTGGAGCCCAAAGGCGAGATCACGACGGATATGGTCTACGCACTCGTCGCTTCGGAGGCACTGTACGTGGACCTGACTGCGGTTCCTCTGGGTGAGCATCAGGATGTGCGCCTGTTCGCGGATGCAGCTTCTGCGCCCTCACTCTTGCACACCTCTCTCTCCTGGGCTGGGCGCGTGTATGTCCTGATCGAACTGAACTCCGATCACGTTCTGCTTCAGGGCGAATTTGGCGCGCCGATGAGCATCCCACGTGCCTTTTTCCATCGTCTGATCGAACAGGGGGCAATGCGCCAGCTTCCCTCCACTGATGCCGAACCGGCCCGCCTGGAAGTTCGAAAGATTCTCAATCAAACCGGGCCAGAGGCCATGAAAGTAGCCGATACCCGCCTGATGGCGGTCCAAGCTTTGCTGTATGGGAGTCTGTCTGAGGTCGCAGTCACTGTCTCCGCACGAACCCTTCGCCGCTGGAAAGCGCAATACCTGCAAGCTGAGGCTCAATATGGATGCGGGTACCTCGGTCTCATTCCGCAGACGAGCAAGCGCGGCAATCGAACCCCGAAGTCTAATGCCGTCGCCCGCGAACTGTTAGAGGAAGCCATCAAACAGGAATACGGCGAGGCTCGCCGACGGGAAAGGATCGCGGTCTATCGAGGCTACGCGCAAGCGTGCGAGAAGCGCGGAGTAGCTCCCCTCACGTTACGCACCTTTTACCGACACCTCAAGGTTGCCGCGACCACCGAGATCGAAAGGCAACGTCTGGGGACGCGTGCCATGTATGCCGAGCAATCCCCTTACCTGGCGTTGGAGTATCATACTCCTGTACATGGAGATCGCCCTTTTGCCATTGTGCATATTGATCATACGCTTCTGGATATTGAACTGGTGGCACAGGCTTCGGGACGCAACCTTGGGCGTCCCTGGGCGACGTTTCTGATGGACGCTTTCAGTCGTCGGTTGCTCGCCGTTTACCTCACCTTTGATCCTCCGTCGTATCGCTCCTGTATGATGACCTTACGGATCTGTGTCCGTCGGCATCGGCGCATGCCGCAATCGCTTGTGGTGGATGGGGGCAAAGAATTTGAGAGTCAGTATTTTGAGCATCTGCTCATTAGCAATTCCTGCGTAAAGAAAGTCCGGCCTCCCGCTCAGCCCCGGTTCGGGTCCGTAATTGAGCGGCTCTTTGGAACAGCTCACACCACCTTTCTCCACAATTTGCTGGGCAATACCCAGGCGAGCAAAGTCCCGCGAACGGTCACGCGTGAGGTAGACCCTCGTCGCCTGGCTGTTTGGACGCTCGGCAATCTCTACACGTTTCTGTGTGAATGGGCCTATGAAGTCTATGATCAAATGGATCACCCGGCTCTCGACCAAACCCCACGGGCGATGTTTGTCAATGGACTAGCCAAAGGAGGCGAGCGCACGAACCGCCAGATTCCCTATGATGATGTGTTTATCAAAGCAACGTTGCCGACGACCCGATCGGAGAAGGGGATGATCCAGAAGGGCAAAGGCATCAAACTCTTTGGACACTACTACTGGAACGATGTCTTCGCCGCGCGAGAACTGGCGCGGCAATCCGTTCCTATCCGCTATGACCCCTTCGATATCGGGGTGCTCTATGCCTTTGTGCAAAACCAATGGGTTCCCTGTCAATCACAGTTCTACGCCCAGCTTTCAGGGCGTTCTGAACGAGAACTGGCGATCATCACGGCAGAACTGCGCAAGTCTGCTCAAGGAGACAAAGCCAGCGCAGGTCTCTCGGCGGCGCGACTGGCGACGTTTCTCGAGAAAGCCGAAGGGCACCAAGCCTGGTTGCTTCAACGGATGAAAGATCAGGAGAGTCGTCCCATCGTCGATGCCTTTGCAGGGGGACCGTGTGCTCCTGCTCCTGCGAAACGTCAGACGCCGGTGAAACGTCTCATGGGGGAGCGGTCTCCAGTCAACCTGGCAGACGTGCCGATTTATGGGGAGTATCACTGATGCCAAGAAAAAAGCCGATTCCCTCTTCCGAACCCTTACCTCCCTTGCTCCAAACACGCTTGGATGTGTTGAAGGCGCATACCGCCGATCATGCCATGCTTTTGCGGTTGGATGATGCACTCACCCAGGCCATCTGGGAACCAGGGGGCTTCGCTTTCCTCCTGTTGTATGGACCAACAGGTGTGGGCAAATCGGAGCTCCTGCGCGGCGTCACACCAGGAGACCGGCTCCCCCTCCCGGGGGTGTTGGTCGAAACACCAGCGCCGTTCACCCTACGCGAGTGGTATGAACGCGTCTTGCGAGCACTGGATGAGCCGATCATTGAAGAACCGACCTATCGGGAGGTTGGGACATCCCCGAATGGAAAGAGGACGACATCGGGACGCGGAGGTGCCAAACCGCTGGATGAGGCACCAGAATTGCGTCGTGCTGTTGAAGTCGCTCTTGCCAAGCGGCGCGTGCAGGCCCTCTTCTTTGACGAAGCCCAACATCTCATGATGGATGGAGAGACGCAGGTTCTCCGGCGGCGTTGGGATTGGCTGAAATCCCTGAACAATACCACAGGCGTTCTGCTGGTACTCGCCGGAGCGTATCCACTGCTCCAGTTTCGTCTGATCAGTGGCCAGGCAGCCCGTCGCGGAACTGATTTGCATTTTCCTCGGTATCAGTTAAGCAATCCCCAGGACTGTGTGGCCTTTCAGGGAGCGCTCCTGGCTTTACTGAAACAGGCATGTTTGGCAGTCTCCGGTCGTGAGGCAAAAACAGCAGAGTTGCAACCCCTCATGGATCATTGGCCATTGTTTTACGCCGGATGTCTCGGCTGCGTCGCAGCAGCGCTGCGCAAGGGAGATGCCCGGCTCACCCTCGATCGTGTGCGGGAGCATGAATTGATTGAGGCAAGCTTGGCCCAGATGGCGACAGATATTGTCGCTGGAGAAGCCAGTTCGACGCGTGCCCGACGGGCAAGCACACGCCCAGGAACACGCAAACCAAAACGCGAGGCCGTTGGAGAATGATGCCATTCGATACAAGAAACAGGGGGCACAGGAGAAAGAGAGATGGACCTATTCATTGCTGGAACGGTGCTCTGGCTTCTGGATCAATCCAGGGTGGCAGTATGCGCATGGAAGCCGTGCAGTCGCCCGGGTTTGCATGAGAAGAAGAACCGAACTTGCCCGACTCCAGGTCTGGGAAGGGGACCATCCTCATGACTGAACCGATGATGCCGGTGTTCATCTGTCCCACGCTGGTTGGTCGCCAACTCGACCTCACCATCTTGCAGGTGCTGATCGATCGGAAAAGCGATGGACAGGGGCAGGCGATCCTCATCTGTGGCGAAGCGCGCATTGGCAAGTCACGCTTGGTCGCTGAGGCCAAAATCCATGCCGCGCAAAAGGACTTTCTCCTCCTTGAGGGGCAGTGTTTCCAGACGGACAGCACGTTCCCGTACGCGCCTTTGCTTGATCTCTTTCGGTCGTATTTTGCCCGGTATGCTCCAACCTCTCTCGCAGATACCATGCACGCATTCGTTTCGACGCTCTCTTGCTTGCTGCCCGATTTGGCACTGCTCTTTCCTGACCTGGCGGCTTTCCCCGCATCGTCATCGGTTGATCCAGAAGAGGAGAAGCGACGGCTCTTCGCTGCCATGACGCATTTCTTGATGGAACAAGCGACACGGCAGCCCGTGCTCCTCGTGGTGGAGGATGTCCATTGGTGTGACGACCTCAGCCTGGACTTTCTGCTGCACCTGGCCCGCCGTTGTCGGAATGTCCCGCTCCTTTTGCTTGTCACCTATCGCAGTGAGGAGCTCCATCCCGGGTTTCGGCAGTGGCTGACCCAGCTCGATCGTGAACGATTGACGCAGGAATTCCCGCTTGGGCCGCTCACGCGCCGCGAGGTTGATGGCATGGTGCGTGCCATCCTGGCGCTAGAACACGCCGTCGATGCTCATCTGCTCGACACCCTCTTCAGCCTCTCCGAGGGCAATCCCTTTTTCGTCGAAGAGCTGCTCAAATCGCTCGTGACCACAGGGGAACTTCAGTCTGTTGATGGAACGTGGAAACGTACGTCGCGCCAGGCTTCCATTCCTCGGAGTCTGCAGGATGTCGTGCGCCAGCGAACCGAGCACGTGAGTGCAGATGCCAGGCGCCTGTTGCTCTTTGCCGCAGTGGCTGGGCGGCGCTTCAACGTTGCCTTACTGCAACGGGTGTTGCGCTGCGATGAAGCACACCTGCTGCTGCTCCTCAAAGAGCTGAGAGCCGCTCAATTAGTCATCGAAGAGTCAGCAGATCAGTTTGCCTTTCGCCATGTGCTGACTCAGCAGGCGATCTCTGCAGAGTTGCTCGTGCGAGAGCGTCAAGCGCTGCATCGGACCCTTGCCGAAACCCTGGAGCAGCTTTCTGTCTCTCCCTCCCTTCGCGAGAGGTACCTGGGAGACCTGGCCACGCATTGCTATGAAGCAGGCATGTGGGAGAAAGCCATGGCATATTCGCAACAGATGGGGGAACATGCCTTGACCCTGTACGCGCAGCGTGCCGCTATCGAGCACTTGACGCGTGCAGTGGACTCAGCACATCACCTGTCCCTGACACCGCCCTCTCAGGTGTACCGCGCTCGCGGGCAGGCCTATGACGTGCTCGGTGAATTTGAGCATGCGCGTGGTGATTACGAGCGAGCACTCGACGCGGCCCGCACGGCTCATGATGACAGTATGCAATGGCAGAGTATGATGGCCCTCGGCTTTCTGTGGGCCGGACACGATTATGAGCAGGCGGGAGCCTGGTTCCGTCAAGCCCTCGAGCAGGCTTCACGCCAGGCTTCTCCACTCCTGCGGGCTCGCAGCCTCAATCGCTTCGGAAATTGGCTCGTGAACACCGGACGTATTGAGGAAGGACTGCAAGCCCATCACGAAGCACTCAGTATTTTTGAGGAACAGCACAACACCCAGGGGATGGCTGAAACGCTCGACCTGCTTGGGATAACCTATGGGATGCGTGGAGACAGGGTCAAAGCGGTCGAACAGCTCGGGCAAGCGATTGCCCTGTTTGGTACCCTGGGTGACACGCAGAGCCTGGTCTCGAGCCTGGCAATGCGTGCGGTCCAGTCCATGCCGGGGTCAAGTGAAACCACCGTTTGTCCTCTGAGAACCCGCAATGCGTGTGTGCAAGATGCATTAGAGTCGAGATGCTTGGCACGCCAGATCGATTCGCTGGCAGGCCAGGCCTTCGCCGAAAATACCCTGGCTCATGCCCTGCTCTCCTTTGGGGAGTTCGGTCCGGCGCTCATCCATGCACAAGAGGCAAACCGCATCGCCAGCGAGATTGAGCACCAGCAGTGGATGGTCGCCAGCACTTCAGCCTTGGGGCACATCTACGTGCTGCTGCTGGCGCCTGCTCTGGCAATGGCAGCGTTTGAAGGCGGATTGTCGCTTGCACAGGAACTTGGCTCCACATTCTGGATGGCCGCCCTTGCGGCTCACCTTGGACGGGCATACATCTTGAACCACGATCTGCCCGCGGCCCAAGCCGCACTGCAAGCGGCCATGCCACGCGACCAGCACCCACGGACGATGCCAGAGCGGGATATCGCCCTGACCTGGGGGGAACTCGTGCTGGCACAGGGAGAGGCAGGCCTCGCGTTACAGATGGCAGAGCACTTATTAGCATCAGCACCGGGTCTCTTTCCCGGTCAGTCTCCCCAGCCCATTCCTCATCTGCTGAAATTGAAAGGGGAGGCTCTGATGATCCTCTCGCATCTGGATGAAGCGGTAGAAGCGTTAGAGGATGCGAAACGGGGAGCCGTGGCGCGCAACGCTCGGCCTGTCCTGTGGACCATCCATCGGTCGCTGGGACGAGCATATCAACTCCTCCAACGCAAAGATCAGGCTCGGCAGGAATATGCTGCGGGGCTGCAACTCGTCGAGGAGCTTGTGACAACCATCACTGATGCATCCTTGCGCGACCAATTCGAGCGCGCGGCGCTTGACTCCTTCCCACAGGAAAAACCGCCGCTCCCCCGTGAGGCTGCCAGGCAGGCGTTTGGCGGTTTAACAGCACGTGAACGCGAAGTCGCAGCACTCATTGCTCAGGGCAAGACGAGCCGGGAGATCGCTGATCTGCTGGTGGTAAGCGAACGAACCGCCGAAGTGCATGTGGCCTGTCAGTGCGAAACTGACGAAAAGATACGACGTACCATATAACTGAAGGTGGTTACAGATCATCTTTCTCTTCCAAGAATAGGGAGAGCTGCATAGGGTTCAGCATCTCTTCTTCCTCAGGTGTCAGCGTGATATCACCATCAGCCTTTTCAGACACAGAAGGCTGAGCAGCGCGTTGCAGGTGTGATCCTTGCTACTCACGCAACGGACGAAAATCTCCACTGAGCGTGATATCGGTAAAGTGGTACGACCCATTGAGATGAATGTGTGCCCACTGCAAAGTGGAAAGATGTTGCCAGACCTGCTCTGGAACCGGAACGCCCTGGCGAGCTGTCATTTAAAGTAATTCATGGCGTGTTTGTATCATAAAACTTGTCCATATTGGCTTGAGAGGCGCTTTCAGCAGATTGGCTTCTTTCATAAAATGACGCGACATTTTACCTCATCTATTCATCGCTGGCTAGAAGCGACAAAACGACCACTGTTTCTCTCGTAAAATGGCGCACCTTCCGAGGAAGCCGCTTCTGGGGCAGCATGATTTTATGCAAGCATAAATTGGCGCTAAGCAGAGAAGAGCTAGGCTGGAATACAAAGCAAGCCTCCAGAGCTAAAGCGTTGATACCGCAATTTATGAGAGAAACCTGATCCTCTAAGAGCGCTGGAGAGCGTGGTAGGTTCTATGAAAAACCCACACAGGATTCCTGATACATGACATTTCAAAAGAGCACAAGAATTTCTTCTGAAAAGCCTATCCTTCACCAAGATGGTGCTAGACCCTCAGAATGCTGGGATTTACAGATCATCACAAAAAGGATGGCATCTTGCCTCAGGTGACCTCTTTGTGGTAGTATAACTCTGTGACTATAAAGGATATATAGTCACAGAGAAAGAGAAAGACGAAGCATGCCCAAAGCCTTTACTGAACAGGAAAAGGAACTGATCCGCACAAGGCTCCTTGAGCAGGGGCACAAGCAGTTTTCAGCGTATGGCTTGCGCAAAACCAACATCGAGGAGCTTGCCGAAGCGGCTGGCATCTCAAAGGGGGCCTTTTATCTGTTTTATGCGTCCAAAGAAGCCCTCTTCATGGATGTCGTCGAACAGGTCGAACAACGTTTTCGCCAGGAGCTCTTCGCGATGGTCGATGTGCCAGGGCCCTCGCCCCGAGCCCGCCTGTTCGCGCTGTTGCACCATGCCTTTCGCTTCGTGAAAACGCTTCCCCTCTTGCAGTTTCTCACGGGCAGTGATTATGATCTCCTCTTTCGCAGGGTGCCCCCAGAAACGTTTCAGGAGCATGTGGCACATGATCGAGCGTTCCTCAACGAGTTGAGCACTCGTTGCCGCAAAGCGGGTATCCCTCTGCGGGTACAACCTGAGGCGATGATCAGCTTGCTGTACCCGCTTGTGCTGACCATTCTGCATGAGGATGAGTATGCTGGTGCATTTCCCCTGGGCGGCAGTGTCGATGTGTTTCTGGAACTGATCGCGGCTATCTGGCTGGGTGAGATCGAGCTCCAGCTTCAACCACCAGGCACTCTTTCGCCCTCGTCTCAAGAAGGAGGCACATGATGAACTTGCCGATTGAGACCGTGGATCTTGGGAAACGATATGGAAAGGTCATTGCGGTCAAACACCTCTCCTTACGCGTGGCGGAAGGAGAAATCTACGCGTTCCTGGGCTTGAACGGCGCCGGGAAAACGACGACCATTCGCATGTTGCTGGGGATGATCAAACCCACCTGGGGAACTGCTCAGGTGCTTCAGACCCGGGTTCGTCTGGGGAGTCGGGAACCCTGGGCATCGGTCGGATACTTAGTGGAGACGCCGCACAGTTATCAGGAGTTAACCGTCTTTGAGAACCTGGAGGTCGCCCGCCGTTTACATCCTGGCACCTCGCCCGAGGCCGTGGGTCGCATCATCGAGCGCATGGGACTGGCAGCCTTTGCCGACCGACGGGCTGGGACCCTTTCCCTGGGGAATGCACAGCGGCTGGGATTAGCCAAGGCACTGCTGCATGCTCCCCGGCTTCTGTTTCTAGACGAACCGGCTAATGGCCTGGACCCGGCCGGGATCGTCGAGATCCGTGAACTCCTGCTCGAACTGACCCGCGAACAGGGCGTGACGGTCTTTCTGGCGAGCCACATCCTGGCCGAAGTGTCGCGGCTGGCCCAGCGCATCGGGATTATCCACCAGGGGTGTCTGCTCCAGGAGCTAGATGTTGATGAGCTTGAGCGGAATCGTCGCAGGCGGCTGTTATTACGAGCACGGGACCTGCAGGCGGCTCGCCTAGCGCTCGCCACTGCCGGGCATCCGGCTGCAATGCTTCGGGACGGGACGCTCGAACTCACCGATCTCCTTTCACTTGAACACCCTGATGACATCGCTAGCCTGCTGGTTCAGGCCGGGGTTCCGCCCACACAGGTGATGGTAGAAGAAGAGGACCTGGAGCAGTATTTCCTCCGCCTGGTAGGAATGCATGGAGGGCAGAACGATGCATGACCTGACGAATGCCGTGTGGATTGAACTGCGCAAAGCGACCCGCTCGCGGATGCCCCTGTTTACGGCCCTGGGGTTCCTGGTGTTGGCTTGTGGCCTTGCCTTTTTGATGTTCATCTATAAGGACCCCACCTTCGCCCGGAGTATCGGCCTGATTAGCGCGAAGGCCAACCTGGCAGGAGGCGCCGCCACCTGGCCGTACTATCTGGGTCTCCTCGGCCAGGCGATCGCGATTGGGGGACTCCTGGTGTTTAGTCTCGTGGAGAGCTGGATGTTTGGCCGCGAATTTGCCGACGGAACCCTGAAGGATCTGCTGGCCGTCCCGGTTGCGCGTGCGAATATTCTCCTGGCGAAATTTATTGTTGTGGTACTCTGGTCTCTCTTCCTGACCGTGATGCTCGTCCTTGTGAGCTTGCTTCTCGGGGCAACAATGGGATTGTCACAGGGGACGACGGAGGTGTTCTGGCATGGAACTGCGACCCTGGCAGTCGCTGCCTGTCTGGTCATCGTCGATGTCTTTCCGTTCGCTTTCTTTGCCAGTGTGGGACGAGGCTACTTGCTGCCAATGGGGGTTGTTCTGCTGGTCCTCGTGCTTGGCAATGTGGTTACCATCGCCGGATGGGGAACCTATTTCCCCTGGGCGGTGCCAGCGTTGTATGCCGAGTTGACCGGAAAAGGGAATCTCGAAGCAGCCAGCTATCTGCTCGTGCTCCTCACGGGGCTCGCAGGCATGGCCGGAACCTATCTCTGGTGGAAATATGCGGATCAGAACCGCTAGCTATAGTTGCCTCTGAAAAGAGCAGGCTACTCGAGCTGCCCCAGTCCCGCAGTGCTGACATCAAATGAGGCTGAAGCATGTGTTTGTGCCAGGAGAGGCCAGATCTTCTGCTTTCTCCTTGCGCCAGTGTGTCGCGAACGTTCGCCCCGAGACCCTCATTTCGTCACGAAAAACCAACGATGTTGACACATGCGGAAGAGATTGATCTGCTCATGAGCGAGGCTGCATAAAACCCGTAACATGGCATTTTTCTCATATATCTTGGCGATGAACCAAAAAAGAGGCAAAAATAGATGAACTATGAATGTCTCAGTACAAGAAAATAGTGTTACGCCAGATTATGCGAGAGAGGCAGTCGGCTCAAAGCGCAGAGCCTCGTGGCAAATTATATGATAAACCCACGCAGGATATATGATAAATGACACGAGCGAGTGCCGTCTGTGCCCGCTCAAAGTAGCGCGTATTCCAGACGGCAATGGCGTTGATCGCCAGAGAGAGCGCTGAGGCCCGGTTCAGTTGCGCTTCGTATCCACGATCGTGAAAGCGGCCTTGTCGGCCAAAGGCGATATCACGCGCCAGCGAATGCAGGTGCTCCCCTTTATTGAGCCCGATCAGCACGCGTCGCCTCAGTGTAGGGTCGTCCACGTACTCTAAAATGTAGAGGGTCTTGGCCACCCGTCCCAATTCCTGAAGCGCCTGTTGCAGTGGGTTTTGCTGTTGCATGGATTGCAGCTTGGAGACCAGAATGGAGGGGCGAATGAGGCCATCTTTGAGCGAGGCCGCAATGCGGTTCAGATCGTCCCAGTGCTCCATGATGAGGTTGGCCCGGATATCTTTCTTGAGCGTGGGCGCCAGCACCCCATAGTCTACGCCTTTTCTCGCTCGATAGAGGGTCTGGTCCGGCAGGTCGCGGAACCTGGGGGCAAAGCGGAACCCCAGCAGCGTGAATAACCCAAAAATTAAGTCGGTATAGCCTGCTGTATCAGTATAGTGTTCCTTAATCTCCGGTGCATCCTGGTAGAGCAATCCATCCAGGACATAGGTCGCTTCGCGCATCGTGCAGTTGACGATATCCACCCAGTACTGTTCGCCTCGATTATTCACATGATTGTACAGGGTTAAGCCGCGACGTCTCCCAAAATGGCGGGGATTGTGCCTGCCGCCCAGATCAGAAGCCGCCATGCCAAAGCGGATGCCATCGGAAGAAGAAGTTTTTCCGTCCCCAAACAAGGACGTGAGTGGCAAGGTCCCATGATAGGTGATGAGGTGATGGATGGCAGCTCGCAGCGTCTCCTCGCGGAAATACCAGTCATAAACGGCCTCCAGCTCGTGTAGCGGGATGCCAGACGAGTTAGCCATCGTTGCCAAGCCCAGATTCGTCGCCTCCGCGACCAGCACGGCAAACACCGCGGGAAGCACGGAGGCTTCTTTTTCGGCGGAGGGCTGGCGGCGGCTGGTGAGATGAGTCAATTCCTGCGTAAAGGGGGTCCAGCGTGCAACCTCCATCAACAGTTCTGGCAGGCCCGTCAGGGGAAACAGGCTCACCATATCGGCTCGGGCAGCGAGCGCCTCCGGGGGCAGCTCGACTTTTTCGAGAGCGGTGAGCTTGAGTTTCTCTCCCTCGATACACGCATCGGGATTCTTGTGGCGTGCGATGCGCTTGGCTACCCGTTGGGTTTGATGATGAAGCCGATCAACAGGGATTCTGGCCAAAGAAAGCTACTGCATAGATAGACATGGACACTGGGATGAGGTATCCTCTGAGAGAAAACCAGACGAGGAGGAGATCATGGATCGGGAAGAAGAGTTCCATGCGAAGCACCAGCTTGTGGCGGCCATGCAAGAGGGACAACGATGGAACGATGCTGTGACACTCGCTGGATTGCCCCTCCATCGTAGTGCCGCCTATCATCTGGTCAAACGGGTGCGTACCGAGGGTGAGGAGGCATACATCGATCATCGACATGGCCACCCCTCCAAGATGCGGGCTCCGC
>Ga0207646_10003690_pt1 | contig 17098 bp, 14 predicted proteins | sample KBSK5502metaG_FD_184343 | JGI IMG/M metagenome (GOLD analysis project Ga0207646, IMG submission 184343) | Corn, switchgrass and miscanthus rhizosphere microbial communities from Kellogg Biological Station, Michigan, USA - KBS K5-50-2 metaG... | ecosystem: Host-associated > Plants > Roots >... | reverse complement strand
GTTACTGAGCGTCGTGGCCCGTTTCCCGTCGCATCGGGTCGTCGCCCCCAACGTCTACGTGGAGACCACCGGCATCGACTTCGAGGACTTCGATATCGGGCAAGTCTTCGAGCACCGCCCGGGACGGACGCTCGGCGCCGATGAGAACATGCTCCACGCCCTCCGGTCGCTCGATCTGTCCCCGCGCCACGTCGACCGCCATTACCGCGAGTCGCTCGCCGCCGAGCCTGCGATCGCCGAGCCGTTCCTGCTCGGGGCGATCACCGCGATGACCACGAAGACTTTCGGCAAGGTCGTGGCCAACCTCGGCTGGAAGCACGTGCGCTTCCTGCGTCCCGTCCATCCCGGCGACACCGTCTATGCCGAGTCCGAGATCCTCGAAACGCGCGAATCGCGATCGCGCCCGACCCAGGGCATCGTGCGCGTCCGGACACGCGCGGTGAACCAGCGCGCCGAGGAGGTCTGCGTGTTCGAGCGCAACGTCCTGCTCTATCGGAGGGGGCACGGGCCTCATCTCGACGCCGGATACTGACGATGCCGAGGCGTATACTGGGTCGGCGCCAGAGAAGGCCGGATGGTCGCCGGCCACCGCGAGGTGGCGGGAGGAAAGTCCGGGCTCCGCAGGGCAGGGTGCTGGGTAACGCCCAGGGGGGGAAACCCCACGGACCAGTGCCACAGAAAGCAAACCGCCGGTCCGACGCTCGTGAGAGCGCCGGGACGGTAAGGGTGAAACGGTGAGGTAAGAGCTCACCAGCGGCGCGGGTGACCGCGTCGGCTCGGTAAACCCCACCCGGAGCAAGGCCAAATAGGAGAGCAATGGGGTGGCCCGCCCCCGCTCTCGGGTAAGGCCGCTTGAGACGCCGGGCAACCGGCGCCCTAGAGAAATGACCGTCGGGAGCCAGCGATGGCTCCAACAGGACCCGGCTTACAGGCCCTCTCTGGCGCTTTTCTTTCGCTCCACGCGTTTGCGGAGCACCCCTGCACCGTCAGTAAGCCAGCGGTTTTACGGCGGTCACACCTTGGCCCAGGTTCTGCATTCTGTAGGTGTGCAATCGATTCGGAGTACCCGAGGAGGGATGCAATGGACCCGGACTGCTGGTTCTGTGGACGGCCGATCCGTGAGGGCGAGCCCGCGGAGAGCTTGCCGCCCAGCACACTCGCGGTGCACGCCATCTGCGTGGAGCGCGACGTCACCGGTGGCAGCGACGGCACGAGCGTCGTCGGAGGGTGGAAGGCCGCCTAGGGCCTCACGCCGCCGGCCGATCCGCGCGAGCCTGCACCTCGAGGCGATCCGCCACACGGATATCCCGTCCGAGCCTGGCGGCCTCGCGCCGGACGGTCTCGAGGATCGCGGCGCGGAGATCGTCGTTCCTCACCGTGCCGGTCACCTCGATCACCAGGGGCGCACGCGCCGACGGCGAGCTATACGCCACCACCGTGATCGGCACGACCCCGAGCGCGTCCCGCAAGCGTTCCGTGATCCGGTTCTGGACGCGCTCGGCGCGCGCTTCGCGGCGTCCGGTGAGGTCGAACACCTTGACTCCCACGGCAACGGCGGCGAGCACCACGACGACGATGGCGGCGATCGCCACGAGGCTGGCCTTGCGGGTCGGTAGTTCCGAGGCGCTGCGCCACAGCCGGATCATGAGCAGAGCGACGATGATCGCCAGCGCCGCGATGATCGAGTTCCGCCGCCCGCTCATGATTGCCCGAGCCTGCTAGGCGGCCTTGCGCGTCGCGGCCGCCTTGCGCGCGGCGGCCTTGCGCGCGGCCGGGCCGCGCCGGCGCGCCGCCTGGTTCGCTTGTCGCGCCAGCGCCGAAGAGCTGGCGGCGCTCCGGCCCTCGTGCTCGAGCGCAGCGCGAGTCGCCCGCGAACGCGTGCGTGAAGGTTTCCGGCCGGCCCGGCGCGTGGCCGAGGCGGCGCTTTGCCGTGTCTTGCGGTTCGCGCCCTTCGGTGGCGGGCCGAGCTTGACGCCCGCGCGCCGCGCCTTGCTCAGCCCGATGGCGATCGCCTGCTTTGTCGAGCGGGCGCCGTGCTTGCCCTCGCGGATGTGGTGAATCTCCTCGCGCACGAACTCCCCGGCCTGAACGCTGGGGCGCTTGCCCTCACGCTTGGCTTGTCGCGCCCGATCGAGTGTCTCCTTCTCAGGCATACGCTTCCTCCCCCTAGGATGGACGATCGAGCAATAACGATGCCCTCGTCGCGGCGCGGAGACTCATCGGGTCCGTGTGACAGGCCCCTCCGAACCCTTCGGGTACGCGAGGATCTCGACGCGATCGGCCCGCTTGCCGTCCGTCCGGGCATCCTCGCCCATGCCCTTGGTCTTGATGAGCGCGTCGTCGACCTTGAACTTCTTCGTCAGATACTCGCGGACGACCATCGCCCGGGCCCGTGTCAGCTCGAGATTCTTGTCCTTCTCCCCTTCCAGGCCGGTGTACGCGGTCACCACGGCCAGACCGAACGGAGTCGCCTCGAGGAACTTGCCGACCTCATCGAGGGATTTCTCGTGCTTGAGCTGAGCCGTGTCGGGCTTGTCGAACAGGTCCTTGGCCGCATACACGAACGTCTTGAGGGCCGGACGGCCGGGCAGGGCTGCGATCTCGTGCGCCGTCAGCTCCTTGGGATCGAAATATCCGCGTCGATTGAAGAAGCCGCGAACGAGCCAATTATGTTTCAGCGCCTCCACGCTCTCGTGCAGACCCGTCACGCTGGCCTTCGCCTCGGCCATCGACCGGCTGAGGTCCTGGTAGATCTTCTTGTCGTTGACGAGGGCCCCGACGGTGCCCTCGCCCCGGTCGATCTTGGCGGCGATCGATCGCATGCCGGCGGCCGCCGCGTCGACGTTGGTCAGGGCGTCGCTGGCCTTCTTCGCCAGCTCGCCGAGATCGAGGGGCGGGCGGCCGGCGATCCCGTCGCCGTCACGGATCGGCTCGCTCTCCGGGGACCCGAAGGACACCGCCACGAACTTGGCGCCGAGCAGTCCTTCCGTTTCGATGGAGGCCACCGAGTCCTTCTTGATCACTTCTTGGGTGGCCTTCCGGAGCTTCATCACCACCGTGACCTTCTCGCCGGAGCGGCGGGGCATACGGATCTTGTCGACGATGCCAACGCGGACGCCGCCCGAGCGGACGACGGCGCCGTCGTCGAGGCCGGCCACGGTATCGAAGCCGGCCTGCAGCCGGTACGTGCGGCTGAAGAGATACTGGCGGTTGCCGATGAGCAGCACGCCGCTGCCGAAGATGACGAGCGCGGCGAGGATGAACAGCCCGAGCCGTGCCGTCCTAGACATGCTGGTGCCCGAAGGTCGGTCGCAAGAACGCCGCGACGAATGGATCGTCGCTCTGGCTGACCTCCTCGAACGAGCCCTCGATCACGATGCTGCCCTCCTTCAACAGCGCGACGCGGTCCGCCAGGGCTTCGACGCTGCGGAGGTCGTGGGTCACGACGATTGCGGATCGCTCGCCCGCCTTGCCGAGCTCCCCGATCAACTCGATGATCTCCGCGGCGGTGATGGGATCCAGGCCCGCCGTGGGCTCGTCCAGGAGCATGATCTCGGGGTCCAGGGCGAGGGCCCGGGCCAGGCCCACGCGCTTCTTCATGCCGCCGGAGATGTCCGAGGGCATCTTCGCCCGATCGCCTTCCAGGCCGACCCGGGAGAGCAGCTCCGCGGCGCGCTGTCGGCGCTCGGCGTCGGGCAAGTCCGTGTGACGGGCGAGCGGAAATGCCACGTTCTCCTCGACCGTCAGCGAGTCGTACAGGGCGGCGTGCTGGAACAGGAACCCGAGCTTCTTGCGAATCTCGTTGAGACGCTCGAGCGGCACGTCCACGATCTCTTGCCCGCCGATGTGGATCGATCCGGCGTCCGGTTTCTGCAGGCCGACGATCAGCTTGAGCAAGACGCTCTTGCCGGTGCCGCTGCGGCCGAGGATCGTCATCGTCTCGCCCCGGCCCACGTCGAGGTCGATCCCGTCGAGCACCATCTGGCGACCGAACGACTTGCGCACGCCGCTGATCCGGATGACCGGGTCATCGGCCTGGCTCGGCACCGTCCCTCGTCCGTCGCGGGTCATCGTTACCTGAACATCACGATGATCAGCTTCACCAGCACGACGTCGGCCAGGATGACGAAGAGCGACGCGATGACGACGGCGCTGGTGGCGGAGCGTCCGACGCCCGCCGTTCCCCCCGCCGTGCGCGTGCCCTGGAAACAGCCCACCACGCCGATGAGCAGACCGAAGACCGCCGTCTTGGCCGTCGTCGGGATTAGATCGTTGAACTGCACCAGCTCGAAGCCGTGGCCGATGTAATAGCTGAGCGCCATGGGCTCGACGAGACGAGTGGTGAGCCAGCCGGTCATGATGGCGCAGAAATCGGCGACGATCGTCAGCAGCGGCAGCATCACCGTGCAGGCTACGATGCGCGTGGCGACGAGGAGCCGGTAGGGATCGACCGCCGAGACCGCGATGGCGTCGATCTGGTCGGTGACCTTCATCGAGCCCAGCTCGGCCCCGATGCCCGCCCCGACGCGGCCGCTGACGACCAGCGCGGTGATGATCGGGCCGCTCTCCCGGAGCACCGAGAGGATGATCAGGCCGGGAAGCGCCGACTTCGCTCCGAACAGTGTCAGCGTGTCGCGCGTGTGCAGCGACAGCACCGTGCCGATGGCCGCACCGGACAGAATGACGAGGGGCAAGGACTTCGTGCCGATCTCGTCCATCTGACGCAGGAGCTCGCGCCCTTCGTACGGCGGGCTGACGGCCGTCCGGAAGGCCTGCGAGCAGAAAACGCCCAGCTCGCCCAGCCATTCGAGGAACCCGATGAGCGAGGCCTTCACTCCCAATGACAGGAGCGAACTCGATGCCAACGACCCCGTGTGTAATCTCTACAGAGACGCGGGGACGGTCACACCTCGAGCAGCATCCGGGTCGGATCCTCCAGCTGTTCCTTGACGCGCACGAGGAACCGCACCGCCTGCTCGCCGTCGACGAGGCGGTGATCGTACGACAGCGCGACGTACATCATCGGGCGGATGACCGGCTGGCCGCCGACGGCGACCGGGCGCTCCTGGATCTTGTGCATGCCGAGGATTCCCGACTGCGGCGGATTGAGCAGCGGCGTGGACAGCAGCGATCCGAAGACGCCCCCGTTGGTGATGGTGAAGGTGCCCCCGGCGAGCTCGTCGGGCGTGATCTTGCCTCCGCGGGCGCGCGTCGCCAGATCGGCGATGGCCCGCTCCAGATCGGCGATCGTCAACGTGTCGGCGCCCCGCACGACCGGCACCACGAGCCCCCGGGGCGTCGCCACCGCGACGCCGAGATGGACGCGGCGGTGATACACGATATCGGTCCCATCGATGCGCGCGTTGACGATCGGAAACTCGTGGAGCGCGAGCACGGTGGCGTGGGCGAACAGCGAGACGAGGCCGAGGTCGACGCCGTGCGCCGTCTTGAACCGCTCGCGGTACCGGGCCCGCACGGCGAGCAGCTCGCCGAGGTCGACCTCGTTGAACGTGGTCAGGATGGCCGCCTGACGCTGTGCCTCGACCAGCCGCGCCGCGATCGTACGGCGCAGCTCGCTCATCGGGACACGCTCGGTCTCGTCCTCGACGCGACGCAGACGCCGCGGCTCGGCGGGAGCCGTCGGCTGGGGCGACCGCTCCGGCGCCGGCTGCGGTCGCTCCTCGGGCGCGGCACGCGCGGTGGCGACGGCCGCGGCCGGCTCGACGACGCGTGGCCGCTCGCGCTCGGGCGTGGAGGCAGGCGGCGGCGTGGAGGCAGGCGGCGGCGCGGGCGCGCGCGGCGCCTGGACCGGACGATCCTGGGTGGACGGCGTGGAGGCGGCCGGCTGTTCGGCCTCGATCCGCGCGACGACCGCGCCCGCGGCCACGCGCGCGCCGACGGGCTCCACGATCTGCAGCCGGCCGCTCGCCTCCGCGGTGATCTCCATCGCCGCCTTTTCCGTCTCGATCTCGAGGATCGGCTCGTCGGCGTCGACGCGTTCGCCGTCCTGCTTGAACCACCGCGCGACGACAGCCTCGGTCACTGACTCCCCGAGGGGAGGGATGCGGACATCGGTCGCCATGGCTACCTCGCTTCCCCACGCCGTGCGTCAGGCGGTGGCCTGATCTCCGATCTCGCGCGTGTCGCCCCCTGCCCGCGTCTCGCTACCGGAATCCCCGAGCGCGCGCGCGAGGATCGCGGCCTCTTCCTCCTGGTGGATCCTGTAATTCCCGGTGGCCGGGCTGGCGGCTTCGTCGCGGCCGGCGTAGACGAGGCGCCGCGCCGGCCCCAGCATCTCGGTGATCAGCGGCTGAACGAAGCGCCACGGCCCCTGGTTTGCCGGCTCTTCCTGTGCCCAGACGGCGGCCGCGGCCTCGGGATAGCGCCGGATCGCCCGCTCGAGGTCCACCGACGGGAACGGATAGAGCTGCTCCAGACGGACGATCGCCACGTCGCCGCGTCCGTCGGCGCGCGCCGCCTCGAGCGCGTAGAAGACCTTCCCCGAGCAGAGCACCATGCGACGAATACTTGCCGGGTCGCGGACCGCGTCGTCATCGAGCACGAGACGAAACGTCCCGCCGGCCAGATCGTCGAGCGTCGAGACCGCCCGGGGATGGCGCAACAGGCTCTTCGGCGACATCACGATCAGCGGCTTCCGGAATCGCCGGTGCATCTGGCGTCGCAGCGCGTGAAAGATCTGCGCTGGTGTCGTCGCGTTGACGACCTGGATGTTCCGCTCGGAGGCCAGCTGCAAGAACCGCTCGAGCCGTGCGCTCGAGTGCTCGGGCCCTTGCCCCTCGTAGCCGTGGGGCAGGAGCAGGACGAGGCCGCTCATCCGTTGCCACTTGGACTCCGCGCTCACGATGAACTGGTCCACGACGACTTGGGCGCTATTGATGAAATCGCCGAACTGGGCCTCCCACACCACGAGCCGCCGCGGATCGGCGCTCGACATGCCGTACTCGAACCCGAGCACGCCCGCTTCGCTGAGCGGGCTGTTCACCGCCTCGAACTCGGCCTGCTCCGACGCCACGTGGTTGAGCGGTACGTACTCGCGTCCATCCTTGGCGTCGTAGACTGCGGCGTGACGCTGCGTGAACGTCCCCCGGACCGAGTCCTGCCCGGACAGTCGCACGGGGATCCGCTCCAGCAGCAAGGTGCCGAAGGCGAGCAACTCGGCCGTGGCCCAGTCGATGCGATCTCCCCGCCGGACGCGCTCCCGTCGATCGTCGAGGAGCTTCCTGACGCGCGGGTGGGGGGTGAGATCGTCCGGCACACGGCACAGCGCCTCCACGACCTCGAGGATTCGCTGCCGGTCGACGCGGGTGTTGGCGCTCCAGTCGTCGTCCGCCCACTCGAGCCCTGTCCAGAGGCCGCCGAGCGCGAACACCTGCTGACGCGGTCGGTCGCGACGAGCCGTCTGCAGTGCTCCGTCGAGGACCTGCCGGCGCGCATCACGCAAGCGCCGCACGGCCACCTCGTCGAGCTCGCCGCGCTCGTCGAGCCGCTGACGGTACCGCTCGACGACGGAGGGATGGTTGCGGATCTGTTCGTACAGTACGGGTTGGGTGAGCGTGGGATCGTCGAGCTCGTTGTGGCCATGACGGCGATAGCACACGAAGTGAACGAAGACGTCGGTCCGGAACTGCTGCCGATAGCCGATGGCCAAGCGGGCCGCCTGCACCGCGGCCTCGGGATCGTCGGCATTGACGTGGAACACCGGCGCGTGGAGCATGTGGCCCGGATCCGACGGGTAACGCGTGAACAGATAGTCGGGCGGCAACGTGGTGAAGCCGATCTGATTGTCGACGATCACGTGGACCGTTCCCCCGGTCGTGAATGCGGGCAGCGTCGAGAGCGCCAGCGTCTCGTATACGATCCCCTGGCCCGTGAACGCCGCATCTCCGTGGAGCAGCACCGGCACCACGCCGCGGCGCTCGCCGTCTCCTCGGTAGCCTTGCTTGGCGCGCACGATGCCCTCCACGATCGGATTCACGGCCTCGAGATGGCTCGGGTTGGGGCTCAGCGAGAGGTGGATCTCACGGCCGCGTCGCGTGCGGCGATTGTGCGAGTAGCCGAGGTGATACTTCACGTCGCCGTCCCCCTGGACGTCCTCGGGCAGCGTCGCGCCCTCGAATTCCGCGAAGATCATCTCGTACGGTTTGTCGAGCACGTGCGCGAGCACGTTCAGGCGGCCACGGTGTGGGATCCCGATCACCATCTCGGCCACGCCGCGCCGCGCGCCCTCCTCGACCAGCGCGTCGAGGAGGGGGATCAGCGACTCGCCGCCCTCCAGCGAGAACCGCTGCTGCCCCGGATACCGCGCCTGGAGGAACTGCTCGAACATCTCCGCGGCGAGGAGCTGCTCGAAGAGGCGCCGGCGATCGTCGGCGTCGAGCTCGGGCCGGTTGCGCCGTGGCTCCATCCGCGCCTGGAGCCACACGCGGCGCTCCTTGTCGGAGATCCCCATGTACTCCACGCCGAGCGTGTCGCCGTAGGTCTCGGCGAGCGCGGCGATGAGCTGCTGGAGCGGGCCGCCCTCCGCACTGCGGAACGGCGCCCAGTCGACGGCACGGTCGAGATCGTCGGGCCGCAAGCCGAGCTCCTCGAGCGTCAGGAGCGGATGCCGCCGGGGGCTCCGGCCCAGGGGGTCGAGATCGGCCACGAGATGTCCGAGCTCGCGGTACGAATGGATCGTGTCGTGCACGAGATCGAGGATCTCGTCCTCGGCCGTCCTGGCGGGCCCGCCATCGCTGGTCGAACGGCCGGTCGCCGGCCGGCGGCCCAGGTCGTGGCCGGCGAACACGAGCGCCCATCGCTCGTCGACCGATGCCGGATCGCGCCGATAGTCGCGGTAGAGCGACTCGACGTATTCCGGACTCGCGCGCACGCCGTCGTCCAGCCAGACCATGTCCCGGGTGTCTTCGAATCCAGCGTACAAGCGTTGCGAGGCCCGTGCCACCCCGGCGCGGCGTCTTCACCTCGGCGGTACGATGAACGAGGTGGCAGACCATGAACGACAAGCTTCGACACGTGTCGCGATCTCCGGAGCGTCGGGGCTCGTCGGATCGGCGCTGATACCCGCGCTCACCTCCGCCGGACACAGGTCCGGACGATGGTCCGTCCCGGTGGCCAGCGCGTGCCGGGGTCGATCGCATGGGATCCCCAAGCGGGCTCGCTCGACTTGGCGGCGCTCGAAGGCGTCGACGCCGTCGTGCATCTGGCCGGAGAGTCGATCGCATCGCGCTGGACGGAAGAGCGCAAGCGGCGCATCCGGGAAAGCCGGGTGAAGGGCACGCGCCTCGTCGCGGAGAGCCTCGCACGCGAAGATGCTCCCTCCCTTCAAGCTGGGCGTGGCCGGCAAGGTGGGATCCGGCGATCAATACATGAGCTGGATCGCGCTCGACGACGTCGTCGGTGTCATCCGACACGCCCTCGCGACGACGGAACTCTCTGGACCGGTGAACACCGTCGCGCCCGCCCCCGTGACGAACCTCGAGTTCACCAGGACACTCGGGCGTGCACTCGCGCGCCCGACCGTCCTGCCGATGCCCGCGCTCGCCGCGCGCCTCCTCTTCGGCGAAATGGCTCGGGAGCTCCTCGTCTCCGGGCAGCGTGCGGTCCGGCGCGCCTTCTCGCCATCGGCTTCCGCTTCCGCCATCCCGAGCTCGAAGAGGCGCTGCGTTCGATCCTGGGCCGCTGACGGAGCTCTGCGCGTGACACCCAATCCCTTTCAGCGCATGTTGCCGGTGTGTCCGAGCGAATAGCGTCCCGGCTGCGGCCAGACCGCGAGACCGTGCGGCTCCCGCCCCACGGGAATGCGCTTCACCAGCTCGCCGCTCGTCGTGTCGATGACGTAGACCACGCTGTCGTAGCGGCCGGAGAGCCACAGGTGTCTGCCGTCGACGCTCACGTTGCCCATGTCGGGGCTGCCTGCGCCTGGAATCGGCCACGTCGTGATGACCTTGCGGCTCGCGAAGTCGATGACCGACACGCTCCCCTTCCCGACGCCGGGTTTGCCGCCGATCTGCGAAAAGCCACGATTCGTCACGTAGAGCTTCGTCGTATCGCGGCTCGGATAGAGGCCGTGAGTGCCGACACCGGTCTTGATGAAGCCCGCGCGCTTGAACGTGTCGCCGTCGACGAGGTGGACACCGCCCGCTTTCAGATCGGCGACGTAGAACAGTGTTCCGTCCGGGCTGACGCGGACGTCCTGGGGAATGCCGCGGTCCGGCAGCGTCAAGTACCCGAGCACCTGACGGGCGCGCCAGTCGATCTTCACCAGTCGCCCCGTGTACTCGCAGGTCATGATGAGATACCGGCCGTCGAGAGAAAAGTCGCCGTGGTTGATGCCGCCGCACTTCGGCGCCGACACCGAGCCCTGCAGGGCCATCGTCTTGGGGTCGCGGAAATCGAGGCGCTTCATCGCCTCCGCCACGATGACGGCGGATTTGCCGTCGGGCGTGAAGTACATGTTGTAGGGATCGTCGACGACGACGTCCTTCCCGGGCTTGCCGGTCATCGGGTCGATCGGCGTCAGCGTGCCGTCCGTCCGCCCTTCTGCGTTGTTCGTCACCCACAGCGTCGTGAGGTCCCACGACGGGACCACGTGCTGGGGGTTGGTGCCGACCCTGAACCGATCGATCACGGTGAGAGTGGCCGGATCGATCACGTGGACCTCGTTGGATTTCACGTTCGGCACGTACACGCGCGCCGGCACCTTGGCGACCACCGGGCTGAGCTTGTCTGATCGGGTCTCGCTGTAGAGGTTGGTCGGGTCCGTGACGGGTGGCATGCCCGGCACGGTCTCGATACCGGCCGCCGGCTGCGAGACCGCGCGGTAGCCGCCGGCCGACAGCGCGAGGGCCAGCACGAGCCCGGCGATCAGGAGGCGCGGACGAGTCGTCGATGGCATGAGTCGGCGCTAGCGACGGTTGATGGATTCTTTGATCGCCGCGACGGTGCGGATCACGATGAGATCCACCCCGACGCGGCCAAGATCCGCGCTCGCGCGTCGGGGGTCGCCCTCGACGCCGGCGAGGGCGCCGGGCGCCTGGCCGGCGGGTAGCGGGCGCACCAGCCGCGGCTCGAGTGCGAGCGTGAGCGACGTGTCGGGTAACGCAGCATGTTCCCCGAGCTCGTCGGGCCGGTAGCCGCGCGTCTTCAACAGGTCGCGAAATCCGACCGTGGCCGCGCGGTAATACTCCTCGATGGCATGTGCTCGAACCGGCGTGGCCTGCCACTCGCGATTGAGGCGCACCGCCACCGCCTTCTCGCCCGTCTGCGTCGAGCCATGATCGCCGAGGAAGACGATGTCGCGGAAGCCGTGAAGCCGGAAGCTTCGCGCCGCCGATTCCAACACGCGCCGGAACACATCGTCAGGTACCGTGATCGTCCCCGGGAACCGCATGTGGCCCGTCGCCGGGTTCAGCCCGCCCTCGGGGACGTACGCGATCACGGGGGCGACCAGGGCGTCGCCGAGCGCGCGCGCGATGCGCTCGGCGAGCACCTTGACGCGCGCGTTGTGCTTGCCCAGCGCCATGTGCGGGCCGTTCTGTTCGGTGCCGCCGATCGGCAGGATGATCGTCGTCTTTCCCGCCTGAATGAGCGCGCGCAGTTCGGTCCACGTCAGCTCTTCGAGAAAGACGGTATCAGGCGGCTCCGCGAACGCGAACGCCGGTGTGGCTATGACAGCCCAGAGGCAAAGGACGGCGGCCCACACTGTCACGTTCTTCCCTCCGCCACTCTACTACCCTGACGGCCTTTGCGGGCCGTCCCACGGCGGTATAGTTGCGGCGCCTTCAGCCTGGCCTTTCGGGTCGACGTTCTCGGCGTCGAGACCCCGGTGACTCAGGCACCATCGGCAAGACAGTGAAGGTCGAGAGTAGCGGGTCTACACGATCTCCTCGGCGACGTCGCCTCCCAGACATGACAGGTGTCCGCACTGGCATGCGCCGGATAGCGATGGATCCTGTCTGGAGCAGTGCTCACTGCAGTACGCGGAGCCGGCCCGAGCGTCACAGGAGCATCCGGAATGCTGACACTTCATCGAATACCTCCCCGAACGGCGGTCGCGCCGCCTTCCTATGCTCTACGATGCAAGCGATCCGCCAGCGAGCAAGGCCACTGGCACGTTCCTGGCCCCATCGGCCGACCGGGTGAGGAGGACGAGGATGAACAAGAGGAACCGGATACGACGACCACGGCGCGCAGGCGGGAAACGATTCCGGCGCATCCTGCATGCCTCTGATTTCTCAACAGCATCGCGGCGTGCCTTCGATATGGCGGTCCGACTGGCGAGGGCCAATGGCGCCGCGCTGACACTCGTCCACGTTTTCGAACCGGCGGTGCTGACAAGCTCCTCGTGGGCAGCGTGGCCGAGCGGGTGGTGGCGACGGCGGCGTGCCCGGTCCTCACCGTGCAATGGCGCTGATGCGTCGCCGTGAAGACACCGGCGCCCCTCAGGCGGCTCGACTCCCAGAAGCGGACATCTCCTTTTCGGCGAGCGTGCGAGCGGCGACGTAGTCGATCTTGCCGGCGCCGAGGAGCGGGATCGCGTCGACGGCCAGGATCTTCTTCGGCACGTGGACTTCGCCGACGCCCTCGGCCTGCGCCCGTCTGAGCAACTCCTCCCGTCTTGCAGTCGTCGTCTCGGTCAGGAGCACGATTTGTTCGCCCCGCCGGGGATCGGGCAGGGCGAGGGCGGCGTGGCGGGAGTCCGACCAGGTGCGGCCGGCGAGGGCCTCGACCGCCGCGAGCGACACCATCTCGCCGCCGACCTTGGCGAACCGCTTGGCGCGCCCCTGGATCGTGAGGAACCCGTCCGCATCGATCGCGACGAAGTCCCCGGTGTCGTACCAGCCGTCACCGCGCTCGGTGCGTGGAGGCTCGACGGTACCGGGAAGGTCGTCGCGCAGATATCCGAGCATCACGTTCGGGCCCCGAACGCACAGGCGGCCGCCGCTCGACAGGCCGCGGACCGGTTCGACGTAATGGTCGATGCCCGGCAGCAACCGTCCGACCGTTTCCGTCCGGTACTGCATCGGGGTATTGGTCGCCAGCACGGGGCCGGTCTCGGTTGCCCCATAGCCTTCGAGGATCCTGATGCCGAACTTCTCCGCCCAGGTGCGGCGCGTCTCGGGCTCGAGACGCTCGGCGCCCGCGAAGACGTAGCGCACACGATGGAAGTCGTAGGGATGGGCGAGGCGCGCGTAGCCGGCGAGAAAGGTATTCGTGCCGAACAGGATCGTGGCCCCGATGTCGTAGGCGACTTCGGGAATGCCTCGATAATCGAGCGGCGAGGGGACGAAGAACACGCTCACGCCCGACAGCACCGGCAAGATCGTGCCGGTCGTGAGCCCGAACGCGTGGAAGAGCGGCAGCGTGTTGAGCACGAGGTCGGTCGGCCCGAAATCGATCGTGGCGGCGATCTGCGCGCGGTTCGCGAGGAGGTTCGCGTGGGAGAGCGCGACTCCCTTCGGGACGCCCTCCGACCCTGCCGTGAAGAGCACGACGGCCGGATCGTCCGGTCGGCCCCGGACAACGGTATGCATGGCCACTCCCGGCACATGGGCGCGGATCCATCCCCACAGCATGCGACCCGGGGTGACCTGGGCCTGGACATCCTCGAGGTAGCGCACCCGCGTCCTCGCCGCGAGCCGTTCCACCGCGGCCGCGAGCTTTGCCTCCTGGACGAAACGGCGCGACGTGTAGACGGTCTCGACCCCGGCGGTCCGGCAGGCCGCGAGCATCCCGTCGCCGCCGGCGGTGAAATTGAGCATGGCGGGCACGCGGCCGCGAGCGTGGAGCGCCAGGAACGTGACGAGGGTCGCGACCGCTCCGGGCAGCATCAGGCCGACCGTCTCCGCCGGTCGCGTCTGCCGGGCGAGGATGTCGCCCAGGACGAAGACCCGGCCCAGCAGCTGTCCGTACGTCAGCGGCTTGCGGTCGAGGTCCTCGACGACGCGGCGTCGGCTGCCCTGCGCTCCCCGCGCGTCGAGCAACGCTTCGATGATCGTGCGCCGGGTGTCGGTCGTCCGAAACATCATCGCGGTCATGAGGTCGGTCAGCTTGCGGGCGGCCTCGTGCCGGCGAGCGGGACCGCGCAGCTCGCTCGACGCGTGCAGGCGCTGGGACGGGAGCACCGTCAACGTGATCCGCGGGAACCAGCGCCGGCGGACGCGGCCGGCGAGCAGCGAGAACGGCGTGGCCTCCGTGCCGGCGATCCGCACGGGCAGGACGACGGCGCCCGAGCGGTCGGCGACGAATGCCGGGCCGTTGTAGATCTTCATCAACGATCCGGTGACCGTGATCCTCCCTTCCGGAAAGATCACGACCTTGCCGGGGCCCTGAAGACGCTTGACCAGCGCCTTCGCGGAAAATGGCGTTCTGGGATCGATCGGCACGACCTCGACGAAGCCCAGGAACGGGCGCACCCACCACAGTCGCGCGATGCGGGGATCGATCGCGAACGTGAGCCGGCCGGGCAGGAACAGCGTCAACAGGAGGGCGTCGAGGAAGGAGGTATGATTGGCGATGATCAGCACGCGCGATCCCGCGTCGGCATAGTGCTCGAGGCCGACGACTCTGACGCGATAGAGCCATCGCAAGAGCCACCGGGCAACGACCTTCGCCCCCTGCCTCGGGTTAGCCACGTGACTCCTCGACCTGTACGCTCAGGCCGCGGCCTTGCGACCGAGGCGCGTCAGGATGCTCTCGAGCGCGTTCTGCTTGCGCTGCAAGCGATGACGCATCTCGGGATTCTCGGTTCCCGCCACTTCCCGCCGGAAGTCGGTGAGATAGAGCTCCAGGCTCTCACGCAGCACCTCCAGGTCGTCAGGACTCAGCTCGATCATCATCGGGAAAGCCTCCTTCCGCCGCATCGTCGCCGATCCGAGGGCCGGCCCGAATCTCGCGAGATACGCGTGCGCCGCCCCGTGAATCAGGTGCTCGGCGTGAGCACGGCCGCGGTGGCCACCCAGCGCGACCCGCTTGCCCTCGAGCTCCTTGTAGTCGATGAAGAACTGCCCGAGCTCACGCACCAGGTGAGCTGAGAGGTCCGCGAGGTCCGCGTAGTCGGCATACTCTGGATCGTCGACGTGGATGGCCACGATCTTGTCGTCTTCGCGCGTCTCGTCGCGCATCGCGATCACGCCGATGGTCTTCGCGCGCAGGATCGAGAGCGGCGCGATCGCCTCCTGGCCGAGCACCAGCGCGTCGAGCGGATCGCCATCCGCGCAGTAGGTCTGCGGCAGGAAGCCGTAGTTCGCGGGATAGTGCACGGCGCTCGCGAGCACGCGATCGACCGCGAGCATGCCCGTCGGCTTGTCCAGCTCGTACTTGACCTTCGAGCCCTTCGGGATCTCGATGACGACCCGAAAGTGCTGCTCGATCCGGTCGCCGAGCTCGACGTCGTGCCAGGCGTGCATCGGGGACTCCGGATCACGAGGCCTGCAAGCTTGGGGCCTGCTACCGCGCGTGGCGCGCTCGACCGAGCGCCTGCCCGTCCTTACTGATGGGCCCCGCCGTGCATCGTCCCCGGCGGCAGTGCGGAACGGAGGTCGTGATCGAGGGAGCGCGCACCCAGCAACAGTATGACGCCGGACACCCCGAGCAGGAGACCCGTGCCGAAGACGGGGACCATGAGCCCCACACGATCCGAGGAAAGGCCGATGAGCCAGGGCGACGCGGCATCGCCGAGCAGGTGCATGGCCATCGTGGAGATCGCGATTCCGCGGGCGCGCAGGTCGGGGGGTAGCACGTTGGCCATGGCGGCGTTCAGCGGTCCGACGTTCAGGAATACCAGGAGCAGCGCGGCGCCGATGGCGGGCCAATAGACGCTCGGCTCGGACGAGAGCACGGCGACGGTTGCGAATACCGTGGAGACCAGCAGCGCCCAGCCCGAGACGAGGAAGTGGCCGGCCCGCACGCGGCGCGCCATCCAGTCCCCCAGGGCGCCCCCGACGAGAGTTCCGCCGAAGCCAGCGAGCAGCAGCACGGCGCCGAAGCGAAACGTGGCCGCAGACAGCGGCAGGCCGCGCTCGCGGACGAAGTAGGTCGGCATCCACGTCGCCAGGCCACCCAGCGCGAAGGTGTAAATCACCTGGCCCACCGTGTTGAACACGTAGCTCCGGCGCGCCCGCAGCGCGCGAAGCGACGGGCCGAGGCCGAGCCCTGTCGGGGCGACCGTATCCGTGTCGAACACGCCGCGACGCGGCTCGCGCACGAGGAGCAGAGCGAGCGCAAGCAGCGCTCCGGGCGCCCCGGCGACGAGGAATGCGGAGCGCCATCCCCATGCCGTGCCGATCGCGCCGCCGACGACGTAGCCGAGCGCCGTGCCCATGGGAATCGCGGCGTAGAACAGCGCGAGCGCCCGACCGCGCCGCTCGGGCGGATAGAGATCCGCGATCACGGACGGCGTGACCACCGAGTAGCTCGCTTCCCCGACGCCCGTGACGGCGCGCGCGGCGAGCAGGGCCGCGTACGTCGGAGCGAGACCCGAGCCAATGGTCGCCAGGCTCCACACGCCGACACCGATGGCCGAGATGACCAGACGCGGATGTCGATCGCCCAGCCACCCTGCGGCCGGCGACACCAGTGCGTAGGTCACGATGAACGCGGACTGCAGCGTACCGCCCGCCGCGTCGGACAGGGCTAGCCCCGCGAGCATCAGCGGCAGGATGGCCGCGCCCACGTAGCGGTCGAGGTAGTTGAGGACGTTGATGAGGGTGAGCAGGCCGAGCGGCACGGCTCCCGATTCGATGGGGCGCGATGATGACGGCACCGCGGCTACGCCGCGAGCGGCCCCGCACGCGGAAGTTCCCGGCCTGGCTCGGGCTCGGCGGGCTTGTCGGCCTCCTCGGTCGCGGCGGCGACCGCCTCGGCCGTGGCCACCTGCCGCTTGACGCCGACGAAGCTGTCGGGCGTGACCGAGATCGAGTCGATTCCGGACTCGACCAGCAGGCGGGCGAACTCGGGGTGATCGCTCGGCGCCTGGCCGCACAGGCCCACCTCCCGCCCCGCCCGATGGGCCCGTGCGATCAGATCGCGGATCATCGTCGTGACCGCCGCGTCCCGCTCGTCGAAGAGCGGGGCGAGC